>Ga0255341_1004457_pt1 | contig 14727 bp, 12 predicted proteins | sample wastewater_treat_8_FD_192418 | JGI IMG/M metagenome (GOLD analysis project Ga0255341, IMG submission 192418) | Wastewater microbial communities from Lulu Island WWTP, Vancouver, Canada - plant12 | ecosystem: Engineered > WWTP > Wastewater > Unclassified | place: Canada: Vancouver, British...
GCCCTAGTGGGCAATATTGTAATAGTTTCAAGGCTAAGGTAGTAAGAGATACTAGGCGGCTTATTGATCTAGCTTCAATTAAAGCTAAATTGGAACAATATCGTACTACCTATAATCATTATCCTAGTCTGGAGGCCGGTACTTATCTAACCAATAAAACCCTATCTGTTTGGCCTAGTTGGCAGAAAGTTTTAGCCGTTAAATTAAATTCGCCCCTGCCAGTAGATCCAATCAATAAATTAGGTGAATGTCCTGCTGGCTATAATCCGGAAACTTGTTGGAATGAACAGCAACGAAACTTTGCCACTACCTGGCCAACCCTGCCTGATGGCAGTCGCAGCTACCAATATGAATATATTGATAACACAAACTACATTCTCTGTGCTAATTTTGAATCTAGTTGCTCCAACCTTAATAATCTTAGTTGTTCCGGCACTACGGTTAATCATGGACCGGTAATTGAATGCTCGGCCTTACGAGGCATAAGCCAACAAAAATTTACTGGCTATGCCAGTATAGCCGATCCAGAAGATGACCCCATAAACAATATAGTAACCATAACTAGTGAGTCTCCTATGACCGGCTGGCAGCCCCTGTCTGCTGAACTCGTCAATAACAGACAACAAATTAAAATAAGTTCAGCCAAGGCAGGCAATGCTGGCCGCTATACAATAACGTTAACTGCCAAAGATGGTCTAAATAATTCAACGACCCAAACGTGTGCCATAATTATCAGTGATCCATGTATGTCCACTTTCACTATTAATTATAGTGCTGGTCCCCATGGCTCAATAGCCGGATCAACCACTCAATCAGTCTGCCGAGGGGGTGACGGACTTGATGTAACTGCCGTTGCAGACCCTAATTATACTTTTGTAAAATGGTCTAACAATGCCACCAATAACCCTCGACACGAGACTAATGTTACTCACAATATATCATTAACAGCAGAATTTGCTCCAGAAAGCTATACTATTACTTTTAATCCCCAGGGCGGAACGGTTAGTCCAACCACTAAAATTGTAACTTATAATGCTCAAGTTGGCCCCCTTCCCATTCCCAGCAAAACAGGATTCAATTTTGTAGGCTGGAACACAATGGCTAATGGCTCAGGCACCACCTATAGCGATACCACCATTTATAATCAAACCACTGACATTACTCTTTATGCTATCTGGTCTAATACTTCTTATACTTTAAACTATCAAGTAAATAATAGCGAAGAAGGAAGGATCTTTGGCGATTCTCAGCAAACAGTGCTTCATGGACAAAGCGGAACAGCAGTAACGGCTGTTCCATCATTAGATTATGTTTTTGATAGATGGTCTGATAATCTCACTACCCCCCAAAGGCGAGACACTAATGTTACCGCCGATATATCTGTTACCGCTAATTTTATATACAATCCTTTCGTCTGTGGCACTAACTTCGTTGTTGATGCAGATGGTAACTCTTATGAAACCGTAGAAATCGGCAATCAATGCTGGTTGAAAGAAAATCTCAAGACTACGATATATAGAGATGGTGAGCTAATTAATAATATAAGAGGTCAAGCAGAGTGGATAGCATTTGATCACCCTGCTGGCTATGCCTGGTTGGATAACGATTCTAACAATAAAGATATCTATGGGGCTCTATATAATCGAAGAGCTGTAGCTAGTTCTCACGGTTTATGCCCTACTGGCTGGCATGTTCCCACCATGGAAGAATTTCTTACTTTAAGAGACAATGTTGGTCCCAATAATGCTAATGCCTTAAAAGCTACTGGTACTCCTCCTTATTGGTCTTGGACCAATGATACTGAGCCTACTAATAGCTCCGGGTTTTCAGCCCGCGGAGCTGGATATAGAGATGGGTTCGACGGTGGTTTTAAAAAACGTAAAGAATATGCCCACTTCTGGTCATCAACCCCAGGACTTGCATATGGTATGCCCACTACCCATTCTTTATATCTCGCGTATAATTCTAATACAATCCACCTCACAGCGACCAGCACCTTTGACACAATAGTAGGCACGGATAATGATTGTGGATTTTCTGTCCGCTGTATCAAAGATTAACTAAATCTAAATAATTAGATAAGACAATAAAAAAACTAAATATCCATCATTGTTTAATAAGATTAGCGCCAAGGGGCATTGAGATCGTGCCGACCAAAATGACCCCAGGTTGATAAATCAGCAAAATGGTAATTATCCAACCCTAGAGCTAATCTAATACCTTGGGGGCTCAAATCATAATCTAAATAATTATTGGACAATAAATCATGATCTTCTCCATCAATTATGGCAAGCGCCATAACTGGTTCGGCAATACCAATAGCATAGGCTAATTTAACCATAACTTCTTGACTATGGTGGTATTTTAATAAATCAACGGCTATTTTACGGGCCATATAGGCGCCACTCCGATCTACTTTAGTATAATCTTTACCCGAAAAACTGCCACCGCCAATAGGCACATTAGGCCCATAGGCATCAACTACTAATTTACGACCTGAAAGGCCGCTATCTGCATCTAACCCGCCTAAAGTCCAATCGCCAGCTGGATTTATTAGGTAAGTATCGGCTTTAACTGTGCGACGTAATAAATCTTCTAGTTCATTATGGGGCGCATTTTGGAAACTAGCTACCACAGTAATTATATGACTACCATCTAAGGTAACCTGGACCTTACCATCATAAGGAAAATAGCCATAAATTACCTGACAAAGATGGCGGGCTAACTCATATTCATAAGGCATTAATGTGGCTGTCTCATTACAAGCATAGCCAATCATAATCCCCTGGTCACCAGCACCACCGCTATCTACACCATTAGCAATAGCCTCACTTTGCCGGCTTAAATGCTCTCCTACTAGATAATTATCACCAAGAATAGCCCGAACAACACTTTGAATATCTACCTTAGCCCGACTAGTAATTTCCCCCGAAACATTAACAACCCCGTGACCGCCCATAACCTCAACTGCTACCCGGCTGTCTGGATCTTGGACTAAATAAGCGTCTAAAATGGAATCAGCGATAAAATCACAAAGTTTATCTGGATGCTTAGGTGAAACAAACTCACAAGTTTTCTTCATAATGATTTAATATTAAACAATAAATATAATAAATAAAAATTCTCTTCCTAAAAGAAGAGAATATGACTCAATTTAATCATTATCTTTCCCGTTTAGGGGCTAGATTTGGCACCTTATAAACAGGTTGCCGGCAGGTCACTGGGCTAGGTCCCTCGCTGCGCTCATAATAATTTTTTATTATTTTTATAATAGCACACTTTAATATATTTTATCAATTATCTAGTCCCTGTTGACTATTTATTGTCCCAACAAAATTCTTTATTTTCTCAACGCCTGAATTATAAGCTGCCTGGTCCACAATTTGATGTTTAGTATTATAACTAGTAAAGACTGACACTAGCTGATCAATTTTTTCTAACACCCACTCTTGACCAAATATCTGCTGCTTTATTGACTATCATCGCCCCATCTTCTATGATGATATAAAATAAGCAAATTATTATGCTTCCAGTCTTGGTCAGTCCAAAAATAATTACTCTAATTATTTTTATTGCAACTTATTGCAGCTTAATATTTTTACCCAAAAAACGCCTCTGGTGTGCTGGTATTGGAGCCGGCCTGCTGATTATTTTGCAAATCATAAGTCTCCCAGAAATTATGACCGCCATTGACTGGAATGTTTTACTTATGATTTTAGGAACCAGCGGGCTAGTAATATTTTTTTCCGAATCTAAGATGCCCACTCTTCTTGGAGAAAAAGTTATTGACAAAGCACCTAATTTTAGATGGGCTATTGTTCTTTTATCTATTTTGGCCGGAAGTATTAGCGCTTTATTAGAAAATGTTTCCACCTTATTAATAGTTACACCCATAGCTTTATCAATGGCTAAAAAGCTAAAAACTTCCCCCGTTCCCCTGCTTATTACTATTGCCATTGCTTCCAACCTGCAAGGAGCGGCTACTTTAATTGGCGACCCCACCTCCATCATGCTCGGCAACTATGCTAATCTTAATTTTCTACAATTTTTCTTTCTGGATCATAAACCGGGAATATTTTTTGCCGTAGAAATTGGCGCTATTATGGCTGCCCTGGTCACTTTTTATCTATTTAGAAAAGACAAGCAACCCATTCATAGTGAAGAGCATACTAAAGTCACCGACTTTTTTCCTACCATTCTTCTTCTTTTAATGATTATCTCTTTAATCGGCGTATCGTTTATCAAAGAAAAACCAGCTCTCACTAATGGCTTTATCTGTTCTGGCTTTTTCCTTTTAGGGCTTTTAAGAGAATTAATAGCCAAACACAACTGGTCTCCCAAAAAAATTATCAAAAACCTCAACTGGGAAACAATAATGCTCTTGTCTTTTATTTTTATTATCATCGGCGCCGTAATCAAAGTGGGCTTAATCAGCGACATTGCTAATTTAATAGCCCGAGCTGGTCAAAATAACATCTTTCTGCTTTACTCTGTTATTGTCTGGGGTTCAGTCCTAATTTCTGCTTTCATTGACAACATCCCCTATGTAGCCACCATGTTGCCAGTTATTGATACCCTGACTATGCAGCTAGGGATAAGCCCGTATCTTTTTTATTTCGGACTACTCTCTGGAGCTACTCTAGGTGGCAATATTACTCCCATCGGCGCCTCTACTAATATTACTGCTATCAATATCTTAAAAAAGGAAGGTTATAATGTTTCCTTCAAAGAATTTATTAAATATAGCCTCCCCTTTACTTTAGCAGCAATTATCTCTGGCTACCTCTTTATCTGGTTTGTCTGGCATTAAAACACCACACCACTAACAACCGAAAATTAAATCTCCTGAAATAAAGTTAAGACCTCATCGGCCGATAAGGCTCGGTTATAAATACGAACATCATCAATAGAACCATCAAAATCAAGACCACCACCGCCATAGCGGCCAATATTTAAAGGCACTGAGCGACTATATTGAATCTGGCCCCCTGGCCCTTTTGACCCTACTAACACCCCGTTAAGATACACCCGGCCACCAATTAGCGGATCATAAGTGCCAACAAAGTGTTGCCACTGGCCTAACGTTAATGCCTGACTAGAAGCTGTATCTCCAGAGCCACCATAAATCCTAAAATAAGGTATTCTTGTAGTATCGGTAATCTCCATAGAATAACCATACCACTTACAAAACCATATATGCCTACGAGTTGGGGCGCTGACGTTCATATTAATCCAGCCTGATACAGTAATTGACTGGGGTTCTAAAAAATCAGGATTTTCAATATTAGCCACATATTGACCGCTGCCATTAAAACTTAAGGCGCTATTAATTTTCCCCGGACCATGAGCCGGGCTACCAATAAGCTCGCCATGATGATTATAACCACTGCTGTCATAGGCAATATTGCCACTCACTTCATCAAACTTCCACCACCCTATTAAACCGCTATATATATCTCTAACCAAACCATTAGGACTATATGATAAGGGCCCGACAGTATAACCGCCATTATTATTTTCTAGCTCAAAATTAACCCTATAATCACTGCGATTATGTAGAGCAAAATAAGTATATTTTTCATTCTTCTTGGGGGCCAGCTGGAATTTTTTGTAAATATATTTCAGTGCCACAAGTAGAAGATATGCCTAAATTACTAATGCACAAACCAGTAATTGAGGCGTTATCGCTAAGTGTCGGTGTTTCAGGATAAGCCCCATTGGTATCAAAATACATTTCCAGAGCCGTCCCAATTTGTCTAGCATCAGACAACCTGCTAGTATCCCGAGCCCTACTTCTGGCATTATTCAATGCTACTACCGATAACGTAGAAAGTATGCCAATAATAGCTATGACTACTAATAATTCAGCTAGAGTAAATGCCGGGGTGCTAGCCCTGGAATAGCACGATGACATACATATAATCTCCCATGAATTGCTAGAAGATAATTAATATAATTAATTTATATAAATATTCTCACAACAGCATCTCTAGCCACCAAGCTTAAGCTTGAAGATATCGTCTCTTATTTAGAGAGTCCATTATTTTAACAATTCACTAATTTTTTCCCCAAACTCCTGAGCTGCAGTAGGACCATTGGCAGTAATAATCTTGCCATCCACCACCACTGTCTTATCTACATATTTAGCCCCATTGTCTTCTAATACTTGGATAGAACTTCTATCTTCAGAACTAGACCAAACTGTGGCTTCTTTGTCTTTAAGCACGCCAGCTTTAGCCAAAATAACTGGCGCAACACAAATAGCGGCTAAAATCTTTTCTTGACCTAAAGTAGACTGCGCTAATTGGTAAGAATTATTATTATCTAAATGTTCTAGACTGCCAGGCCCGCCAACAAAAATGACGACATCAAAATCAACGGGATTAACATCGGTTACTAGTAAATCAACAGTTGCCTCTCGGCCACCCACTCCCCGTGCCACCCCAGCTTTATTAGAGGCGGTTTTAACTATGACCCCCTGCTTTTCTAAAATAGCTTTAGGCTCAAAATACTCTTCATCACGAAAATTCTCAGAAGCCACCACCATTACTACTTTTTTATTAGCAACACTCACCGAGCTTGGTTGATCAGTCACCGAAACAATAGATTGATTTTTATTCTTCTTGCTCTTTGGTCCTAAATAAAAATAAAGACCAAGCACCACAAGAATAACCACTATGACAATAAATGTTTTATTCATATTTTTCTCTTTATATTATTAAAATTCTATCAACATTATATAACCAATATGTCATTTTTTCAACCTTGTGTATCAGTCCACCTCATTTCGGACAAGTACCCGTTATTTAATAAAAATTGAAAGGGCGATTGGAGCTGAAGACTCCAGTGTGGTCTTTTGGTATTATACCAAATGAGCCAATCTATTAATTTAACATTAAATTCTCTAGTATTATCTAACCAAGCCTCATGATCATCAATGAACTCTTCTTGGATAGTACGATTAAACTTTTCAATATGTCCATTACGATATGGTCTACCAGGATAATTCCAGTAATGGGTAACATTTTGTTTATCTAGATAATTCATAAAATGTTGGTGGAATTCACTACCATTGTCAGTCTGTACTGCTATGGCGACAAAGGGCAAGACCATTTGTAGCTTCTGAAAGAAGTCTTTAGCATTAGCGCTGCTAGCTCTAGTATAACACCAGGCAAAAGCCGGACGGCCATAGGTATCTACAGCCGTTACGATATATCTTTTTAACCCATTAATAAATCTAACTATAGTATCTATCTCTACTAACTCTCCGGGTCTAGTAGTTATTAAATCTTTAGGTTTTCTTAGCTTTTTATGCCTAACCACTAATTTAATTTTACCATAATGAGTTATCTTTTGTCGGTGATGATATATCTTCTTGTCTTTAATGATCCGACCTATGGTAGATTCAGAGAGTTTAGTGAGGCCATTAGCCTCACTAAACTGATCTAAAAAGATCTTGATTTTAGTTTTACCCATATTAGGACAAACTTCTAGCCTTAATCGTCTAATTTCATTAACTAGTAAAGAATCTACTAGACGACAATTATTATTTTTTCTAGCTTGGCTACCTGGACTTAGACCTTCTATACCCTTCTCTCTTAATATCTTTTGCCATAGATACAGAGTGGACCGTGAGACGCTGTAGGCATCCCTGGTAGCCTTAAGACCATAATTACGCCAAAAGTCTAATATCTTTATCCTTTGTTGAGCCTCTGTAGTAACCATATGATTATATTTATTAGCATAATCATATATTCTAGCAAACCCTGGGCAATGATGATACTTAAATATTATTTGCATATATTTTGTCCTCCTGCGGAGTCCAAAATGTGAGTGAACTTATTCAGGTTAGCAAGGTTGAAAAAGTTCACTCACATTTTGTTGTATAAAAATTGATTTAATGTTAGTATATGAATAAAAGATGAAAATATATCCCATACTAATACTATCTATCATATATTGGAAATTATGAAGAGTCAAAACAATAATCAAGCAAATATTGGGGATAAAATAAAACAGGTTAGACATAAAAAGGGCTGACGCAGGATGTTTTAGCGCGAAAGGCAGAACTGTCCTACACAACGCTGACAAAGGTTGAATCAAATGTAATAACCAAGCCCACAATCAAGACCATAGCAAAAATCGCAAAAGGGTTAGGCGTTAGTATTGATAATTTAATGAAATAATATGGACAAATACCTAAACAAAATTATCAAGGGCGACTGCGTAGAGGTATTAACAGAAATACCAGAAAATTCTGTTGATTTAATTTTTGCTGACCCACCATATAACTTGCAATTGCATAATGATCTTTACCGTCCAAACCAGACAAAAGTGGACGGAGTAGATGATAAATGGGATCAATTTTCTTCGTTTGAAGAATACGACCGATTTACTTATAATTGGCTTAAGGCATGCAGAAGAGTATTAAAAAAAGACGGCACAATTTGGGTAATTGGTAGCTATCATAATATTTTTCGCGTTGGCAAAATTATGCAGGATTTAGGATTTTGGACGCTAAATGACGTTATCTGGGTTAAAACAAACCCTATGCCCAACTTCAGAGGTACTCGTTTTAATAATGCTCAAGAAACTTTAATCTGGGCGGCAAAAAGCCAAAAGTCAAAATATACTTTTCATTATAAATCAATGAAAGCTTTTAGTGATGATAAACAAATGAGAAGTGATTGGTATATTCCTATTTGCAACGGTAAGGAAAGAATCAAGTTAAATGGAGAAAAAGCACATTCAACGCAAAAACCAGAGGCCTTACTGTATAGAATTATTGTGGCTACTTCTAATCCCAGAGATATTGTCTTGGACCCCTTTATGGGAAGCGGGACAACGGGTGCTGTTGCAAAAAAGCTTGGACGCAATTTTATAGGTGTGGAAAAGGAAGATACTTATATCAAAGTTGCCAACGAAAGAATCAAAAAAGCCAAGCAGATTGACGATGAGCTTTTATTATACGCTGTTGAAGAAAAAAAACCAAAAGTGTCATTTGGAAATTTGATTGAAGCAAATTTTATCAAAGCTGGTGATTTTTTATATTCGAAGGACAAGAAGCATAAAGCAAGGGTGTTGGCAAATGCAACTTTGGAATGGGATAATAAGACAGGTTCTATTCACAAAATAAGTGCGGCAATTTTAGATAAAACAGCAAATAACGGGTGGACATTTTGGTATGTTTCTCAAAAGGGTGATTTAGTTTTGCTTGATGAATTGCGCGACCGTTATATTAAAAAATATCTAACTTAAAACTATGCAATACGAAAAATTTAAGGACATTTTTAACGAAACAATTTTTGAAGAATCAAAAGCAGTTTTGATTGAAAAAATTGCCAAATATCCAAATAGGTATATTGGTTTGTTTAGGCCAACAAAGCCAAAGGCCAAAATTTTACAAAACCTATTGCAATCCCACGAAATCCGTTTTGGCGATGCTTTCGAAACTGTCATTGAGGAATACTTGTGTGAATTTGGCTACGAAATTTTAGAAAAGAGATTTGTTAATAGCGACGACGACGAGCTGAATCTTGATCAATGTTTCAAGGCTGATAACAAGGTGTATTTCATTGAACAGAAAGTAAGAGATGACCACGATTCCACGAAAAAACGAGGACAAATTGCTAATTTTGAAAAGAAGTTAAGCGAAATGATTGATAGATATGAGGAAAGCAACCTTGTCGGCGTTTTTTATTTTATTGATCCAGATTTGCAGAAAAATAAAAATTACTATCAAGTTGAGCTGGAAAAAATGACAAGGGATTATGGAGTTGAGCTACATTTATTTTATGGCAAAGAGTTGTTTGATTTTTTGAACCACGAAAATATATGGGACGAGATACTAAAATATCTTGGGAAATGGAAAGTTGGAATACCCGACTTTCCGGAAACTAACTTTGATATTGAGGCAGAAAATTCGTTTGAGGAAATAAAAGATTTGTCGCCAAGTCTTTACAGGCGAATTCTTCAAGATGATACAATTTTTGAGGAGATTATTTTGACACTTTTTCCAGAGAAAAAAACTTTACGGTTTTTGCTTAATTATTTTAGGTCCAAAGCGTCAGAGAAAATAATCTATCGGACTATTGCTGATTTACTGCAAAGCAAATTGTAAATTATGTGATGCTTCCAAAAAATGAAATTATACACGGTGATTGTATTGAGGTTCTGAAAAGTTTTCCAGAAAATTGTTTTGATTTAATTTTTGCTGACCCTCCCTATAACCTACAATTGCCCAAGAATAGAAAACTTGTCCGGAAAGACGGCTCCGAAGTTATCCCTGTCAGCGACCAATGGGATCAGTTTGAGAGTTATGAGGATTACGATAACTTCACCAAAAATTGGTTGAGGGAATGTCAAAGAGTTTTGAAGCCCACCGGCACAATTTGGGCAATGGGAATGTACCATAACATTTTCCGCGTTGGGAAAATTATGCAGGACTTGGGGATGTGGTTTTTGAATGATGTTATTTGGGTAAAAATTGACGCTATGCCTAATTTTAACGGCCGAAGATTTACGAATAATCACGAGACTTTAATTTGGGCGATTAAAAATAAAAATTGCAAAAACTATACTTTCAATTTTGAGCTGTTAAAAAAAATAAACGGCGGAGAACAAATGAAAGATACGGACTGGCATTTTGCAATTTGTAGAGGGCCAGAAAGACTAAAAGACGAAAACGGCATAAAAGCACACCCCACACAAAAACCGCTTAAACTTGTTCAGCAAGTTTTATTAACAGCAAGCAATAAGGGCGACTTAGTGCTAGATCCGTTTTTGGGAAGTGGGACAACTGCCGTTATCGCAAAGGCTCTTGGTAGAGATTGGATTGGAATTGAGAAGGAAAAGAGATATGTTGATTTAGCTAGAAAGCGGTTGAGAAATTATAAAAATTAAAAACCTAACAATCAGTAATTTTCGTGGCATAAAAACCAAATGCTCAATTCAAAAGAGCTTTCAATTTTTATTAAATAACGGGTACTTGTCCGAAATGAGGTGGACTGATACATAACCTTCCAAAATCAGTCTAATTATTGTATAATATTCTTAATGAAAGGGGCTTATCTTTATCGACAATTAAAAGATCACCATGTCCGCTGCCTCAATTGTAGCCACTATTGCCACTTAGGACCAGGGCAAAAAGGTATTTGCGGTGTCCGGCAAAATATTGACGGCAAGCTATATTCTTTAAATTTTAGACAAATAATAGCTCTAAATATTGACCCCATTGAAAAAAAACCGTTATTTCACTTCCTGCCTGGTTCGCTATCTTTATCTTTAGCCGCAGTAGGATGCAATTTTAAATGTCTCTCCTGCCAAAACTGGCAAATTTCGCAAGCTGGACATCTAACCCCTCAAACCAATTGGGGCACCAAGATTACCCCCGAGGAAATAGTAGCAATCGCCCTCAAAAATAATATACCCTCTATCTCCTATACTTATACTGAGCCGACAGTATTTCTGGAATATGCCCTAGATACTATGAAAATTGCTAGAAAAAAAGGGTTAAAAAATATCTGGGTCAGTAATGGCTATATGTCTAAAGAGGCGCTGGAATTAATCTCGCCTTATCTAGATGCCACCAACATTGACTTAAAAGGATTTAGTCTAGCATTTTATCGTCAAAATTGCAGCACTACTCTAGAACCAATTTTAGATAATTTAATAGCTATTAAAAAGAAAAAGATTTGGCTAGAGATAACTACCCTGGTTATTCCTGGCCTTAATGATGATAATCAATCTTTAGAGGGTATAGCTAATTTTATCGCCCAAAAATTAGGCCGCAATACCCCCTGGCATTTATCACAATTTTCTGGGGCTATTTCCTGGAAACTACAAGACATTGAGGATACGCCAGTAGAAACCCTGAAAAAAGCCTATCATCTTGGCCGACAGGCGGGTCTACAGTATGTATATATTGGCAATGTTTGGGAAGAAAAATATGAAAATACCTATTGTCCTAAATGTGGCGCTTTAGTTATTGAACGGCAAGGCTATCATATTACCCGCCAAGACATCAACGGCCATTGCCCAACTTGCAACTATAATGTTCTTAATAAAACAATATGATTACTTTTGCTGGTTTGTCGCCTCACGCTCCCATCTTCCTGCCGGAAGTTGGCAGCCCCGAAGATCGTGAAGCGGTAAAAAACACAATCACTAGCCTTGAATCTTTAGGTGCCAGCCTTAAAAAGGCTAAACCTGAAATAATTATTATCTCCTCACCGCATACTGACTGGGGCATTAACGTACCTCTCTATTTTTTAGATCCGCCCGCTTCTTTTAAAGTAGTAGATTACCAAACCCCGGATGAAATTATAATTGACCCAACCCGCAAATCCATCATTTATCCTATTATAACTACCCTGGATTCGCCACAACAACACTATCAGTGGGGGCAAACATTATATAATGATCTGCTTAAAAATTGTGCCTTAAACATTGCTCTAGTGGGCAGTGGTGACATGTCGCACTGTCTAAAAATAGATGGGCCCTATGGTTTTCACCCCGATGGTCCTCAATATGATCAAGCCCTAGCTGAAGCTCTAAAGAAAAAAGACATTGCCACTATTTGGCAATTAGATGGACTTTATCCTGAGGCCGGTGAATGTGGCCTTAAATCTTTTACCTTTATTTTAGGCATCCTAGAAGCCGCAGGACTTAATTACCAGCCGCAAATTTTATCTTATGAGGGTCCATTTGGTGTTGGCTATTTAGTTGCTAATATTAAAATTAATCATTAATAAAACTATATGACTCCTTTAGCCAATTTAGCAAAACAAGCGGCCGAAACTTATATCACGACCAAAAAAATTATTAAGCCCCCTAAAAATTCCCCCCCTACCTTCCTCAAAAAAAGAGCAGGCGTCTTTGTTACTATTGAAGAAAAAGACCAAGAACTACGAGGCTGTATTGGCACCTATCTGCCAGTAAGAGAGAACATAGCTGAAGAGACTATTTATAACGCTATAGCCGCCGCTACTGAAGATTATCGTTTTATGCCTATCCAAAAAAGTGAATTGCCCAATCTTGTCTATACTGTTTCTATTTTAGGTCAACCGGAACAAATCCGAGATATTGCCGATTTAAATCCTAAAAAATATGGAGTAATTGTCTCCACTCCCGACCACTGCAAAACTGGCCTCCTTTTACCTGACCTGGAAGGAATAGATACTGTAGAAAAACAAATTATGATTGCCTGCCAAAAAGCCGGCATTAATCTCGCCCAAGAAAAAATCGTTCTTTATCGTTTTACTACAGAAAAGTATCAATAAATAACAGCTGGATAACATTACTGCTCCTGTCTCTGCTTAACTAAAGCCATAAATCTACTACACCACAAATTGACTATTATATAAAGCAGTATAAAATCCATTTTGTGCTAACAATTGCTTATGCGTCCCCTGCTCTACAATACAACCGTCACGCATTACTAAAATTAAATCAGCATTACGAATAGTGGATAGTCGATGGGCAATAATAAAGCTAGTCCGGCCCTCCATCATTTTATCCATAGCCGCCTGAATTAAAATTTCGGTACGAGTATCTACTGAGCTGGTGGCTTCGTCTAAAATAAGCATCGGGGTATTGGCTACAATAGCCCGCGCTATAGTTAAAAGTTGCTTCTCACCTTGAGAAATATTATCTGCTGCCTCACTAATTTCTAGCTGATAATCTCCAGGCAGAGTACGAATAAAATGATCAGCATAAGCTGCCTGAGCCGCCTTCACTACTTCTTCATGAGAAGCGTTGGTTTTACCATAGGCAATGTTTTCTTCAATTGTACCGCTAAAAAGCCAGGTATCCTGTAATACCATGCCAAAAAGCTTGCGGAGATCCGAACGTCTTAAATCTTTTATATTTACTCCATCAATTTTAATAGCGCCGCTATCTACATCATAAAAACGCATTAGTAAATTAACTATAGTAGTTTTACCGGCGCCGGTTGGTCCAACAATCGCTACTTTTTGTCCTGGTTTAATACTGGCAGTAAAATTATTAATGATTGTTCTCTGAGGCAAATAGCCAAAACTTACCTTAACAAACTCTATAGCACCTTTCACCTTTTTCAACTCAACGGGCCGGAGTGGATCTGGTATTTCCTCCTTTTCTTCTAGAAATTCAAATACTCTTTCAGCGGCAGCGGCAGTAGACTGAAAAACATTAGCCACACTAGCCATTTGGGTAATAGGACGATTAAATTGATTAAGATACTGAATAAAGGCCTGAATGCTACCAATGGTTATTCTGCCTTTAATAGCTAACCATCCGCCAAGTATTGATACTGCTACAAAACTAGCATTATCCAAAAAATTCATTATGGGATGTAGAAGACCAGAAAAAAATTGAGACTTCCAGGCGTTATTATAAAGTTTATTATTAATTTTACGAAAAGTGCTGATAGATTTCTTCTCTCCATTAAAAGCTTTAACAATAGTATGACCAGAAAACATTTCTTCTATATGACCATTAATCTCCCCTAACGATACTTGATGATTAAAAAAATACTTTTGTGATTTTTTAATAATAAGTCGCGCCAATAAAAAGCCAAGCGGCAAAACAATCACGGCGACTAAGGTCAACTGCCAACTAATAATAATCATCATTATGAGAATACCGACAATAGTAGTCACAGCGGTCACCACTTGCGTTAAACTCTGATTAAAACTATGGCTAACGGTATCAACATCATTGGTTACCCGGCTTAAGATATCTCCATGG
>Ga0255341_1004460_pt1 | contig 14719 bp, 10 predicted proteins | sample wastewater_treat_8_FD_192418 | JGI IMG/M metagenome (GOLD analysis project Ga0255341, IMG submission 192418) | Wastewater microbial communities from Lulu Island WWTP, Vancouver, Canada - plant12 | ecosystem: Engineered > WWTP > Wastewater > Unclassified | place: Canada: Vancouver, British...
AAATCCCCTTGATTTTTCGGGGGGGGTATGATATGCTAAAGGAAATTTGACGTTTTTAGAGGTGCCCTGTATGTATTTATGCTGACTCAGTTTTGCCAAAGCAAGTTCCACAATCAGCGATTGATTCTGCGATTAAGAGGGCTGTACAAGTATATCATAAGGCTATCAATGATTTGCATAAATCGTTCCAAAAGGACAATGATACATATGAGTTTGCAGTCACAGTTTTGAGTAAACACAAAAAAATTAAAAATGTAAGCGTATGTGCACTTACAAATGGATTGGTTAAACCCATAAATCTCAATAATATCGTAATTGGTGATACAACAATCTCTTTCAGAATATGGGATGTCGAAAGGCTTTATAAGTGCGTTACATCCGGAAAAATGAGAGAAACTATTGAAATTGACTTTGAAGAAAAATACGGAATTACAATTCCCTGCATCGAGAATATAACAAGCGAGAAATACAAAGTGTATTTAGCTATCATTTCGGGAAACATTCTATCCAAGCTATACGGCGAATATAGAGATCGACTTTTGGAAAGAAATGTCCGTTCATTTTTGCAGGTAAGAGGTGCAGTGAACAGAGGTATAAGGGAAACACTTAGGAATGAACCTGAAATGTTCCTAGCTTATAATAATGGGATATCAGTTACTGCTGAAAATGTGGTTCTTGTTCGCGACAGCAACGGGAAGCCTTCAATAAAAAAAATCAAAGATATGCAAATTGTTAATGGCGGACAGACAACCGCATCCATTTTCAACGCATTCAAAGAATCCAAGAACCCTGATTCGCTTAAAAATGTCTACGTGCAAATGAAAGTGTCAGCAATACCCTCGTCTGAACTGGCGGATGAGATTGTACCCCGAATTTCTGCTTTCGCCAATACACAAAACAGAATCCAAATGGCGGATTTCTCTTCAAATGATCCTTTCCATAGAAGAGTTGAAGAACTTTCAAGAACCATTTGGACCACCGCCATTGGAGGGCAAAAACCTAAAAATTGGTTTTATGAACGCGCCCGTGGACAATATATCGATATGCTTTCCAAAGAAACCACATCTTTAAGAAAACGGGAGTTCAAAGCAACTCATCCATTATTTACAAAAACTGACCTTGCAAAGTACGAAAACACATGGGATCAGATGCCACATGTTGTCAGTGAAGGAGCACAAAAGAACTTCAGGAAATTTATGATTAGATTGGGTGAGCGGAAACTCCCTCTTCCTGATGCACTCTATTATCAGCGGTTAATTGCAAAAGCTATATTGTTCCGGCGAACAGAACAATTGGTTCAGGAACAAAAATTCGGCGGATATAGAGCCAATATTGTTACCTATACTATTGCACTTATTTCGCACAAAACTGCACAACGAATCAATCTAGAACAAATATGGCAAACTCAAAGCCTTTCATCAGCCTTAGAAGATGAAATTGTTACATTGTCACACGAAGTTCGGAATATAATAGTAAACCCTCCAGGTGGCGCAAATATCAGTGAATGGTGCAAACGGGAAAAATGCTGGGAAGCAGTGAAGGCCTTGGATTGTAAGATAAGTCCATTGCTGGAAAAAGAACTTCTATCACTTGAAAGAACAAACAGCGCCCACTCTACTCCAATAGCCAGTGTAGATTCAATCACCCCTGAAGAGCAAACGATTATTGATAAGGTCAGCTCCATATCTGCCAGTACTTGGTTCGCAATGTCCAAGTGGGCCAAAGAAACTGGCAACTTACAGTCATGGCAACGTAGTATCCTATTTTCTGTAGGTTCTGTTCTTAACAGGGGAAAAACACCCTCCATCAAGCAATCCAAACAAGCGCAGATTGCATACGATGAAGCAGTATCCAAAGGCTTCTGCGCTTGAGAAGGGAAAAAGATGCAAATGTCAGAACAGGAAAAATGTATAAAACCCTTGCTCAAATGGAAAAAATACATAAATTCCTTGCTTGACAAGCGTACACTGTTTGACAAGATGCACATACAGTATAATAATGAGCAAAGTGCAGTAGGTTTTCCACCTCTTATTAAGGTAACCGACGTTATCTGCAACCAACTGCATAAAGAAAGCCAGTTTTTGAATATTTTTGTCTTCCCAGAAAAAAACCAGTCTCTCTTCCTCTTTACTTTGCATTACCTGCTCAATAGACTTTCCGATGGTTCTCTTGGTGGGACCTACGATCCGCTTGGCTTTGTCCCCGGTGAAAAACTAAAATTATAAAGCAGTAGTTGAATTTGTAAAAATCGAAGAACACGATGATAAAATGTGCATTAAAATCCGCCTGTCTGACATGATTTATACTGCTCCTGTTGCATTTTTTCCATTCTTTCAAAGAACAAATACGTCAAGAGGCTTAAGCTCATTTGATAAATATAAAGAATCAAGGGACTATATTGAGCAACAATATAGTGAGATTTCCAGTCAGAACTCTATTCTATATAATTTGCGAAAACACAAAACACATTTGGAAAAAGCCATTGTGCTCGTAGCGCCTATGACCAATTTCAAGGAAGCATTGCCGCAATATACATTGGAGGATTTGAACTTTCTTGATTTCCTCATGATTGGACAAACCGATGGAAACGGAAAGGTAACAACCATCAATACTGGCCAGTTTTCAGGTGTACCGTCATTAATTTTATGCTCAGACCTTTATTCACTTCAGGAGTTACTGCAAAAAAAGACACACATACATTCTATTGTAATGGATGTTTCAGATTCAAATAGTTTTTTAAGGCAGCTCAGTGCATTTGACCAGATTTTGGGTTATAATCTGCCAATTACATGTATTACGGATATTATGAATTCATTCGATCTGGAGGCCTTGGAAAACAGAGGATTCAATACTTGGAGATGGCATGAATCGAATATTCCCTCTGAGATGTACCGATCCAACGGCTTTACAATGGATAAGAAAATTGAAAATCACATCAAAAATAACATTGTCTATAAAGTAGTAAAGGGTGGCGAGATAAGTAAAGCAATAGAAAGGATATCATTGCATAAAACCGCTTCCTTAAGTTTTAATAACAAAATGTTGAAAGCATATGACAATCTATATAGCCTGACATTTAATGTGCTTCGAGAAACGACCCCCTTGGATGCTGAACGGGTACAGAAAGCAAGATTTGTTTTGGATAATTGTGTGCAAACTTTGTCCGATGAGGAATCGTTTCTTGCTCCAGAAATCAAGGAAGATCTTCTGGACGCCATATTTAATCTGTATGCTGTTTACACAGAAGGATACAAACTACTGAAACAACAGGCATTGAGTGATTATCTTCACAATACAGAAAATACGTCAATTTGCCTCATTGTTCCCGAAAACTCTGACTGCGAAAGAATCCAGAATTATTGGGGGTCACGATACAATTATAATAGCAAGCCAATCACGGTCAAAGTCATGACACCGGCAGAATATTATCAGCTGAAGCCTTCGCTTTATCAGGCTACAATTGTTGCCGGCTGGCTTAAAAGAGCGGTAATGAGGAAAATTCTCTTCAGTTTTAATACTAGGGACTATGTTGTTCTATTGAATGAATATGAAGTTGGCTGGAAAAATTACGGAATCAGGAAATGGAATAATCAACTTAAAAGTGACCATAATTCATCCATTATCGATATTGTCAGTATAAATCAGAAAATTCACCCACCACAAACACGTATTCCTCATGATCAAGTTGATAATATCATCTCTCCTGATGAAGATGAACTTGATGAAATCGAAAAAATCCGTCGTCAAAACCGATATGGGAAATATGTAGTAAGCGGTACTCCCATTGGTATCTCAGATACGGTGGAAGCAATACCAGTAAACTTTGTTGGTGGCTTCATGGCTTTCTATAAGACAAGCCATTCTGTTGTTTCAATCACAAAAATTATGACATCTGACTCGGATGAGATTGAACGCCTGCTTCCTGCAGAATTGCAAGTTGGGGATATTATAGTAATTCGAAATACCAATAGAGACATCATCAGAGAGCTTGCGGACGTGATTCTGAAAGAGACTGGGAAACAACATTTGCGTAGTATTTCATCAAAATGGCGTGAAGCGCTGGATATCGAAAAAGCATTTACCCCACCTGATGAGATAATTGAAAAGCTTAAGCTTTCAGGCTGTATCAGAGGGGAACAAACCATTAAGGGGTGGCTACACGATGATGATATGATTGCACCACAGGATAAAAACGATCTATATCACATTGCATTGGCTACAGAAAATGAAGTACTCATGGAAATGATTGATGAGGTTCATGCGGCAGCACTTGAAGTAAGGGGAGCACATACTGCAGCTGGAAGAAGATTGTCTGATCAACTGAAGAAAAAAATCGTTGATACCATCGCCGATCTTGAGGTTGTAGACCCATATAATATCTGGAATCCCATAGACCTGTATATTGACGATATTGGCGAAGTAAGGATATTGAAAATTATTGACATCGGAGCAAAGATTATTGTAGATGCAGCAAATACAAACCGTCTGATTGAAGAACAGGAGTAATGCTATGGCGACTATGATTCCATCCATCATCTCTCCAGAAGTCAAAAGCACAGCTGAAAGACGTGTCTTTGACTGGTTCAAGACTGCTCCCCTGACTGATCATTGGATAGTTCTACACTCCCTTGGGATATCAATGCATAACAAAGTTATTTACGGAGAAGCCGACTTCTTTGTCCTTGCTCCCAACCTTGGTATTTTTGCTTTGGAAGTCAAAGGAGGTCGTATAAGTAGAAAAGATGGCATATGGTATTATACCGATAAGTACGGTAAAACAAATTCAAAAGTAAGAGGACCTTTTGAACAAGCAAAAGATGCGGTTTTCAGTATTGTTAATGCCGTCAAAGCAAAACGCGCTCATGATTTTCGTTATTTGGATAATATTATTTTTGGATATGGTGTCATGTTTCCTGATATTGAGTACAATGTCACTGGAATTGATGAGGAACAATGGCAGGTTTTTGATTCAAGAAACTCCCGGAATGTTCGTGAATTTGTTTTACAATTATCAAAAAATACAGTAAGAAAAAAGGAGGCCCTGTTTGGGCCAATACGTAAAGGTTCTTTACCGTCCAGAGATGATATCAAGCATCTTGCAGCAATTCTGAGAGGGGATTTTGATTTTGCTATCAGCCTCCAAAGTCACTTGAAATACTCAGAAGAAGCAATAATAAACCTGACGAAAGAACAGTTCAGGTGTCTTGACCAAATTGAGGATAATCCCAGATGTCTCATTCAAGGTGCAGCAGGAACCGGAAAAACGCTTTTAGCTGTAGAAGAAGCGAAACGTGCTGCTGCTCAAGGGAAAAAAACAGCATTATTCTGTTATAATACCAATCTCGCTAATTGGATAAAACAACACTTCGCCGAAATTCCACAATCTCTAAATCCCCTTTTCGTTGGCACTTTTCACAGTTATATGCACCGCACTGTACAGAACAATCAAAACCTGCAGCATATTTTATCCGGTGAAGAGAAATCATCAGATTTCTACAAGGAGGAATTGCCTATTGCTGCTGTTCTATCCCTAGAAAATTGTAACGAGCGGTTCGATAAAATCATCGTTGATGAAGCACAAGATTTGGTAAGTGAAAATTACTTGGCGGTACTTGATTCTTGCTTGCTAAAGGGATTTGAAAGAGGTCAATGGACGTTCTATGGGGATTTTTCACAACAAGCCATTTATGCTAATAATTTGTCCGGTTTTGAAATGATTGATTTGCTGGACAGCAAAACTGCTTTTATCCGGTTTGGTCTTACTAGGAATTGTCGCAACACAAAACCCATTTGTAATGAGATTGTATTTTTAACAGGATTTGATTCCAAACAATACCATGAAACCAATATCGACGGACCACCTGTTAATTATTACACCTATTCATCTGCGGAAGAACAGGAGAATAAACTCAGGGGAATCATTCATAACTTATTACAAAATAGAGTTCCTCCAAGCAAAATAACAATACTGTCACCACGTACGAGACAGGATTCTGTGGTTTCCTTGCTTGAAAACTTAAATATTGCAGACTATGGCGTTCCTGTTGGCAACGCAATCACCTTCTGTACAATTCATGCTTTCAAGGGGCTTGAAAACTCAGTAATCATTCTTGTTGACATGAACTCATTTGCGATGATAAATCTTCTTTATGTAGGCTTAAGCCGGGCCAAGACTGCATTGTATATCGTAATGTCTGATCAAGCTGCCAATGAATATCAAGAAATGTTAAAAAGGAGAATTCTCAACAATGGATGACCTCAGAGACCAAATACTAAAGATTGTCGAGCGCGAAATGATTGGGCCAGATCCTATTGATTGGGAAGGATATGTCCAGCCAAATGGTGAGGAAATTCTGTTCACAGACCCTCCCCGGCAAAGATATATAGCAGGAATCCTTTTTCCACAGGAAACACGTGATGAATATCTGGAACCGGAAGAAGTCACCGATGTTTCGGATAACACTGTTGAGAACGGTGAGCCAGAAACTGAAGCAATGCAAAAACAACTGTTTTCCGATACTCCGGAATTTTTAGAGGATGCAGAAGAGCTCATCAACCGATCGAATGCATACAGACAATCTGCAATGAGCATTACAGCGGCGGTGCTAAAAAATGACAGCCTTAAGGTTAAAGTTTCTGCGGCATCATATGTTCCTGTCAGCAACAAGGATCCTGAATCTGGCTTTGAAAAGACATCATATCACCGGAAGCCAATAATTTGGAACAATGACAATCAAGAACTGAATCTTCCTACAAATCAGGAAAAGAATCTTAAGTTTCCAATTGCTGACACTGGATTACAGCTTGTAATTACAAGTAGGATTTCTATGCTCAAGCATTCAATTTTCACATTCTCATTGGAAAACACCAAGCGCTGCACCGTGTCATCATTCAAAGACGAAGATTGCTTTTTTCAAGTAAAGTACAGCTTGTATTCTGAATTAGGCTTTCAAGCATTGCCTCCTGACCAAAAAGTCTACTCTGACAATGATTTTACTTCGAATCAATTGCTTTATAGAGATGTGTTCAATTATGCAATTGGCCATGGATGTGCAGCTGATTGGGATACACATAATGGTAAAGTCAGCGCTATCCATTCAACAATATTCCCTTTGTTCGAACTAAAACCCATTGTTCCCAGTGCAATTCCTGGGGTACTCTTGGATATGCATAAAATGAGCATAAGCGACAACTACCTAAATACCCTTCAGGAGCTGGAGACTTTATGTGCTAATTACAAATCGTGGATAGATCAGCTGCGAGTACGCAAAACATCCTTGGAATCGCAGTATCAGGAAGCTGCTGAAAGGCATATCAAGAACTGCGAGCAATGCCATCACAGAATGATCCGGGGTGTTAATCTGCTGAAAAACAATGCTACTGTACGCCATGCTTTTCAGTTGATGAATGAAGCAATGCTTATGCAGCAGCTTCACTATAACCTCCCACTTCAAAGATGGGAAGGGGATGGGCGCAGAGGTATTAGACTGGTTGATGGCATAGAAATGCTTCCTAAAATCTCTGATACTAAAACATGGCCTGGCGAGGCTTCAAGATATGGACGTTGGAGGCCATTCCAGCTGGCTTTCATTCTGATAAACCTTTATGCCATGTATGAAGACAACAGCGAAGAAAGAGAAATTGTTGATTTGATATGGTTCCCCACAGGTGGAGGAAAAACCGAAGCTTATCTCGGGTTGTCAGCTTATTGTATTTTTCTGCAAAGACTTATGGGTAACCAAGAATTTGGCTCTACCATACTAATGAGATATACATTGAGGCTCCTGACCGCTCAGCAATATGAAAGAGCTGCTGCATTAATATGTGCATGTGAGAGCTTACGACTGCGAAATCCTGATCTGCTTGGAACCAATCGAATAACAATTGGGTTATGGGTAGGCTCCGCAACAACACCCAATAAAATGAAGGATGCCGTAAGGGCATATGAGGAATTGTACAATGGAACAAGCAACAAAAACCCCTTTGTTATACTAAAATGTCCATGGTGCGGAGCCCAAATGGGACCTGTTCAAGTTAATCATGGCGTTATTGCATTGCCAGGCTACCAGAAAATAAGAAAAAACAGGAAATATTCAATTGTCTTCCAATGTGCAAATCATGAGGTTTGTGATTATGCAAAATCGGATACTCCATTGCCTTTGCAAATAGTAGATGAAAGCATATATGATACCCCACCAACACTCTTGTTGGGAACCGTGGACAAGTTTGCAACACTTCCATTCAGGCCAGAGGCACAGAGCATCTTTGGAATTAAGAACGGCATTAGGGTATCAGCACCGAAATTGATCATACAGGATGAGCTCCACCTGATTTCCGGACCTTTGGGTTCCATGGTCGGCCATTACGAGACCCTGATTAGCGAGTTGTGCACCAGAAACGCCCCAAATGGGAAGGTTAAACCAAAGATTGTCGCATCCACTGCAACAATCAGCAGGGCTAAGGAACAATGCAGAGCCCTGTATGCACGTTCAGAAGATCAAGTATTTCAGTTTCCGCCTTCCGGTCTGGACGCGGGAGATTCTTTCTTCGCCTATGAGGACAAGAGCCAAAAGGGAAGAAAATATGTTGGTATAATGGCTACAGGATCCTCATCTGACGCGACAACTGCAATAAGGCTATATTCAGCGCTTCTATACGCAGCCAAATCAATAAAGACAGACAGCGAGGTTTCCAGAGATGCGTACTGGACCAATATTGCCTATTTCAACAGCATCCGTGAACTGGGTCAGGCCGCAACATGGATACGAACAGATATCGAACATCATTTGGATGTCATGTACAAAAGAAGATTTGACGACAAAAGAATGACTCGGGAAGAATATAGGAACTATAGAAGGTATATCTATCGGGATGAAGAGCTGACTAGCCGAGTAACGGGAGATCAATTGACATCCACTTTGGCCAGCTTGTCTCAAACTTATCCGCCAGAACGAGATGAAAACGACAGAGTGGTAGAGTATCCCATTGATATCTGCCTAGCTACCAACATGATTTCAGTTGGTTTGGACGTTCCCAGATTGGGACTCATGACTGTTAATGGGCAACCAAAAACAACAGCCGAATACATCCAAGCTACCAGCCGTGTTGGTAGAAACGCAGCTTCAGCTCCAGGCATTGTTTTTGTGTTGTATAGACCGGGACGTCCTCGTGATAAATCGCATTATGAGCATTTTAAGAATTACCATTCCAAAATCTACAGTAATGTTGAGCCTACAAGTGTGACACCCTTTTCTTCCCCAGTCAGGTCACGGGCAATGCATGCAATTGTTGTTGGTATGCTCAGGCTTCAGAAAGATGAGGATTTCAACTTCCAAAAACCCAGACTGCCAGATTTTGAAACCATTGAGGATCTTCGTGAAGTACTGAGCACCCGGGTTAGCCAAGTTGACAAATACGAGCAAGAAAATACCCTCAACATGCTCAACAGTATTTTAGAGAACTGGGAATCTTGGAATCCTGACAAGTGGACACCGGATTACGATTTCCAAGGCTTTGGGGATGCTTTGCCTTTGATTTACCCGTCAGGAAGCCAAAGAAAAATTTCTTGGGGAAAAAGAGGATTTCCTGCTCCTACTTCAATGCGCAATGTTGATGCATCCTGTATAGTTGACGTTATGCAAAACAGGTATATTGCGGAGGAATAAAACGATGGCATTTGAAGACAAACCGATCCGAAGAAGTGCATTGATCGGCCCTTGGGGTGTTGGCGCGATTGTCCCATTCCCAAATGATGAATCCCTAATGATTGCAGGCTTGGATGCTTGGCGTTACAATGACGCTTCAGCATTCAGGATAATTGATGAACGCTTGACAAAACGCCTCATGACAAATGAATTGCGTTGGCCTCCGGACTACAGGGAGAGAACAACAGATCAAGTAAACAGCATGCTGAGAATTCCTGCTGTCAGATTTCCAACATGGCATTACTGCCCTTTCTGCGGAAGTATGCATAAGGGAACCCTGTATGAAAAGCAGCCCACCTGTGATGCTTATCCTTGGGCAAGAGGGCGAGTATGCAAGCCGGGAGCAAAAAGAAAGAGAATGGTTCCAGAGAGGTTTGTAGTTGTTTGTCCTGAAGGACACATCGACGATTTTCCTGTGGCAGAATGGACCCACAGCAAACCGGGTTCACCGCCTTACAATCCTTTAACCTGCAAAATAAGAAGGAGTACCGGAGGCGCATCTGCTTCGCTTTCAGGTGTGTTTTATGAGTGTACTTGTGGTGCCAAAAGATCAATAACAGGGGCCACCTTGCCTGGCGCATTGGCCAAACTGGGATTGTCCTGCTCAGGAGCACGCCCTTGGTTGGGTGAGCAGGACAGCCAATCAAACAAATGTGGAAATGAAAATATTAGAGTCTTGTTGAGAGGCGCGACAAATGTCTGGTTTGCAGACACAAGAAGTTCCATTTGTATACCGACCTCTGATACGGTATACAATCAAAAGATTCAGGCAATACTCCGTGAACAGTACGATTTCATTGTCAGCAGACGTGTAAATGACAATTGGGATTTGAACGCAATTGATTTGATTGCCTCAATGAATGGCATTCAGAGGGAAGACCTCCTTGCAGCGGTAGTAAAGCGATATGGAGAAACAGATTATGGCGCGATGAGCGAGGACGAAATTTCTGAAGAAGAATATCGCAGCGAAGAGTATAAGGCTCTGATAAAAAGTAGTGGAAACGACAATGAGGATTTTCACTCAATTTACTGCAGTATTGATAAATACAGCGATGTTGTCCGGAAATATTTTGCGGGTGTTTCACTTGTTCCCAAACTTCGTGAAACACGCGCATTTGTTGGGTTCTCTAGGCTTGAGCCAACAAGGAATAAAATAAGCGAAACGAAAAAAACGTTGCGAAAGGGCAACGGTTCATGGCTACCTGCAATTGAGGTTTTTGGTGAAGGAATATTCCTTCATTTCAATAAAAAAAATGTAGAGAATTGGGCAGCAAAACCACAGGTGGTTGAAAGAATTAAAAAGCTGGATTTGTCATACAGAAACTCGTTCTTTCGCGAGCAGGACAATGGTGCGTTACGTCCGGAATTTGTGTTGCTTCATACGTTTGCCCATGTTTTGATCAATCAATTGAGCTTTGACTGCGGTTACAGCAGTTCTTCAATTCGTGAACGCATATACTGTGAAAAACAGGATAATAAACTTGGGATGCTTGGAATCCTGTTGTATACAGCTTCCGGAGATTCTGAAGGCTCTTTGGGGGGGCTGGTACGCCAAGGACATTGTAATCGGCTTGAGGATTTGATAATAGATGCCATCCATAATGCCTCATGGTGTACTTCAGACCCAATTTGCGTGCAATCATCTGGGCAAGGCCCTGAATCCTGCAATCTGGCGGCATGTCATAACTGTGCATTATTGCCTGAAACATGTTGCGAAAATGGAAACAGGTTGTTGGATCGAGGATTGCTCATTGGAACTTTGAATGACTGCAGCATCGGGTATTTCAGCGACATTCTAAACAGGTAAGGTTATATGGTAAGGAAAAAAGCGCTGTGCAAGCATTGTACCCAAAGTAAAGTTGAAAACAATAATAAGACTATTTTAGCTAGAAGCTATAATATGTCTAGAATTAGAAATAAGGATACAAAGCCGGAAGTAATGGTCAGAAAATACTTGTTCGGAAACGGATTTAGATATAAGAAGAATGTTTCCAATTTGCCTGGTAAACCTGACATTGTTCTTCCAAAGTATCGTGCAGTGATTTTTGTCAATGGATGTTTTTGGCACCGGCATTTAGATTGTAAATATTTTGTGTGGCCAAAGACCAATAAAGAGTTTTGGGTAAAGAAATTAAATGAGAATTGCGAGAGAGATGAAAAGAACTATTCATTATTGAGAAACAAGGGTTGGAGGGTGATGGTTGTTTGGGAATGTGAACTGCGACGAGAAGTCAGACAGGAAAAGTTGCAGGATCTGGTCGATTCTTTGCGGTGTTTACAGTCGAGCAACTAAACGGGGCTTTGCTCAACTCACTAAGTAACATAGAAGCGTAACACGGTGAGCGAAGAACGAAGTTGTTATCTTGATTTGACCTATAGAAGGCATCATGTTGTGATGGAAAGCATGATGCCTTTTCTATATGTTGAATACCCATGTCAAAATGAGCCAAGTTGTTTCTTGGTACAGAATAGGCAACCCTTTTGTTGTTGTTGAAGTGACCTTATTAGTTTTGAGATTTCCCGACAGTTTAAAAACAAAGGTATTCTTTGCAGGATTTGTTTGATTTGTCCTACTTCACCATACAGGGCATGTTCATGAAAACCGATGTAATGAACAAATTTGCGTGTTGTGTTCATAAATACAAGCATTGATGACAAGTATTACTGTTGAATTGAATTATAGACAAGCACTTATGATGTATCAATTGGCATGGAATCGAACCAATTTATTTTCATGAACATGCCCTGACAACTTCAGCAGGGCATGTTTATGTTCATGAAACTGATGTAGTGAACAAATTTGCGTGTTGTGTCCATAAATGCAAGCGTTGATGACAAGTAATGCTGGTGAATTGAACTATAGACAAGCACTTGTGATGTATCAATTGGCATGGAATCAAACCAATTTATTTTCATGAACATGCCCTGACAACTTCAGTATAGGAGAATTTGCATCATGATAACCCGGAAAACATTGTTTTATCTTGTTAAAGACGCAAAAACTTTAGAAAAAACTAACATAATCATATTCAAAAGGGGAGCCCTAAAACAAGGTGCACCCCTTTATACAAGGGAAAACCATCCCTTATAAATTTTCAGCCTTCCATTTTACCCTCCTTACTGTACACGTTACTGTACCTATGCTATATTACCATAAACAACAAAACAAATCAATAAGCACTTCAACAATGTGTTAATAAGCACTTCAACAATGTGTTAATTTATCCACAACCTTCATCTTCAAAAGCCCATTCAATCATATACTTTGCTCCCATAAGTGGATATTTCCAAGTGAAAGAAAGCACTGAGCAATTATCATTATATTCAGGCTCAAGATCATTAGTATCAAATGCAACTAAATCAAAATAAGTTCGAAAAACTTTTACCTTCGCCGAAACAAACTTTAAAGGCTGATGAGCGCATACTTTTAGATGAAGTTCTCGTGTTGGTTCGAAAACTCCACTAGACAAAAACAATTCGCTTTCTCTTTTTTCGTCCTTGAGACTAGGCATTTCTATCCCCGTCACAAAGTTCTCCCCTTTGTTATAATATCTATCAAGTGCAATTGTATAATAATTCCAATGAATATCCTTAAACTGGCGGATAACTTTTTGATCTGTCTGTAACACTACTATATCACATGGGCCTTCTTTTGACCATTTATATCTATCTGTAAATTCATGGAGCCTCTTCGTGGTACTTTGAACTGTTATTTCTTTTTTGTGTTTCATATTTTCTCTGTCGACAAACTCATATAACGATTCTCTCTTAAGAACAATATACGGTTCTTTTTTCAACAAAGAATAAGCAATGAAACGAGAAAAAACGCCTCGGTTTCTATATGCATATGTTAGAGCATAGACGCAATAACCACCAAGCGATATAATAAGTATGAATAAAGAAATATAATACCATATCCCCATATTCTTTGCTCCAGTAACAATGGTTGCGACAAGACTAGTTAGACTGATTATTGTCATTATAGTAGTGTTAAGCACACTAAACTTCGTTCTTGTTAAGCACACGAGTCTAAATTCCTCTCGTAAATATTTCTTCCAACATTACCACTTAGCATAGAGAATTGATGGCTCGCTCGGCTAATGAATAACAGTAGCCCTGATTAGGAATCAGTTTGCTCTTATCAAGTATTCTGTCAATGTAAAGGATACCATTTAGATGGTCAATTTCATGCTGAAAAACGAAAGACAAGAAATTTTCGCCAATTAACTCAACAGATTTTCCGTTTAAATCTAATGCTTTAACCTTAATGCTCTTGTTTCTTTCTACTTCTCCTGAATAATAAGGAATGCTCAAACAAGCTTCTTTTGAAAGCACCTGCTCTTTGTTCAACACCTCATAAGATGGATTAATCAAAACCAATGGTTATTTGGCATCACGTCTAACATCAATAACCGCAAGCTTTATGTGCATGCCGATTTGCGGCGCTGCTAATCCAACACCAGAGGGATCCGCATATTGTGTTTCAAACATATCAAAAACTAACTTTCTAAACCAGTCAGTTTCTAACTCATGGGGAGACAACTCTCTGGATTTTTTCCGAAGAGAAAAATCACCAGTATAATGCTCTAAATCACTCATCGAATAAATCTTTAATACTGACATGATGTTTTTCCCTTCTAATGTTAGCTACCATAACTATATCATGAATATTCGATAAGTCAACAAGAAACAACCATATTTCCAGGGCATGTTCATGAAAAGAAAGCGCTTAACATGACCGCAGTCTTTTACCAAACAGCACGCGTTCAAGTGTAGGCAAGTCCAGAGCACACCGAAACATGAGCATAGGACCGGAAAGTTTGGGCTCCTCTGATAAATCTGCCTTTCGAAGGAAATGTAAAGCAAGTTTGCGGATAGTTGCTAGATTGGTAGCCACCGTGTCCAGTTTGTTTCGCCAGTCATCTTCCCGCATCAAGGTATCTAAAGACCAATGCAGTTTGTTTTCTATTCCCCAGTGAGAACGAACCGCACACGCCGCTTTCTCTACATCCTTC
>Ga0255341_1004466_pt1 | contig 14699 bp, 18 predicted proteins | sample wastewater_treat_8_FD_192418 | JGI IMG/M metagenome (GOLD analysis project Ga0255341, IMG submission 192418) | Wastewater microbial communities from Lulu Island WWTP, Vancouver, Canada - plant12 | ecosystem: Engineered > WWTP > Wastewater > Unclassified | place: Canada: Vancouver, British...
TATGGAGCTGGAAGCCGCTAAAGAGATCCTGGCAGAGGTCTTCAAGGTTCGGCTCTCGGAGGTCGATGAGATGATCCGGTGCCGCTTCGAAGCTGAGGATATGGGCTCTATGGGCTCTGATGATGGCCTATGGCCTCAGGAGTTCTGCCTGGAAGGATGAGCGGGATTCAAGCTCACTATATCGCCTGAGATACTTATACGGCCTTCCTTTGCCAGCTCCTCAAGGATGGGCTCCAGATCTGCAAGTCTCATGAACATATACCGCTTCAAGTGCTACGTTCCATCTTGCCATCGCTGTTGGTGAGTAACCGTAAGATGTGATTTTCGGAGATTGTAATATTATTTCCAGAACCAATATTTATTCTTAGTTCCGAAGTACGCTCCTGCCTCATCAGCTTTTATTGTTATAGTTGCTTGGGTTGGATTCATCCATTCTTTTTCCATCAGAATTTTTATTCTTTCTTGCAGCCGCTTGCGAGTATACAAAAGTCGGTCCTCTGGTTTTTTAGATATGTTATCCCAAGGGTTATATAAGTTATCTATTGATAAATAATTATAATTAGAAATTGTTTGGTAGATGTAATTAAGTCCTGCTAACTCCTCTCCTTTGAATAAACTCAAACCCCCCGAGTTAATGATAGAGGCCCAATTGTTACTTGGAAGTGTCAGGATGTCATCCTCTGATAGAACTGTTGAGCAAGTCAAAAGCTCATCACCAATCATATTTATATAATTGATTTTAGTTTTATCTCGGATATGTTTTTGATATTTGTAATTTATTATAAAACCAACGCAAACGCCGAAAAAAGATCCCACCATCGGTGAAAAGAATGATGTAATATCCACCTCATCCCCTCCTACAGAATATATCATTGTTACAGGGCTTAATGGATAGCTGGCAATGAATCATTTCTTCATCCTTTCTCGTATCCTCTGCACCAGCTCGGGATAATCTCTCTCCAGTCCTTCCTCAATCCAGTGGCTTGCTACTTCGCTGATAGAGAACCGGGGGATGGTCCCTTTCAAGTACCACATGGCAGCCGCTATAGTAGGGCTCCACACGCCTATCATTCGCCGCTTGCTATTTGCAGCCTCGATAGCCTCATCCAGGAGCTTAAGGTCTAATGCCTTAAGGCTTAATGTTTCGTCACTTAATGCTTCATGCCTTAAGGCTTCACCACTTAATGTTTGGTTGCTTAAGGCTTTATCACTTAAGGCTTCTGACTTTTTAGCCTTGATATCACTAAAAACACGGTCCATTAAGTCTCCTGGCATTCGATCACCTCATCAGCAAGTTGTGCATATGCCTTAGATGCTAGCGACTCAGGATCTATCAGGTGAATGGGCTTCCCATAGCTCGGAGCTTCAGCTAATTTGATGCTCCTCGGAATAACTACATTAAAGACATCCTCTCCGAGCAGCTCCCTAACCCGAGTGATTACTTCTTTGCCCATCTTTGTCCTGGCATCGTACATGGTGAGCAGGTATTTTAGCCTCAGGTCCTGTCCTAGCCCTTCAGAGATCGCCTTAGCCAAATCCAGGATCATAGATAGCCCTTGGATCGCAAAGAATTCTGTTTGGATAGGCACAAGGACCGTATCACTGGCAACCATCGCGTTTATAGTCAGAAATCCAAGATTGGGCGGCGTATCGATGATGATAAAATCGTATCCGGTTTGGGTCCTCACCTTTGGCTTCAGGATTCTCTCCCTGGCAATGGATTTACCTGCAATCTCCATCTCAGCTTTGCCTAGCCGCTTGTCTGCAGGGATCATATCCAGCCCATTGATTTCAGTGGGCTTGGTGATCTGTGATAGGCTCAGATCGCTCATCATGGCCTCATACATGGTGTTATCGAACTCACTGATTGCCAGGTGAGTTGTAGCCGATCCCTGAGGATCTAGGTCTATTAGCAAGACCTTCTTCCCTTTGGCAGCAAGGCAGGCCGACAGGTTAACGGCGGTGGTAGTTTTGCCACAGCCCCCTTTCTGGTTTGCTATTGCTACTATTTCCATGGATTAAGAATTACGCCTTAAGACTTAAGAGAGTATCCATTAAGGATTAAGCCTTAATGCTTAAGGAGAGAAAGGGGTGAAGACCTCAGCGTCTACCTATGGTTCTTATGATTCTGGCAAACTCTTCTGTTGAAATATTCGCCTGCTTTAGTTCAGTAAGTAATTTGTCATCCTCTAAAACGCGATTCATCAGGCCTTCTACTGCTTCGTAAGCTTTATCATGGTGGTCTAAATTTATAAATATCACATAATCTTTGAAGATGAGATAGACAATAACGTAATGCTCTGTGATATGCAAGCCACGAAGGCCTCTAAGGTCGTGACTTTTGGGTTCGCCAATCTCAGGGTTCTGGCGAATCCCTTTCATTTTGTTTACGACTTGTTGCTTAAAAGCCTTGTTTTTACCCGTTAATTTGGCATACTTCTTGCTAAAATGGCCTGTGACAATAGACTCAAAAACCATAACAGATCTAAAAATCGAGAATCTAAAGGCTCATCATATAGGCTTCTAGCTCATCGTCATCCTCAAAGACGATATAATTTCCCTTTGCAAAGTCCTCTAGGCCTTTTCTGATACCATCAATAAAGCTCTCTTCACACTCCCTCGTTACTCCATTCTCAGGTATCACATGTACCACCTCTTCAAAGGGATCTGAGCAAACCAACTACTATGCCTCCATAGAGCTGTAGCTAACCCCTCTCTAATTGTCCCACTTGCCAATAAGCGCATCATCCTTTCGAGAGGGGGTTACTCACTTAGTAGGTAATAGGTAATATGCAATATTTAAGCGTTGGCCATTAATCCTTAATCCTTAAGCAATAATCAATTAATGATTAAGCTTTATCAAATCACACACACAAAAACGAAAAGACTTATATAGTATAATCACATGAATACACAAACATGATAACGAAATTAGATCCTAAAGTTGTAGACTATGATGAGATTGAACTAAAAGTCCTTCGTGCAATACACTGCAATGGAGTCCAATGCCGAAATGAGGCCGTCCATGTTTGGGAGATCTTGAAACTAACCCAAAAGGGAGGGGTTAGTGAGAGACGGACCAAAGATGCTATTGACTTCTTGAAGACCAAGGGCTATATCTTAAATGGGCCGGGCCCAGACCACTACAGGCTTACAGAGGATGGAGAAGCTTACTTAATTAAGCTTGCAGCTCAAAAAGAAATATAACCTTTCTTTTTCTTTTGTAATTATGCAGGTAGGAAATTATGGACGATAAGATTACTAAAGCAATGACCTATGGCGGCCTTATCATCGCATCTTTGAGTATATTGCTGTTTCCTCAAGCTCTAAGTTCCACTAATTTTGAATCGGGATATCTGCTGTATACGGTATATAAATTAGTTACTTCAATAGGATTCGCTTTGGCGGCCCTAGGTGCTTTATTAGGGAATACAGGCACTTTCACGAAAACAGTAGCGATAGTAGCAATCATAATTTTCATATTTATTATAGCAATACAGATTTTTAGCTTTTACACATTTTTCTCAAAGTAGTGGTGTTGTTTAAAATCATATAATCATAGGCATAAAGAATTAAATAACTTTATCCCAAACCGTATTGATCCCTAGATCCTTAACCTTAGCACGGCGAGCTTTTGCTAGGGCCTTCCTCTTCATCTTCCGGGCCTTCTGAAGTGCTGTCTCGTGATCCACCTTCTTGCAGCTCCCCAGGTGAGTATGCCTTAACTTCCCGCCTTCTCTCCATGAGGCCATCCAATAGAAGTATGATTGGCTTCCTTTCTTAGTGCTCTTGGTCTTCTCCATCTGCCAGAGGGTGAGATCTTCCAACCTGGCAGCTCCCTTCAGGTCCTCAGCCACAACCTTCAGCTCATCTGCCTTACCTTCCAGCTCTCGGGCCTTCAGCCTGGCATCTGGCAGGATCTTAGCTGCCTTCATATACGTAATAGCACATTTTTCTTATCAACACAAAGACCACAGGCGGAGAGGATCATAGGCCATCTCTGGGGCAGTGACCTGGGACTATGAGGGGAATGACTAATAACCTATGATGCTAAGTGAACCAGGGAGGGTACATGAGGGAAGCATCCCAGCCATTAGCATAAGTCTTTGGCCATCTAATGGATGATCCGTCAGACAGCCCAGAGATCAGGAGCTGATCCCTGGGTATGGTCTGTGACATTAATGATGATAGACAGGTGGTGATAACTTTTGCAGATACAAAGATCCCTGCCTGGGTCTTGGATTCATTTTCTACTCTGGCATATCTACTTTGCCTGGCTTCAAATCGTAGCCTTTGGCAACAGCCTGCAGAATACATTTATTTAGTTAAAAGAATAATATTAAAATGCAACTATAAATGAGCACACACTGAGCAGTCAATATAGCATAAGCTAAAGCTGGCAAAGCTACTATATATATTTATCTGAGTTTATTAATTTAGTGTATGACTTTGTGCATCACTGCATAAAATCCGTGCTCTTCATCTTCATCTCAGGTGGAAGATCATCATTATCTCTTCCATTTTGGACCGTTGCCAATGGCTACTTTTTGTCTTTATTTCAGGATCAGGATCAACAGAAAGAATGCAGTCTCTGTTCAGGGCCAGCCTCCTGGTCTCTCTCAGATCGTTAGGGACCCTCTCTAGGTCTATGGCAGGCATGATTTGAGTGGCTTTTCTAAAGGCTCTCAGAGTGTCGCGACGGGAAGGGGCCTTTCCCTCCTGGCCTGCCAGGTAAGTCCTGGCCTCAGTGGATGTCACCAGGGCCTTCTCTTTTCCCTGGAGCTTCAGCTGGACATAATCAATGAGCTGAAGAGCCCTGAGTTTAATCTTTGTGAGTGCCTGGGGCTTTGTCTTTCCCTCATCCCCTCTGGCAGGTGGCCTGGTCTTCAGCCCATTCCTAATGTGGGTGAATAACTGCCTGCAGTAGGCACAAATAAGCATCAATTTAGAAATGGGATGATGCTCAGCTTTGATGCTCTTCATGGCCTTCTCTGTGGCCTGGGCCAGCTCCCTGGGTCCCATAATCTTCTCTTCAGAGATAGTCTCTGCAAGCAGATTATAGATCTCAGTAAGCTCTCTTAAAAATGCCTGGACTTCATCTACAGGGATCTCCAGGATATTCATCTGGCTATTCTGGGCCTCTGAGGAGGCAAAGAGATTTATAGGTTCAACTACCTTTGTTTGATCTAACATGGGATACTCTCCCAGGGTCCAGGACAAAGGGCGGCAACCCTCTGGACCCTTTGGTTATCTCTTTTAATCCGCTAAACTACTCATAAAGGTTATAGCTTTTCCTCTAATTGATAATAATAATCATAAAAATGATTTCCATTATCCAGTGGCCTCTATTTGCACTCCCTTTGAGGTCAGCCACTCAGAGAGGATCTGCTCAATAACTCTACTCTGGTTTTTGGCTGAGCCAGTGGCCTGGACAGTATAAACTCTCACTGCTTTAGCCACAGGCTCACTGATGGTCATGCTCATCCTGCACTCTTTTACCATGCTATGGTTCTTTGCATGTTATTGTTTATTAATGTTTCCTAGCTCACAATGTTATAACATGGGAATGTTTAAATGCTGGATGGTTCTATAGGATGCTTTGGTGATGAACTTTGCAGAAAACAATGTCTATAGGCCTTAGCACTGCCCAGCCATCTGTGAATGTGCTATTTATCCAGCCACAGGGTTCTGGCCAGTAGCCTCCATCAGGCCATTCTATGAGCAGGTCCTGTGGCTCTCCTGGCCCATTGGAGGACCTGTGAGAATAGAAGTGAGCCCTACTCTGATTCTGAGGAGATCCGGAAGAGGCTGGAGCTGGAAGAGATAGGCTCTCCTGCCTGCAAAACAGGCAGGAGAGCACTGGACAAACTCACTGATTATTACATGGAATATTTTATGAAATTATCTGAGAAAGATTGTAGCAATGGACCCTGAGGTGATTGATCATGGTCATTAGATTTAAGAATGAAATGCAGATTGTACCTGCAGCCAAAGAGCTTATTACAGAGAGCCACTTAGCAGTGGAAGCTCAGAACGGCCTGAAGATCCATGACAGAAATGGAAAAATGAGATTAAATATGGCATCAGATAATGTAGAACTCCAATGTGAAGTGGCTCCCACCACTGAGATTGATAAGCATTACCCCAGAGTAGTGCTAAATGATCATGAATTTCATGGAAAAAAATTGAAGCTGGGCCATTTTAAAACATGTGAATGTCCTGCTAATCATTTAAGCTGCATAACTGCTAAAGAGTGGATCAAATGCCAGCTAGGTGTATGGCAATTTTTCTATGAAAAAAGAGATATTAGAGATAAGAAAATACATCCTGCCACATTTCCTATATCTCTGGCTAGAAAAGTTATAGAATTATTCACACATCAGGGTGAGTTAGTGCTGGACCCATTTGTGGGAAGTGGTACCACATTGGTGGCAGCTCAGGATACTTTAAGGAATGCAGTAGGTTTTGATCTTCAAGAGAACTACATTAAACTTTGTGGCCAGAGAATTGCCAATGAAAGACTTTTTGACACTTCCTATCAGATAGCCATTCAAGATGATGCCAGAAATATCCAAAAGTATTTGGATGAGGAAACAGTCTCACTGATTTTTACATCTCCGCCCTATGCCAATTTGCTTAATCGGGTCAGAAAGAATAAGTCCAGAAGAGATCGGAAAAATGATCAATTAGGTCAGGTTGAGCAATATTCTCAGGACTCCAGAGATTTAGGAACTCTGGCTGTTGACGACTATGCTATTGCTATGGGGGAAATTTTCGAGGGTCTTCTCCCACTATTGAAGCCAAAGGCTCATTGCATGATAAATGTACCGGATATGTGGTGGGAGAATGAGAGAATAACTATACATGTAGCACTTATTAACGAGCTTAGGAAAAGAGGGTATGAATTAAGAAACATCATCATTTGGGACAGGACAAATATAGTGAATAGAATTGGCATATTTGGCTGGCCCAGCAATTACATAACTATGGGTGTGACATTTGAATATCTCTTAGACTTCTGGAAGCCACCTACAGGTTAGTTTTTGGGTTATGGTAAGATGAAATTATACACATTAGATGAATTAATAGAAATTTTTAAAGATATAAAAGCCAAGGGCTGGGTAGAAAATGCCAGACAGGGAAATGTTGGTGGAGTTGGCAATACCATAGAAGATTTTTATGGTATTGAAGAGAATAATCTACCTGTAGCTAACTCTGCTGAGTGGGAGCTAAAATGCCAAAGGATCACAAATAAGGGTGGTAAAGCAGGCGCTTTAACTACACTCTTTCATTTTGAGCCATCACCGAGAGCAGCTAAATTAGTCCCTGCACTTCTTTTGCCATATTATGGCTGGAAACATGAGGAGGCTGGGATAAAATATCCTGCAAATGAGATGAGTTTCAGGCAAACTATCTCAGGCAAAGTCAGGACTAATAGGGGATTTGGCATTGCCATCGATGAGGCCAAAAGAAAGGTAATGATTTCATTTGATGCAAATGCTGTTTCAGAAGATGTGCATCAAGAGTGGCTTAAATCTGTAGAAAAGAGAATCGGCTTAATGGAGATCCATCCTCAACCTTATTGGGGATTTGATGATCTATTCCATAAAGCAGGGACCAAATTACATAATTGTTTCTATATTGAGTCCAGATCCAAAAAAATTGGTGGAAAAGAATACTTTAAGTATGAAAACGTGCTGGTGTTAGAAAAATTTAATATAGAAAATTTTATCAAAGCCATCAAAAATGATATTATCTTAATTGACTTTGATGCAAGAACTGGACACAATCATGGAACTAAATTTAGAGTAAGACCAGGAAGAATCAATGAATTATATGGTAAAGTCACTAGATTATGAAATATAGATTTAAAATGAATTAGATAGCAGCAAAAAATGGCTACTGGGTTTATGACCATCCTGGGATTCTTTGGAGCATGGACCATGAGCTGGCCCCGGACTCTGACACCAGGATCTGCTGGTGGAATGGCCAGCTCCTTAGACATAGGCAAAAGGAGGCAGGAGCTGGACCTGCAGGAGGATCACATCCATGCAGCTGTTAAGCAGGCACCAGCCAGGAGGGTCATGGAGATCCTGGGAGAAGCCTGCTGAATGGAGATCTTCTCTGCCTCAAAAGCAGCTGCTGAGCTGGGGCCTATCATAGCCTCCCACCCCAGCCCCTCCGGCAGGGTGGAAGCTGTGGAGATCCTGGGGCATTACATAGGGGACTGGGAGATCATACTGGCTTTACTCCCTGGTCTGGCCGATCCCTGCCCAGAAGTTTATCAGGTCACCGTCCTGGCATTCAGCAGGATGAAGTGAGTCCTTCTTAGGTCTATTACATTTTTCTTAATTTATTCAAAAATGTCACAGACCTATCTGGGATGCATTCTATATGTGGTGAAAAAATTCAAGTATTCCTATTTACACTACCAGGATTTATGCATTCAAAAACTGCTGGTTTAAGAGATCTGGTTAAGACCCTGGGTATTTTGGTCATAGTGACTCCACAGAATGCTGCTCATGCTTCTGGTTATGCTGATGCTCCTTCTGAGATCTTGACGGCCTCCTGCAGGCAGAATGGACTGGCAGAGGCTTATGATAATGGTTTTAAAGAAGATTAAGCCTGAAGATAGGGCCAGGGAAGGAGAAAATACCTGGCCCAGTTTGCCTGTTAAAGGTTGGCTGATGCTGTCACAGCTCAGATGATGTTAAACTGAGCAGATAAGGCTCAGATAATTGATCATATAAGTTTTTCTGTTGTTTCTGTGGCTTATTTTGTTGAACTGCTATAAATATGGCTTTCTCAGTGAAATCCTGCTAGATTAGCTGGCATATGTCGCGACTGAGAAAGGAAAACCTCATTTTATGGTCATTTGATGGACTCATGAAAATCACAATTTTGTGTGGCCTAATCAGAGAATCATGGTTTTAAATTTTCCTAAATAGGAAATTTGGCAGGGGTGTTTTAGACAGTTGGTTTCAGACTATGATGTCTATTGATATTGATTGGCTGGGTGGCAGGGTAGGGGTAGCAAAACTTTTCTAGAATAATGTAAAGATGACCTTTTAGAATTTGCCAGAAATGGGTATTTTTAGAAATCTTTAAATATAGGCTTTCTCATAGCTCAGCCTATGCAAAATACCAGAGGAAATGGGTTCCTTGGGATCACAGTCCCAGTGAATGAAGAACTGAAGCTGGAGAAGATGGCTTCCAAAGTAAAGCTTTCAAAGACTGAGCTAGCCAGAGCCATGTTTAGAGCTGGGCAAATCATGTTTAAAGAAAACCCTCAGCTGGTGCTGACCTATGTACCTACCAGCAGGACAGTGGATTAAAAGAATAGTTTGGCCAGAAGCTTTGGGAGAAGCTCCTGGACCTAAAGTTATTTGGTGTCTATGGAAAGAGATAACATTCAAGCCTTAAAAGGCTTTGCCTTCAATGATTCAGCACCAGCAGAGATAGGGAGCCTGCCAGCTGAGGAGAAGTGGATGAGAAGCTACTGCAGCAGAGCTGGGAGGCCCATCTGCAGTGGAGAGAATAGAAAAAGCAGCTACATTGGAGGCCATAGTGATGAAGAAATAAAAATGAGGATAGGAGGGCAAACTCCATGAATAGCAAAGCATTAGAACTATATAGTTTTTGTGGTGAAAATATAGGTTCACCAGTCTCAATAGAGGAACTGCACGAAAAAGTAAAAGCTATGGCTCAGAACCTATCTGAAATAACCAAAGAAATCAGAGTCTTTGGACCTATAGCTCTCTCTGAGCAAATTAGAATCCCTGGAATTAAGCTTATTAAAGTAGGATTGACAGCTAATAGGCTAGAAGCTCAGACCAGGACACTACAGGGAAATGCAGACATATCCAGTTATGTCTCCTCTTCTAAAGATCTCCATGTAATTGCAGAATCCACAATCAAACTTTATAAAAAGGGTGGAAAGAAATTCATTCCCAAAGAGATAGTTAAACTTTGCAAAGGCTATCTAAATGGATCAGTCCCTGAGGATGAATTTTATCATCAAATATCCATATTCAGGCTTCAGCAGTCTCTGGCTCAGATGGAAGACCTAAAGAATAGCATGAAGAGGCCTACTGAATCCAGCTGGAGTGATACTGGGGAGCTGGATGGAATCTCAAATTATACTTATGATGATCCTGAGCTTCTGGACTGGTTGGCTGCAGGAGGCAACTATGGAGTAGTGGCAGGCCCCTTCAAAGATGGAGGTGAGGTGCTGTCTAATCTAGTGCTCATAGATCTGGATGACTTTGACAGAATCAACGATTTGGGGCTTCTGCAGGGCTGGCCAGAGACCTTCACAGTGAAATCAGGAAGAATGGCTCCAGAAGGCAGGCATCTCTATTATATGGTGGTGGATGTGCCAGTGGACGTTAAAGGAAAGATAAAGCTGTGGGAGGCTGATCATGAGCTGGGTGAGATTAAGCTTAATGCCTCTCAATGTGTGGGTCCTGGGTCCTGGCATCCATCAGGCAGGAGATATGAGGTAGTCAATCCTGCAGAGATAGCAGTAATATCATGGGAGAAGATCCAGGAGCTGGCTGATAAGTGCCAAAGCACATCAGGCAAAGTTCATACTGGAAAGACTGGCCAGAAGCCTGCTGCAACAGGTAAGAAGTCAAAGAAAAATGCATGGGAGGATCAGATCAAGACTGAGTGGATTCTTTTTCCTGATCCAGTAGTAGAAGACCATAGAGACAGTGATGGCTGGATTAAAGGTCTTTCTCCTCTCCACATTGAGAGCCAGCATGGAATGAATCTCTCTGTGAATGTCAAAACCAATGAATGGAGGTGCTGGGTGTGTGGCCATAGTGGTGGACCCCTAGAAGCTCTAGCTGTGATGAATGGGCTTATTGAATGTGACCATATCACCACTGGCTGGAGAAAGCAAAATCCAGATGTATTTAAGGAAGTGCTGCAGTTAGCCAGAAAGCTGTGGCCTGACCTGGTGCCTGAGAATGTAGGTTATTCCACCATCCCAGTCACAGCCAGACAACTTCATGAGATCTCAGAAGATGCTATGGCTGCAATAGTGGCAGCAAATAATCCTCCTAAAGTCTTTAAAAGAGCTGGATGTCTGCAGAGACTCAAAGAAGTGAATGATAAGAGATATGCTCTGGACTCTCTTGATGAAAAATCTCTAAGAGGGATTATGTCCCGAACTGCCAGATATGTTAAGATAACTGAGGATAGTGAAGTGGACACTAAAGCTCCTTCAGACGTGGCCAGAGACATCCTCTCTATGGAGGGGTGGCCTGGTTTGCCTTCCATAGCGGCCATCATAGAGGCCCCTGTAATTAGATCAGATGGCACTATTCTGGCCGACGAAGGCTATGATGAAGTGAGCAAACTTTACTATATCCCAGCTCCTGGTCTGCTGATGCCAGAAGTCCCTGAGGAGCCTGCCAAAGAGGAGGCAGAAGAAGCTGCAAAGTGGATCCTGGATGAGGTCCTGGTGGACTTCCCCTTTGTAGATGAAGCCAGTAAAGCCAATGCCCTGGCTGCCATGCTCACTCCATTAATTAGACCAGCTATCTCTGGAGTGGTGCCAATGGCACTCATTGACAAACCTCAGGCTGGCACTGGAGCCAGCCTCCTTATGGAAGTCATAGCCATTATTGCCACAGGGAAGCCTGCAGAGATGATCAGCCAGCCTGAGACAGAGGATGAGTGGAGGAAGAGCATCACCAGTAATCTCATGGCTGGCAATACTCTGATGTGCTTTGATAATGTGGATAGAAGACTAAAGGCCTCTACTTTATCAAGGGCTCTTACATCTCAGGAGTGGAGAGATAGAATCCTGGGGCAAAGTGAAGTGACAACTATGCCAAATAGGGCCACCTGGATGGCTACTGGCAATAATTTGCTGCTGGGTGGAGATGTGGCCAGGAGGAGCTACTGGATTAGGATGGATGCTAAACAATCTCAACCCTGGACCAGAGACACCTTCAAACATGAAGATCTGACTCAATGGGTGAAGGAGCATAGAGGAGAGATCCTGGCTAAACTTCTTATCATGATCAGAGCCTGGTTTGCTGCAGGATGCCCAAAACCAAAGCAAAAGCTACCTGTTATAGGAGGCTTCCAGCAGTGGACTAAAACTGTTGGCAGCATTATGGCCTTTGCTGAAGTGCAAAAATTTTTAGGCAATCTGTCAGATCTATATGATCAGGCTGACACTGAAGCAAAGGAATGGCAGACCCTTTTCCAGGTTTGGCATGAGGTCTGGGGTGACAAATTCCTGACGGTGGCTGACATATTAGTGGCCTTTAGAGAAGGTAAGTCATTTCAAGAGGTTTTACCTCATGATGTGGATGCTATTCTGACCAGAGGAGGGAAATCTGCTAGCACCAGTCTGGGGATTATCCTGAAGAAACATGATCAAGTGAGGTATCCCTGTGGGCTTCACCTGGAGCTGGGAATCAATAATCATAGTAGGCAGACCATCTATAAGGTCTGCCAATGATCTGTTAATTAAAGAGCAGGAAATGTCATTTTGACAGGTGTATTAGTTAATTTCATTTTTTACCGAACAGTTGCTAAAAAATGGATGTTTAGAGCATATTTCTGAATTTTTTTCGTAATTCTGCGATACGTTCCTCTTTCTCCAAATCCATCTTAAATTTAGATATAGCACTTTTCATGAATTCAACCTCAATATTCCGGATATTATTGCATTCATTACAGGAAATATATAGAAGATCTTCATAACGATGATTCTGATGATGATGTTTTAGCCAATACTGATAATTATCTCTAAGATTACAACGATAGAACACGCATTTTCCAAATTTCTTATTTTTGCATTTTGTATAACCTTCTGGTAGTTTTGGATCTTTTACGAGCTTACAGGAGAACGAAGATTCGTATGAGGGTTTGCCTTCTTTCGTTAGCCCTCGTGTCTCACTAAGGTTCTCCCAAACATCCAGATCTTTTTTTGCGGCTTCGATTTTCTTTTCAGCTGTTTCTTTGTTCAATTCCAATCACATTTCTCCTATCTGTTCGCACCAGCCTCCTCGTCGAGAAGCTTCAGTAGACCCATTGCATATCATTAAATTATACGGCTAGAGCCCGTCTCCTACCTAGCTGGGCTAGAGCCCCTTTCTTTAAAGCGGGCCGAGAGGGATTTGAACCCCCGACCTAAAGGTTAAGAGCCTTTCGCTCTGCCTGACTAAGCTATCGGCCCGTCCTATGAGACCTAACATCTAGTTCAAATAGATTTTGAATACCCATTAGGACTTCCTCCTGGGGCCAATAACCTTTTTTAAATGCCAGCTAGATTTATCATGATTGTGTGAAGGACCTCTGAGGGTCCCTAAAACCACTAAAATCACTATGCATGACCCTATTTATCACGATCTTTGCAGGACCTGGCAGGACCTTTCTCTACCCAGGACCGATCATTGATATTTAGAATTTAGTGAGAAGAGAAAAAGAGAAAATACTCTATAGGTTGGGAAAGGTCCTGCCAGGTCCTGCAAAGATCGTGATAGATTGCCTTCTGATATTTATTTATCTCCTTTTTTGGGCTCCTTGAGTCCTGCATAATATGTCCTTTGACCAGTCTCAGACTTAGTTGTGATCACTGTCTCAGCTACTACCAGGCACAAACCTCATCCTTATCATTGTGTCCACCTCTCCCCTGGCCACTCCTTTTCAGCCTATAATTCAGTTCAGTTCATCTCTAGGGGTGGGTGTGACTCAAAACATGTCCCTGGGTGTGGGATTTATATGGATGATCTTTAAATAATTAGGTCCCATAAATGCCCATTAGTTTAAATATGGCCATCCCATAATGGATTAAATATGACTAATAAGATTCAGCTCAAAACTCCAGAGGATGTCAGGAGATATGTCTGCAAAGTTTTGAGGACCATTCAAGAATCAGGAGATGATAAGGTGATAGAGAATGCAGGGAAGATCTCACAGTTGCTGGGTCAGTGGATCAAAGCCTATGAAGTCCAGGAACTGGCAGACATAAAGAAGAGGCTCAAAACTCTGGAGGAAGCTAGGAATGTATGATGACTTGAAGAAGGCTCTGGAGAGGATTCCTCAGGCTGATGAAGATCAGACCCCAGACTCTGAGCTGGATCCCTGCTCAGGACCCCTCTGGGAGGTGGTGGCCTTCCTGGAGGCCAGGCCAAAGCTGGGGCCAGTAGGCAGATCTCTCTATGATGTCCTGACTGGCTTCAAACCCCTCACGGAGCCACAGGAGGAGCTGCTGCAGAAGGTCCTGGCTAAAATGGGCTGTCCTGAGGCTCTACAGGACATCAAAAACGAGCTGGCCATTACTATCCAGGCCCTGGCAGCCTGTAATCAGGAATGTAGCCAAAAACCTGCAGGCTGGAAGCTTCCTGGGATCATGTAGATCATATCTACATGAGTCAGGATATGTCTATGGCATTTAAATTAGTGACATAAAAAATGTCATGTACCAATCTATTCAACATGGATAACATAAACACTATAATTTTTCAGTAATTTATTTTAAACCATTATTATTCAACACTTAAAACCAGCATGCAAAAAACCAGCATCAGTGGACTCTGACCTTCTTTTGAGGACACTTTCCACCTCTCACCCCATAGGTGTGCGCGGGATGGTTGCCTTATTCTTATGGTATATGGAATGATCGAGTTGTGAAAAGATTAAAATTCGGATAGGTGAATTAAAGCTATTATAAT
>Ga0255341_1004476_pt1 | contig 14677 bp, 22 predicted proteins | sample wastewater_treat_8_FD_192418 | JGI IMG/M metagenome (GOLD analysis project Ga0255341, IMG submission 192418) | Wastewater microbial communities from Lulu Island WWTP, Vancouver, Canada - plant12 | ecosystem: Engineered > WWTP > Wastewater > Unclassified | place: Canada: Vancouver, British...
ATAGTCTTGCTGTCAGAACAAGCAAATACATTACATCAAATTGCATTTGGATAATTGACTCTTTGTTTGAAATAACTAATGGTCTGTTATAGATATCTGTATACTTTGAGTTAAGTAACCCAGAGTAGCATTGCATCCTTTCCATTTGACACTCTGGCATATGCAGCAACACGTTTTTTCGCTGGTGCCTTTGGCATCAAAGGTGCTATTTTCCTTATGTTGCGTGGCATGAAACCACCCCCTTGTAGTCAATCTTAACTCTGATTTTGATACAAAGCAACGGTTATAATACTTATATTCCGCCTATTACAGGTTTATATCTGTTGACCAGAAGCATATCTATCCTTTTAAATTCCTTCTCTGTTATAACCCCATTTGTTAGCATCGCCTTGGCGATGGAAAGGGACATCCTGTAGTTCTTCTCCCTCTGGAACTGATCATGGTTCACGATCCATCACCCGCCTTTTTAGAATCACCTGTACCATTGAAGCGGCTATTAATATAACAGCTATGGGAACAGAACTTCCTACCTTTATTACCATAGCTTTCAAAGGTCTTGCCACACCCAGTGCAGCTGATGGTATACCATGCTTTCCTGGTTAGCTGACCCTCATTATCCTTCCACCATTTCCTACGGCATTCATCCGAACAGAACTTTGAGGGATGCCCCTTTCTTCCTTGTAGCAAAGGTCTTCCACACTGCTTGCACTCAGTATGGATTTCACTCCTGCTGCCTTTAACTGCACCTAGGTTGTTCCTTTGGCAATATGATTTTATTGTGTTTTCAGAAACACCAAGGTCTGCTGCTATCTGTTGGTAGCTCATTCCCCGGTGTCTCATTTGGCTTACCTTTTGCTTTTGTTCCAAGTTCATCCTTTCAACCTCCCACAACACAGGGAAGTAAAACCTTCCCACCCGAATTTTTAACAAAAAGAAAGAGGGGTTCAGAATTCAAACCTCTCTTCCAGTTATATGCTTATTGTATTTTTGTTAAACTTATTTCAACAATAACCTTACTAATTTGACCCCATCCATAAATCCGTCTCTATAAATTCTGTCCCTTGCAATTGCATCCTGCGAACTATGGAGTCCTTCAAGCTCCACAAGCATTCCCTGTTGTTCTTCCGTAAGTGTAGCCATTAACATTTGCTGGACTTCATATTCCCGCATCCGAAGTTCTTTATATGTGTTGTCATTCTTAAAGAGCAGGATGCCAAGTTCCTCAACCCTTCGCTCGGCTGCTTCCTCCAAGTGCTTCTTTAATCCTCCCGGCATGGCACTGCACCTCCGTCCAGCATAATCATACTGTAAAGCCTTAGCCCATCCTTGATACCTTTCAAATATGCAGTCTCGGCAACGGTAATTTCCATCTCGCCGCACAGGGAGTTGAGCCTGTCAAAGAGGATGTCGAAGTCCCTGCATCCATTGGAATGGACACAAGCCTTGATCCGCTCCTCCTGCATTTCAATTTCAGCATTCACCCTTTGGTATTCGGTATCGGCTAAAAGCCAGATTCCCAAATCCTCGGTGACCCGCTTTGAGAGGAAATCCCAGAAGGCTTCCTCAAAATCCTTTGAACTGTTTTGCATAAATTTTTGTCTCCTTTCGTTTTGCGAAAGGAACAGACAAGGCGCACTGCAGGATAGTTGGCAATCCCACACTGCGCCTTTTGTATCATTGTTAAAATGCACATCATGCAGTATAATTAATACAGGGTCGCTGTGGTAGCATATGCTGTCGGTGTAGGTAGTGTAGTTACCTGCGTCAGTTTCCCGGTGCTGAGAACACTCGGAATACCATGGCGGCCTTATTCAATTCCTTTCAGAATATTAATTCCCCAGTCTTTCCAGCAAGGCTGATTTGCTGCTGTTAATCAGAGCCTTGCGAAGTTCCAGTGCTTCGTCCTTACTTTTAAGTTCCACAATTAACTGCAAGGCTCTTTCCACCAGTTCATCCACTATCGCCTGAGTCATATCCGCCCACCTTTCTTCCACGTTCAATTGCGTCTCAATGGTCATGTTACCTCTTAATGCCAATTGGTTCAAGTTTTATTTTTGATATAGTCAGGGAGGGGAGGTACGCTGTGTACCTCGCCCAATCGTAACCCTCGCTTTGAACCAATATTGCATCTTTTGTTCCTTTGCCTTTAATCATAATGCAATGCCAAACTCCGTCCCGGTCTATGTATTGGAGTTCTTTGTTTTCCTTTATAAAATCCTGGTCATCAAGAAGTCTTTCTGTAAAGCTTTCAAACTCCTTTGCTTCAAGCTTCACCACCTTTTCAACTATAAAGGAAAATGTTTCACCTTTATATTCTTTGAGTTCCTCAATGCTGATTGCTTTTCTTACAAACTGTGCTTTCTGCATAATGGGCATCTCCTTTCGTTTTGCGGGTTTCAATCCCCTTAAGTACATGATCGCTCTTTTTCAAAACTATAGCAAGTTAAATCTGTCTTAATCCCGCATGACTAAAGGGTTTGCAGGAACAGTCAAAACCGCCCCTGAATTTCCTTTTATTATCGCAAAGGAATTTATACCACCGAAGCAAAAGAAAGCCTCGTAGGGCTTCCTGTTGTTTTAGGAGGGCGATGTGTTATCCCTGCCCGGTTTCGGTTTGTGTTCTAAGATTGCTTAGGATTGTAAACCTTCCTCCTTCAAGCTGGCATGTACCTTCCCGGTATTTTATACACCCGTTGTCATCTAGGTACTCAGCACCGCAATTGGTGCAGAGCAAGGACTCTTCAAGGTTGTAAAAACAAACCGGGCATTCTCCGTCATTAACCTTTTCGGCATATTCAGCCTTTATCTCCGATTCAACCGTTTTACTTCGGAGCTTTTCAGCCATCTGGTAATGCTTGTTACCAATCTTATCCTCCGGCACAAACACTCCGTATTTTTTCAATTCCTGCACCAATTCCTTTTTTGATATCATATCTTACCCGCTCCTTCCTCATTACCTTTTAACGTAGTAGGTGCATTTTTCAATTTCCTGTATTTTATCCTTGGAAACAACCTGTCTGCCAAAGCGGTCTTTTATTATAAGTGATTTTTCTGTTATCTTCAAAACCTCTGCCGCTCTATATTCCGCAACGTACCCTGTCCTTAATTCCTTAATGTCAACCAAGTCTCCAACCTTAATGTTCTTCATCATTGAAACCCGCTCCCTTCTTTGCTTTGAGGTGTGTTTTCCTCTAATTACATCTTCCCTCTGTTTGATAGTAATTGCAAGTAATATTTTTCATTGGAGCACACTATTTTAAAGGGTTTCAAGGTTTATCCACTGACAGAAAAGAACCCTTTGCAGGGTTCCTTCGAAGTACAGGGTGTGACAAAGTCTGTCACTCCTTGGCGGGTATTATATTGCCGCTGGCTGTTTTCTTTTTTCCAATGCTTTCTGAAGGGAGCTTTCGGTAGCAAAACTTCCGTTGCCCGAAAGGTTTTTAAGAAGCACCTTTCTAGCTGATTTATATTCGTCCCCAATAAATCCTAGCTTCAAAAGGAATACCCGGAAGGTGAACTTTTCATTATCGGTAATGGTCTCCTTATTGGAAGCGGTCTTTTGCACCATTGCCTGTTGGTTCAATGCTTGTGCAAATAAGGTGTAGGCTTCTATTTCAGCAGTATTCAGCGTGGCAGGAAACCAGTTGAAGGTTATTGTTCCTTCCCCGAATTCAACCAGTGGTTTCATATCCGTTGGAGCAGGGAGGAGTTCCTTGAAGTTCTCAAGCGTCTCAGGTTTGAGGCGGTTTATATTGTCAACGAACTCCCTGCTCAAGCGGTTGCCTTTATCCGCTCCGATTGCTTTTAATATAATGCCTTCCTTGCTTGCCAGCATATTCAAAAGGTTTCTAAGGGTTGCTCCTGTATGACCCTCTGCCGATATTGTAATCTTTGATGTGCATCCCTCTGTGCTAAAGCCTGTCTCTGCCAAAGCATCCTTCAGCTTACCAAGTGTATCCGCTCTGTTTACATCATCAGCAGGGAAAACCAACTCGTCACCTTTTGTTATAACCCATTCGTTACCATTTGCATCTACAACAGTGTAGTTGAAGGAAGGTGCGCCCTTGTAGGAAACCTCTGATTCCAGAACGTCCGCCAGTGCCTGTGCAAGTTCCTTTCTTGCTATGCCCTTGAATTTCATTGTATAAGCTGCCATGTCCAAGACCTCCTTGTTTTTATTTGCCCTTGTAACATTAATTGCTCTGAATGGTATGAAAGTCAAGCACTATCTGTGTTTCAAGGTCTCCTTCTTGTCAAAAGCTGTTCCATCGGATCATCCTTAAGGGAATGCCCGCCGAATTCCGAAGAGCAGTTCTCCCTTACAATCTGGTATATCTGAAACCAGATGTTCAGCATCTGCTTTCTATATGATTGACCCATCGCAACAAATGGAGACTGGCAAGCCGCGCCTGTCGTAGGATGCTTGCTTAGGAAGCCGAAATTATCTATTGCCTCTTCGCACTGAAGCCATCTGGCTACTGCCATTGCATAGGATTCCAGAAGCTGCGTATTTACAAGTTCAGCACAGTCCCTGTCGTTGAGCCAGTTCCACATCTCAACATAAATTTCCCTTGCCTTCAATGGTGTTCCGTCTCTTTGCTTTGCCGCCAGGTAATCCTTTGGTTCGGGCATATCCTGACCTTTGAGTTCTTCCCCGAAATCCAGATGCTCTAATTTCTTTCTGCCGGGATTTCCGAGGAGCAGTTTTTCTGCGAGCGGTTTCCTTTTTGCCCCGGAACCGGGTCTTGCACCACCATGTCCGTTTGCCATATATCAACACCTCCGTAATTTTGATTTTTTATGAAATATTAAAACCCTGTGCGGTAGTTGTCCCAAAGGGTAAAGTGCTATCCTCACCCCTTATATACCCTTCTTGAACCGGCGAATTTTTTTATGAGAGGGGCGGCCCGCTAAACAGGAAAATACTCCCAGATATTTCCATCCCCCTCCCCCCAGAATTTTTCACCGAAATAATTTATTTTTGATTTTGCGTAAATCAAACGATAATGTGCATTGATTGTTGCTGTCAAACTTTATTTTTGTTTTGGTTGGAGCCATAAAGTGTCCCCAACCAAAACAACTTTAAACAGCACCTTTCAAAGGTTCCTTACTTATATTCCTGAACCTCTTAATACTTTTTTCACCTTTGGCAGCATCCGCACTTAACACTATAGAATCTGTGTTTATCCTCGGTATTCACTGGCTTATATCCTGCTTTAGCAAGAGCTCCATCCATAACACCCGAATAAACATATATTCCAGTATCCCTTCTGAAATCTGTTTTTAAGCCGTAGCTGCTTCTTGGATATCTGCAATGTTCATCAGGTCTTATATTGATCCGAATCCATTCATCCATTGCCGCTCTTATTTCCTCCGGCAGTTCATCATACAACTCGGGCTCATAGCACCTTTCGCTTCTTGCTTCTATCCATTCCTTCATTCCATTTTTTATTGAAATTTCACTAAAACCATCATTAAACATATTTTTAAAGCCTCCTCGTTCCGCATTTTTAATCAATAGAAGGGGTTGCCCCAAATTTTTATAGAATAGTGGTAACCTACTCTAAGCCTTGATAATACTAGCCTTGAAGGAAAAGTTACCAGTATCCTTGAAAACACATAGTAGCTATAGGGGAATACACCCCCCTTATACCTTGAAAAAACATAGGGTATGGGTATCTATATATAAGTATCCTTGTATTATATGGTTACTTATATATAATCCCCTGTACCAATTGCCATAACTTCATTTGAGCCAGTTACCACACTCATATTTTTAAGGTTACCGAGGTAACTTTTTAATCTCCCAAAAGGGGAAATATATCTTCATCTTTTTCAACAGCCAATTCTACAACATAAACCCAGCAGGTAACACCACTTACTTTTTTAGACATCTGAGTCCTTCGCTTACACCACTTTCAAGGCTTACGTTCCAGCCATCAGGGATGTTGAACTCATACCCATCAAGACCGGGAAACTTTACTCCTTCCCGTTCCTCCCTTGCTTTTACAACCTTAAGTCCTTTAATAGCAGCCTGTTTAGTTTTTACCGCTCGCTCAAGGTCATTAAGGTTAACCCTGCCCTTCAGCTTTGCCTTTGCTTTAGCATAAACAGCAGGATCTTCCTGCCGGGCAAGGGCAAGGCAGTTGAGGGTTTCATCAACAAATGCATCGTCAGCAGTCTCTATAGCATCTATTCTGCTTACAAGCACTTCACCCATGCACTTATCCCACTTAAGACCTGTAGCAGGATCGGCGGGAGTATAATTCATAATGCTGTTTACAATTATCTCAAGCTCCGAGTCATCCAAAGGAGGGTCGCACCTTTGTTCATTCTCCGTCTGAAGTGCAGATAATATAGCATTCCTCCCAAGACCCCGCCTTCTCATGGTACCCGCTATGCTGGTCAACGTAATATTCCTCACGCCGTCTTCTATATTCTCAGGTACTACTGGAGCCTTTTTGAATCGGTCTTTTTCTGTGATTCTCTTCAACAACCAATCATCGGGCAGCTTCATTTTGATATCCCATGGAGAGCATCCCTTTGCCCATTCATACTTCCTGCCGGATACATGAATACTTCCCGGAGCAACTACTAAACCGCCGTCAGACCTAATATCAATACCGGGTAGAACACCAACACCTGTTTTTATTTTTACATCTGCAGGGATAAGGTAATAATCATGAACTCCTGCCCCGGTAATAACCCTTACGGTCTTTTGCCGCAGACCATATCTCTTTTCAAGGTCATCAAGGGTTTTATCTCCACCCTTTTTCCTGTCGGTGTCAAGGACAAAGAATTTACCTCCTGTGGCAATACCGATGTTTGAGTTGGGGTATTCGTTGAAATACCTTTTTATTTTCTCAACATCGGTTGTTGCCCTTTTCTGCCACTCGGAGTGCCTTGGGTGCTTTCCTGCCGAATCACAGTGGATTCCCGATTTACAGGTACACCCACCGTCTTCTGATATACCATGAAGGATAATAATTCTGAACCCGAATTCAGATGCATATTTTATTGCCAATTCCATTCTTTCGTTTTCCAATCTCTCACCTCCCCGGTGTATCGATTTTCAAAGTGAAATTATTTCGCTTTGATTTTTTACAAAGAGCAAATGCATCATAATGACGTAATTGCTCTTAAAACATCCTCTACCCTGTGGAACATAGTCCACAGGGTTATACCTCCGCCTTCTTATCCCGGTATTTACAGAGCAGGTACATTGCCGTATTTCGCTCTTCCTTATTTAAAACATGAAGAATATCATACTCCCGGTCTTTAAACACCACTTGCATTTTTGTGTTTACTCCGTTAAGATAACGAATAATAATTCGGGTAGTAGTTTCAGCATGAAGCTGTTGTGCCTTAAAAAGCTCCTTGCCTGACAACGGCTCAATACTTGCCCATACTTCAGCAAAATTGTTCCAACTCTTAACCTCTGCACCCATACTGTCATTTGAAGATGCATAGTCTTGGAGGGTTATCCTGTGACGAAGCATACCGCTGTTAATTGTAGGCTTTGAAGTATAGTCCTGACCGCTATAACTCCTTCTTCTGTTATTCCAAGCCATATAAGCTGTCACTCCTTTTTCACCCTACGGACCATGGACCGTAGGGGTATCGATTTAAAACTAACTTTTCAAGCGGAGATTTTCTCCACTTGATTTTTACTTTACATGTTTTGAGATTTAACTACCGCATTATGCGGTAGTTTCTCATCTATATCCATTTACAAAACCGCTGATGCCAATTCAATTTTGTTTATATCCGCAATACCCGAATCCAATGTATATTTGTTCCAGTATATACGATATATCTTTGTACTTAAGGACTTTATGGTGCGATATACTGAAATAATCTGTATAATCTCCATCTTCTTCAACTATTCGAGCAAATTCAATTGGAATTTGAATCTTGCCTCCTGATTCTGAATATCCAAAATCTATGCAAGTATAGTGACCAAGAGCTACATGTATTATTCCACGTATAAATTCATTCTCAACTAAAAACTTACCTGATTCGCTATCTTGCAATATACTTACGCTAGCTGTACCGATCTCCCCGTGTGAAAAATCTGTTCTATCTGAATAAATGTACTTTCCGTCAATTTTGTACATTGTATTGTAACCATTTGCATATGTAACATAAGCCATTCTAATCGTCCCTCCCATTAATTTATAGGTTCGCAACTTTTATAAGCTGAATCCGCTTTATATCGTCCTTTTCCATTGAGAAGCTAAAACCAAAGGCCGCACCAATGTCACTAATATTGATATAGTCTTTTCCATCAATATTTACAGGATTAAATACATATAATGAATCGTCATCATACTTAACAACCCAGCGTTTCAATCTTCTAAAATACTCAGGAAAATACTCCTGCTGCCCTATAAATGGAACTAAATTGTTAGTAATTATTTTGCCGCCAGATTCTGAATATCCAAAAGGACGGTATGAATAACTTCCTATACCTACATTAACTATTTCTTTGATCAATGGATCATGCCGTCTTATAAAGAATTTACCCGTTGTGCTATCCTGCAGAATGTTTAGTCTTTCATCCCTTGGATAGCTCAATGCACCTGAATAATAATATTTTTCGTCAATTTTGTACATGATATTATAGCCATTTGAATATATCGTATAAGTCATAACTTTCTATCTCCTTTACTCAGTAGAATTGATCTCCTTATGATTGAAGTACTTATTTGTCTCGTTGTTTGTTAATGATTGCTTCCAGCTCTTTAATACGGGTTTCTAGTGCTTCAATTTTTTCCTCATCACTTAACTTTATTGGAAGGATACCTCTCCACTTTAAAACATCATTGAGAGGCCACCATCCTCTCTCATTTGATTTTGGACACCCCTGCGTAGCCCATTGTGATAATGCTTGTTGAGTTACTCCAAGCGTGTTACACATTGCCCATGTTGAAAAATGCAATTTGCCGTTAATCCTTTTTGCATGCTGCTTTTCAGCCATAAATATCACATCCTTTCACAATCACAAGTGAAATTTTTATTTTATATCGAGGCAAGCGATGCGAGTCGCGTGCCATTTCGTCCTAACCTTCCAGAAGGACCCATTACCAGTTGCTACCATGTCAAAGTATAGCAAGTTACATAGCATGTGGTTTAATTAGCTTCCAAGCCATCAACAAGTGTTAATGGTAAAATAAAAATACCCACTTATGGGAAAGAAAAATACCCGCCCATTATTTAAAAAACATCCCAAACAGTTTATGATTAATAAAAACTGTAAAGGGGATAGACCATTGTTGGGGGTAGAAATGAATACAACGATAAAGACGTTCTTTGTATGTAAACTTAAGATTATACATCCAGCTCCGGCCAGATGAATCATCAATCTTTTCATTCCGGTCAACATGGTTTAATAACACTTCAATATAAAGTTTTTCTCCGAGCTGCCAATAGCAATAAGCCTCTGCCCATATTTGATCAACCTCTTCATCAAGGTCATTAAAAACACTTTTTTCAGAATATGTTGAGCATTTAACAGGCCAAAACCTGCGATTCCCTGTACTGTCCCTTAAAAACTCACTATCATTAGTGGTTCCAAAAAATACACATCTTCGCATATGCTTTTCTGGCATTCTAGCATATGGTTTTCTATATTCATCTTCGCAACGACTTAGAAAAAGCTTAACTGCCTTTATGTCTGCTTTGCTATATGCAGACAACTCCCCAATTTCAATCAACCAGTTACCTTGAATTAGTTCCAACGCATCCTTACCATCAAATGAAGTTAGGGATTCGGTATGCCATCCTTTGCCCAACTTTCTCAGAAATGTTGTTTTGCCAATGCCTTGAGGCCCTGTAAGAACAAGCATGCAATCATATTTACAACCAGGGGTCATGGCTCTTGATACTGCAGCAACTAATGACTTTCTAATAACAGACCTAGTATAAGGTGTATCTTTTGCTCCTAAATAATCTACAAGTAATGTATCAAGCCTTTTTACACCATCCCAACACAGGTTAGATATATAATCTTTTACAGGATCAAATGAATGTTTCGAAACATGTATAACAAATGCATCCCTAACCATATCCCTGTGCCGAATCCCAAGGACTTTTTCAATGTAAATGTTTAGACCTGAATCATCTGATCCCTTCCACTCAAACACTGTATTGCTGTTTTCTCTATCTCCCCATGGCAGTGGTGGAAATCCAATAATTTTATCAGAAAAAATATTGTGTTTGATTCTCCCTTTTAAATTAGGATCATTCTCTAATAAAACTCCTATGTTATAGCTAGACTTAGCAATCGCTCCTGTAGTTTTATTCATATCTAGCTTTGAAAACCATGCATAATCTATCGTCGTGCCTTTAAAGTGGGCAACAGCTTTCTCATATCGTTCCTGGTTGAGTAAGGTGCTTACCTGACTGTCGGATACAGCGAATTCACACATAGCGGTATATGACGGGTATTTGTTGGCCGGAGTGTCGGGCTTTACATCATCGTCCATATGGCCGAACTTATGCAGCCTTACAAGGTCGAAAGCATTGCATAATTTACTGCCCGCTGGATCCGTAGCATGGTGGGAATATAGGAAATTGCCGTTTTCATATATAATCGCCCCGCCAACAGTTGAGCCGCCTGTAAATGTCAATCTGTCCTCTAGGTTATCGCATGTTGTGTATATTCCAGGAAGAAAAGTCTCTATTGCATTGTAAATGTCATACACTCTGCAGAAAGCACCAACAACGCCCGTCTTAGTTAGCGGATCACCCTGCCTCTGTGCCAGCTTTACATGTTCAGCCTGCACGCCTGGCACTTGCGGCCACTCTGCAACATTACGCCAATCAGCATATTGAGCTAGAACGCCGTCAACTGATAGAAAAGGCTTATCTCCTACCTGATATACATATTGGCTATCACTACAACATGACGGCCAATACATAAGCCTATGGGTCTCAAAAGTGGAAGGGTCACACATTTCTATACCGATCCACGATGCAAGCTTTCTGGCTAATGGCTTATACTCGTCTGCTGTCGCTGTACGGTCTAGTGGTACAAGTATGCGGAGCCTTGGCTTGATCGGTTCGTGCTTACGAGTACTGTACACCGCATAGCCACAGCCTAAAGACTCAAGGCGTAATAATATTGTATTAGTCTCACCTGACTGTATGTTGTCAAGGTCCAGGGTTATAATGTCACGGCCTAATACATTAGTGACCTTACGCCTGTTATCCTTAAGAGTACCGCCCACGAAACCGCCTACATCCTTTAACTCGTCTTGCCTGGACTTAGGTAACCTAAGATATTCAGCATGAGTTTGAACGCCTCTAGACGGGTTTCTTAAGCGGTCATAAGTTTCTGATACGCATGTTTTTTGTGGTAGCCACAGGGTTGCTTTTCTACTCCCAGCTACAGATATGGTTATTTGTCTGTCATATTGTAAGATCATATGTACACCACCTATGGTTGAACTCGGCGTAACTTGCCATACTCTATAACTTCAGGTACTTTTTTATCTGTTCCAGCTGCTAACTCTTTTAGTTTTTCCTCTAAAAGATCCCAGTCCCAGATAATGTCTCCTCTGCTGCCTATACGAAAGAAACATCCAGAAAGAAGCCCATTCTTAGCACCTGTTTTTAAAAATGTGTATGGCAGGTTAAAATGCTTAGAGGTTAGATTGGTTTTTTCACGTTGTGCTGGCATAGTTTAGGCCCCCTTTAAAGTAAGTTGATTAATTGCATCTTTAACTTTTTCTAGTTTCTCATTATTAAGTTTTTCTGGATTTCTTAGCCATCTTGATAATGTAAACTCGCTTATTCCAATAATCTCAGCAATTTCCCACTGTTTAATTTTCTTGAGAACTATAGACTCTTTAATATTATCCATGAAGCTCTCCCCCTTTTTTTTGTTGTTTTTGTTGTTGACTCTTTATAATAGTATGATATAATAAATTATGTCGTACGAATATACCCAATTTTGCATGACCTTTGAAAGGAGAATTAATTATGGTTCTACAGAAAGGCTTTACGTTTGAAAATTTAGTCGGACGGTATAAAATTGACAATGAAATTATTTATCGTCTTTATAACGAAGAAGTAAGAAATGATAAAATAATAAAAGATGTGACTAGCATCTCAGAAAAAAATGCAGTATTTCTAGACTTTATTTCTATTAACTATGAAGATCAACGAAAAATTTTAGATTTTTATGATAAGTACGGTTCTTTGGGTTTTGGAAAAGCACCAAGATATGGCGAAAGCATTTGCGATGTAATAAAAGAAATAAGAATAATGCAATTAATCTTAGATATCGAAGAGCACATTAAAAACAAGGAAATATCACTAACATTAAGATCTTTATTTGAACTTAATAAACTTATAAGTATATGGTATCAAGGAGTAGAGTTTTTAACAGATGGAATAATATACTCTCAAGACATCGAGCTTATGCTAGATAAAGGATTTTATGATTTTGACAATAGTTCTCCTGAGTTCAACGCCATGTTTTTCTTTTACGCTAAATATGCGGTATGTAGAATGGTAAACTCATATATTTCTGAAATTAAGCCAGAACTTAAATTATCAAGAGATATGACTTATATTGGAAATTGGCATTCAAAGAATTTACTTTCATCTATGTATTTCGAGATCTTTTTAAAATTATCTTCGAATAAACGATTTAGGAAATGCAAGAATTCAACCTGTTCAAATTACTTTGAAATAATTGGTGCTGATACAAGAAAAATATATTGTAATAGAGATTGTGCCAATTTAGAAGCTAAGCGAATGGAAAGAACTCGAAAAAGAAAAATAGAAAAGTAAGGAGGAGTGACTTATATGGCCAGTATTCGGCAAAGAGGTAAAAATTCATATCTTATAACAGTTTCATGTGGATATGATTGTAACGACAAAAAACTATTTAAACAAAAGACTATTAAACGTCCTGAAGGAATGACAGACCGGCAGTGGGATAAAGAAATCAATAAAATCGCCACAGAATTTGAACTATCAGTTCAAAACGGCGACTACTACGAGCCATCTAAATTTACATTATCAGATTTCATTGATAAATGGCTTTCAGAGCATGGAAAGAATCTTGAGAATAAAACATATTATCGATATGAATCAATGTTAAAAGGTCGTGTAACAGAAGCTTTAGGGCACTTAAAACTTGACCAATTAAAGCCTCTACACCTATTGGATTTTTACCGTAATTTACAGGAAAATGGCATTCGTGAAGATACTAAGTATATAGCAAAACCAGAGCTTCAAAAAGCCATTGGCGATCGTAAACTAGAATTAACTAACCTGGCATCAACTGCAAATATTTCTGTAAAAACCTTGAATGGTATCTTATCTGGAAATACAACCATTGTGGCAAGAAAAATAAGCAATGCTCTTAAAGTTAAACTCGATAAAATATTTATTCCTGCTTCTGATCCTAAACCTCTATCAAGTAGAACCATTCTTCACTATCACCGGGTAATATCAGTCATGCTTAATGATGCATATCGATGGGGAATGATAAAGGAAAATCCATGTCTTAAGGTCCAACCTCCAAAGGTAAAATTAAAGGAAATGGAATGCTTAAATGAAGAAGGTTTCTCTAATTTATATGAATGTTTACTGACGGAACCTATTAAAGAACAAGCAATTATCATGCTTGCCTTAATGACCGGTTGCAGACGAGGAGAACTTGCTGCACTGCAGTGGGAACACGTTGACCTTGATAACGAAATAATACATATAAAACAAGCAGCTGAATATACCCCTGCTACTGGAATAAAGATTAAGCAGCCTAAAACTAATTCATCAATTCGTAAAATTGCAATTCCCAAATCACTAGTACAAACATTGAAGCAATATAAGGTTTGGCAGTTGGAACAGAAAGTCAAAATGGGCACCATGTGGCAAAAAGAAGAAAAAGAAAAACAGGGTGAGCTTTGGAAAGATCCTGAGTGGTTATTTACGACTATCGACGGTTATATAATACATGTTGATACACTTACAGAGACATTTAAAAAGTTTTTAAAGCGTCACAATCTCCCCAATATAAGGCTCCATGATTTGAGGCACACTGCCGCAACTATGCTGATTCATTCCGGATTAAACATTAGAGCTGTTGCTTCCAGGTTAGGACATGCAAATCCAAGTGTAACCTTGGCTGTTTATTCTCATGCTTTACAGTCTGCAGATAGGGAAGCAGCTAATGTAATGGAAAGCCTCATAACAAAAAATACTGCTTCTGAAAAGCAGGCTTAAAGACTTGCTTTTTACACTTTACTAACCTTAACTGATTGTATGTATATTTAAAAATAGTAGTCAAATAGTAGTCATTTTGTTATTATGTCAACCTTCGCCAACATATAACAAAACCGCCTACCATTCCGGTAAGCGGTTTTTCGTGGTGTGCCCAAGAGGATTCGAACCTCCGGCCTGCGGTTTAGGAAACCGACGCTCTATCCTGCTGAGCTATGGGCACAAGCCATAAATATTAGGACTTATACATTATACAAGATTAATTTAAATTTTTCAAGCACAATTTAATGTTTTTTTAACCCAAATATTACACAACTTAATTGCAAAAGTAAAATCCACCCCAATTTTTGTTCAAGTGGAATTTACTTTTGCAAATACAAGATAACGTTCAGAGTAGATTTCACCTTTGCAAACTCCTGTGGTAAAAGAATGTGGTTTT
>Ga0255341_1004478_pt1 | contig 14673 bp, 14 predicted proteins | sample wastewater_treat_8_FD_192418 | JGI IMG/M metagenome (GOLD analysis project Ga0255341, IMG submission 192418) | Wastewater microbial communities from Lulu Island WWTP, Vancouver, Canada - plant12 | ecosystem: Engineered > WWTP > Wastewater > Unclassified | place: Canada: Vancouver, British...
TCCTGAGCATGTTTAAAAGATGGCGTTAGTGCGGTAAAATGCCGCAATCCACAAATTTAAACATTTTATTATCAGGGTGTTGTAAATTTTATGCCGCACTAACCGCAAAAGATGTCAGAAGTCAGGAGGCTGTTTTGGGACGAGTTGCTGACTTCTGTTCGCATATAGGTAAAACTATACTTTTCAGTAATTTACAGTTCATCATTTATTGGGGTTTTGGAATTGAATAAAATATTGCTTTTATTTTACAATAAAAGCAATAAAATATTTGTGATTAAAGCCAAAAACTGATTAGTATAAAATTCAAAAAATCAAATTTTATTAATCATTCGTTTTTCTTAAAAATACTTCCAATTTCTTTACCTATTTTTTGAACAGCCTCAATGCCAATGTTAATAGGTTCATGAGAAATATCGCCATAGCTATCAATAATACTACGTTTGCTAAATTGTGCAGGATACAATAATATTTTTGTGTTTCGCGAAAAATATTTTTCCAGTTTTGAAGGAACACTGTCAAAAAGCTGATTATACGATAACGAACCTTTGCGGGCACCTACAAACAACAAAATGTCATCTTCTTTTATAAACCTAGACAGAATTAAAAAATCATTCCAGTCGTCGAATGCTCTTAGCTCGTTGGGCACATGATTTTTAAGCATGATTAAAGCATTAGCAATAGCACCACGTGTAGTGCTATTGGCAAAAAATACCATTTCTATTTTAAGTTCTCCGGCCAATTGTGTGGCTTTTGAAAGCCATAATCCAAAATCGGCATCTTTTTCGCAATATGGTGGTGCTATAATAACTATCCTTTTATGAGAAGACATAGGCTTGTTAATATGGCAAATGAACAAAGTTTTATCAATATGGTCCAAAATATTATCTAACCGCATTTCGTTTTTTCTATCTGTAAGTAAGGACCCTTCAGGCCATTGAAACATTATTGTTTCAGCCATTATTTCTCTGGATTTTCTGTTAACACCGCTTAAAAAGTGATGGTCAATTGTTATTGAAATATTTATTTTAGTGTCAGAGGCTGCTGCAAATTTCTCGCATATTTCCAATTCTTGTCTGATTTTTCGAATATTAGTTTCAGAGTTCTCATCATTAGGTATAACTGCGAGTGCTGATAAAGGATTAACTGATTTTTTGTTTTTTATTAAAGCAACAAAATCAATCATCTTTTCCATATTTTTCAACGAGGTGATTGGAATTAAAATATGTTCCAGATTTTTATAATTACCATTATTTTCAGATATTGATTCATCATCGTTTTCCAAAACAATTTTTTTTGCTGCACGTTCGGTAACAAATGATGAAAACACACAAGTAATAAGTATCAGAATGATTATTCCGTTTAAAATTACATCATCAACTAAACCAACTCTTTTGCCAACTAATGCAACCGCAAGAATTGCAGCCGCATGTGCACTGCTTAACCCGAAAATTAAATTACGTTGAGATCTGCTGAATTTAAAGATAACTTGAGTTAAAAACGAAGCCGACCACTTGCCAATTATTGCAACAACCGATAGCACTATGGCAATAAAGATTGCCGTATAGCCATTAAACAATATACTTACATCTACCAGCATACCTACAGAAATCAAAAAAAACGGAATAAAAAGTGAGTTGCCGATAAATTCAATTCTGTTCATCAGACTGGATGTTGGTGGAATAAGTTTATTCAATGATAATCCTGCTGCAAAGGCTCCGATAATAGCTTCTAAACCGGCAGCTTCTGCCAAAAATGCCGAAAAAAATACTACTGATAAAACAAAAATGTAGTGTGAATATTTTTCGCTTTCAAGTTTTTTGAAAAACCATTTCGCAACCCGCGGCACTACCAGCATCATAAACAATGTAAATAGTGTGATTGATAAGCCAAGTTGTATCCAGAAATCACTCCCTGTTACCCCTTCGCCTGCACCAACTAAAATAGCAAGTACAATCAATACCCCGGTATCTGTTAATATAGTTCCTCCTACTGTTACTGCTACCGATGCGTTTTTTGCAATACCTAATTTGCTTACTATAGGATATGCTACAAGCGTGTGTGTTGCAAACATACTTGCAATAAGCATCGAAGACAAAAGCCCGTAATCAAACCAATAATAAATAATAGGAAAACCTATTGCTATAGGAATTGAAAATGTAAAAAATCCAAATAAAATACTTTTAAACCTATTTGCTCTAAACTCGTTTAAATCAAGTTCCAAACCTGCAATAAACATTATGTATAACAATCCTATGGTAGAAAACAAATCAACTGCAGAGTTCTTTTCTAAAATATTTAAGGCGTGCGGCCCAATTACGACGCCAGATATAATTAGCCCAATTATGCTTGGAATATTTAATCGCCGCAATAATATTGGAGCTAACAATATGATGGCAAGAATTAGTGAAAAGATTAGCACCGGATTGTGTAACGGTGTTTGAAAACTTGATGATATTTGTTGTAAAATTCGCTCCATGTAAGTCTAAGACTTTATTTTAACTATTAATCCAGCTCACAAATTTAATTAAATATGAGATAGAATTTAAAAAAACATTGTATTCAGCATCTTTTGTTTAAATCAACTTAAAAATAATTATTTTACTTTTATTTGAATAATTAAAAATTAATCATTATATTTGTTTAAAAAATAAACAATGAATCTCTATTTTGTTTCAAACCTGCGGTTTTTCAGAAAAAGAAAAAATTTAACGCAGAGCGATTTAGCCATTGCTCTTGATATGAAACGTTCTACTTTGAGCGGATACGAAAATCGGATTGCCGAACCAAGCATTGAAGATATTGTGCGTTTTTCTTCCTTTTTTAATGTTTCGGTAGATAATTTTCTTACTATAGATTTCAGCAATCTAAGCGAATATCAGGTAAGGCAAATTGAACTTGGTTCCGACCCATATATTCGCGGCAGCAATTTGCGTGTTCTTGCCACCACCGTTGATTCTAAAAACAATGAAAATATAGAGCTTGTTGAGGAAAAGGCCAAAGCAGGATATAAGTCAGGATTTGCCGACCCCGAATACATAAAAATATTACCAACATTCTCATTGCCTTTTTTAAGCTCAAGTAAAAAGTATCGCACTTTTCAAATCAGCGGAGACAGCATGCTGCCCATCCCCGACAAAGCTTATGTTACGGGAGAGTTTGTGCAAAACTGGAACCTGATTCGCGACAGGCAGGCATATATTATTCTTACAGTTGATGACGGCATAGTTTTTAAAGTTACCGAAAATCGCATAAAAGCAGAGGGAAAGCTTGTTTTATATTCCTTAAATCCCTTGTATAAACCATATGAGTTGAATGTTTCCGATATAAAGGAAGTTTGGAAATTTGTTCATTATATCAGTTCAGATCTTCCTGATCCCGTTTTGCCCCGCAACGAACTGCAAAGTACGGTTGCAGCCATGAAACACGAAATTGAAAGCATTAAAAGGCAGATAAATTCCAAGCACTAATGCTTTAAGCTGATGATAATAGAAGAACTTTTTAAACTGCTAAACACAGAAAAGCCCTTTAATCCTTATAATTTTTACAGAGGGAAGATGTTTTCGGCTATAGAAGATTCTGAAGGCAACATCGGAATATCGGCCTCACCTGATTTTCCGAAAGATGATGATGGAGCCAAATTGTATTTGAGCAGAATAATAATGCAATGCAGAATAAACTCACGTTTAAACCAGATGAATAGCCAGCTGTGTGAAAAGGATTTTGTTGAATCAATTAATTTTGAAAAAAGCAAAAATATTCTAATGGCCGGATTTATTCGTTCTGTTTATAACAAACTTATAAATAACAATATAAAGTGCAACGTTTTCGATTTGAATAAAGACGCTGATGAATTGTTGCCAGTACAAAACATGAATGATTATTTAAAACAAGCTGACACAATTATATGTACGGGCACCGCATTTGCAAATGGAACAATTGACGCAATGATTAAAATAATAAAGCCAAATGCCTATTTATATATTATTGGCCCCTCAGCTCCCTTATCCACGGTTTTATTTGATTGGATTCCGCAGCTAAAAGGCATCTTTGGCTGTATAGTTCAGGACAAAGAAATATTGCCGCAAATACTTTCTGACAGCATCAAAAACGATTTTGCTGGCAAACTCAAAAAAGTGTGTTTGTTAAGAGAAGCTACATTTCGGGATATGTCCTGATAGGAATAGTTAGCATTACATTTTGCCTTACTTTTATTCCATTCATTACGGCGGCCTCGAACGACAATTTTTTTATAGCTGCAATGATTTGTTCGTCGATGCCATAGCCAACACCGTGTATAATTACAAAATCTTGTAATTTGTTGTCGAAATTAACATCGAAGCTTATAAGGACTTTGTCATTAATATTTGCGTTTTTTGCTTCTTCGCTATATGAGATTCCGGCATAAATGTTTTTATACATTTGGTCTTCGCCAAGTGTACATTTAGCCTCCGAAGTGTAAACTACATCCATGTTCTGTGGATCGGCATACTTGTTTGAATCTTTAGTAGGATTAATTTGCGCTATAGAAAACAAGTACGTGCTAACCAAAATTGTTACAAAAATTGCTTTCATATTTAAGAATTTTTTATTTTTGACAATATAACAAGTACTTTGCCATTTTTTACGTATGAAATTAAATAATGTTTCTTTAAACACGATAATATTTTCGTTTTTATTAATGCTTAGGCTTATTTGCGATTCAGTTTATGCGCAAAATTATAACGACTCGTTACTACTTGGGGCATGGTCGGGTGATAAAGAAAAGGTACGCATAGCAATATTAAACAAGGCAGATATTAATTATGTTTCTCCGGATAGTGTTACGGCTTTGCATTATGCCTGTGCTTCAAATAGTTTATCTATAGTGCAAATGCTTATTTCTTGTGGAGCTAATCCCAACTCAGCTGATATTAATGGATTAACTCCATTGCACGTGGCTGCCGAAATTGGCGCTGACAGCATAGGTGAATTATTGATTTTAAACGGGGCAGTTTTAGACAAAGTTAACAAGGATGGATATACGCCGCTAATGGTTGCGGTTTCAAATGGTAATTATGTTTTTTGTGATTTGTGCTTGTTTTATGGTAGTGATCTTAATATTAAATCCAAAGGTTTATCCTCTGTTTGTCATTTGGCTGTTATTGGTAAAAATCCATATTTATTGCAGATGTTAATTAATAAAGGCGCAGAAGTGAATTCGTGTAACATATTGGGCAGAACACCTTTAGATCTGGCGGTTATACTAAATGACACGAATGCCCTTTCTATTTTATTGCGTTCCGGAGCTTTGTTGAATTTGGAGTGTTCCACATATTCAACAGAGAAATTATTGCATGATGCGATTAATAATGGCTGTGATTTAACAATCCCAATAATTTTAGCAGTTCCAGATATCGAAAAACAGTGTGATTTGAAGTCTTTGCGAGATTATGCCATTAGAAGAGATAATCAGCAGGTTAGACGTGCTTTTCGTAACAGCGGTGCAGGTTTGAGTTGGCGCCCTATTTTTAATGGAGTTTCAGTTAGATATAGTTTTCTTTTAAATACAGAAGATCATTTTTTCAATTATAGTGTTGGAACAACTGAAATGAAGTCGAAAATTGGATTGGATTTTGGCTTTGGCAGCCGTATTTGGCCAAAACGTGTTCTGTATGATTTTGAACAGCAAAACGAAACACTTCAATTATTTGAAAGACGACGTTTTTTTCATTTCAGGCAATATAAAATCATTCGCTTAAATCAGAATGGGTTTTCGGGAATACAGGCAGAAATTGGGCTACAGCAGTTGTATAGCTACGCATCCTTTAAAGGCATGTTCTTATCTCCATGGCAAGGTTGGAGGATAACTCCTACATTAGATTTTTGTTGGTATGGTCGTATATGGAGTGTTTCTGCAGGAGTTAGATATTTTGATTTTAACAACAACTTGCCAAAATTCTACTATTCATTGAGTGGTGCTATATTAATTCCGTTTAAAAAATAAGCATATGAAAAAGCAAATAGCTAATATTTTGTCTTTTTGTTTCATTTTAATAAATATTAATGCATGTTACGATGCTAGTGTTGAATATTCTCAAGACTGTGTGACAGAATATCCCTCATTCGGAGTTTTAACGGTTAAAGTATCATTAAACTCCTTAAATAAGTCAGTACCTGTAAAAATCTTTCAAGGGAAATATGATGACGGTGATTTGATTTTAGAAGATACTATTTATGCCGAAAAGAAAAAATATGATCTGACACCAAATTTTTATTATTCGGTTGCTGCCAAATACAACACCGAAAGAGGAGATATTATAGTTGTTAATGGTGATGAAATAAAAGTTTATACCAATACAGAAAGTGATACAGCCTGTTACAGGTTAAAAAATGCTGTTGTGAATTGTAAGTTGAAATACTAAAAATATAAAAATAATACTATCGCCTGGGATTGTGATTAATAATAACTTCAAAATATAAAGGATTCCAGAAATTCGAAAACTTCATGTGGTCGTTTTGTTCGTTCATTTTATCTTTAAAAATATCTACGCCAAACTCATTTTTAATAATCATATAAGGCAGTTCCGAACAATAAAAAGTAGATGAATCGTCTATGTTGAAAGCATGGTCAAATTCAACTCTTTTATCTAAATAATAAAGTGCTTTTTCGCTGATTTTATGTCTTGTAGAGTCATTTGCTCCTTTAAAGCGAACGACCATAATAGAATTTTTCTGACTATCGTGTAAAAAACGTGGGAATGTTTGTTCCTGAACACCATCCCAAGGAGAAAGAGATTGAGATACGCAATGAATAATTCTAAAACCATTTTTTGCAGTGTCGCTTTTTACAAGTACGGCAACATGAGAAACATGATTTTCCTCATTCATGGAATTTGCAATAGCATCGCTAACTAAACCATAACCATGTCGTAAAATAAAATCACCGTCTTTCAACAGCGCATATTCTTCCGGAGTTAAATCATAGATTTCATATTGCTGCTTTTGTTCGCTTCTTAAGTCGTATGTAAGTAGAAACAAAACAAAAGCAGCAATGAAAATCAGGATAGCAAAAAGTCCCTTTTTCATTGCTGCTTAAAACAAAATAATTACGAATTATTTTGTAACTTCTTCAGTTACATCATCAGTAGCTGTTGTGTCATTTGTATTAACATCACCATTCATATCGTCACCACCTGAAGTTTCTTTTGGGAAGCTTGAAACTTTCCATGCACCATCAACTTTTTTGAGTTCAATATTGCCTGCTTTACCATCTTGTTTGTAGGTACAATTAGCAACGTCGTCTTTGGTGTCACATTTCATATCTTCAATCTTAACATCTTTTTTCTCTGGTTTTTCACCACCAAGTTCGCTCATAGAAGCAAAGCTTTCGAGAGTTTCAATTGTTTTTACTGCATCACCTGTAGCAAGTCCTTTAGCGTCTTTGAATTCGCTTTTTGCGATGTGCTGCAAGAATTTTTCTGCTACTTTTTCAGGGGTGTCTGCACCGCCACCACAACTTGTAAATGCAAATGCAATAACTGCTGCTGCGAATAAGCTGAAAATCTTTTTCATTTCTTTAGTTTTTGGTTAATAATTAAAATTGGTTTTCAATACAAAAGTAAATAAGTTTTCCGATATGACAAAATAAATTTTAATTTTAGCCATGTTTTCTTTAAATAATGTTATAAAGGCTCTGGAAAATGCTGCATTAATAGGCTCACCTGCTCATTATCTAATGGCACCTGAAGGTATTCGCTTAGAAAGAGACCTGGCAAATTCAAATTATGTCGATAGTGCGGTTTTATTACTTTTATTTCAACATGAAGGCTCTGTTCATATTACTTTTATCAAACGAGCTGAATATGAGGGAGTTCATAGTGGTCAAATTGCTTTTCCGGGGGGGAGGGTGGAGCCGTATGATATTGATTATTGGAATACTGCAGTAAGAGAAACAGTTGAGGAAATAGCTGTTAATCAGTCAATTAAATTTATTTGTAAATTATCTGACTTATACGTTCCGCCATCAGGATATCTTATTCATCCTTTTGTAGGATATATTGAAAAAACACCGGTTTTCACTCCGGATTCGTTTGAAGTTGCCGAAGTTTTTCATGTTGGTTTGGAATGGTTTTTCAGACCCGAATCCAGAAGCGAATTTCAATATAAAAAGCAAAAAACAATTATTGCCCCCTGTTTTAAAGTAAACAATCATATTATTTGGGGCGCTACCTCCATGATACTAAACGAATTATTATTAATTTTGGCAAACAGTAAGATATTTAATTTTAAATAAAATGAAATTTGTTTTTTTCCTTTCAGCCTTAATTATTTCAGGTTCAATATTTGTTTCTTGTTATGATAATAATGTTTTAACATCCGATTTTTCATATGATGAAATGGAGATAATTACTTCGGGAACATCAAATGACAGAATGCGGGTTTTGAGTTATTTTAATTACGAAGACTCACTTATTTTACGTAAAAACAGTGGTAATATAAGTGATTTTGAATCTATATACTTGAAAACATTAAAGGACAGGCTGTATAAAACAGTAACCAATCCTGCAAACCCCGGCGTGGGTATTGCAGCACCTCAGGTTGGAGTTAATAAAAGAGTTATTTGGGTAAAAAGATACGATAAAGCCGGAGCGCCTTTTGAGTGTTATATTAACGCTTATATTACAGCATATTCTGACACTTTAAAATACAGACCGGATGGGTGTTTGAGCATCCCGGGCGTTTCCGGTTCATCGTGGAGAGCCATTTGGGTTGACATTATTTATGATACACCTGATGGAGTTCGCCGTAGTGAACATATTACTCACGAATACACAGCACACATTTTCCAACATGAAATAGACCATTTAAATGGAATGGTTTTTCTTGACAGAACACAATTGCCGTAAATTTATTCGATTAAACTAAAAAATCAGACATTAATATTTTTTGTCTTTTTGCTTGTATATAGTGTTTTATTTATAAAACTACTAGCATGTGAATATTTTGAATACCTTTGCATTCCCGAAATTGAATTGTTTTATAGAGTATATCAATGCAATTGGTCTCAATGAGCTTAACATGACGGGACTTATTTAACAACAACTTATGGAATTTACAGAAACATCACTGAGTAAGCCTCTGTTATTGGCTATTGAGGAACTTGGATTTAAGACGTTGACACCTATTCAGGAAAAAACCATTCAATTTATTTTTGAAAACAATAAGGATATAATAGGGTTGGCCGAAACGGGCACGGGTAAAACTGCAGCTTTTGGTTTGCCTCTGCTTGATAAAATCAATGAGAGTCAAAAAAATGTGCAGGTTATTATTTTAAGTCCAACTCGCGAATTATGCATTCAAATAACCAAAGATATTGAAAACTTCTCCAAATACATGCAGGAAGTTTTTGTAACAGCTGTTTATGGCGGCGCTAATATTGAATCTCAAATAACAAAACTGAAAAAAGGCTCTCATATTATTGTTGGTACCCCGGGACGTACGGTTGATTTAATAAAGCGACGTGCTTTGAAACTGAATAACGTGAAGTTTTTGGTACTTGATGAAGCCGATGAAATGCTAAATATGGGGTTTAAGGAAGATTTGGATTTTATTCTCGAACAAACACCAACAGAAAAACAAACATTGCTTTTTTCGGCAACAATGCCTTATGAAATTCGCAATATTGCCGATACATACATGAATAACCCTACTGAGATATCGGTTGGTAAAAAAAATATGGGAGCTGAAAGTGTTTCGCATTTTTACTATGTTACTCATGCCAAGGATAGATATTCGGCATTAAAACGCATAGTTGACATTAATCCTAAAATTTACGGAATTATCTTTTGCCGAACCAGGACTGAAACAAAAGATATTGCTGATAAGTTGATACAGGACGGATATAATGCCGATGCACTGCATGGTGACCTTTCGCAGGCACAGCGTGATTTTGTAATGAATCGTTTTCGCATCCGCCATTTACAGTTATTAGTTGCCACCGATGTTGCTGCCCGTGGACTTGATGTAGATAACCTGACACATGTAATTAATTATAATCTGCCCGATGAGCTCGAAGCTTATATACATCGTAGCGGCAGAACCGGCAGGGCGGGAAAAAAAGGTATTTCAATCTCCTTATTGCATACTCGCGAAGCTAAGAAAATAAAAGAACTTGAGCGTTTGGTAGGGAAAAAGTTTGAACGAAAATTAGTCCCCAATGGCTTTGAAGTATGCGAAAAGCAATTGTTTAATTTTATTGACAGGGTTGAAAATATCGAGGTTGACGAAAGACAAATAGAGCAATATCTGTCGCCTATTTATAAAAAGCTGGATTGGTTGTCGCGCGAGGATTTAATTAAACATTTTGTTTCAGTTGAATTTAACCGCTTTCTGGAGTATTACAAAAATGCAGCTGATTTAAATGCAAATATTGACATTGCCAGTGAAAATTTGTTTGGACGCAAAGGGAAGTCGGGCGCGGGTTTGCGGAGCAAATCGGATAATAAAGTAAATTTTACCCGTTTTTACATTAATGTTGGCGAAAAAAATGGTTTAACGGCACCTCGCATGATAGGCCTTATAAATGATTATTGCCGCCGAAGAGACATTATTATCGGCAAAATTGACATATTACGAAAATTTTCATTTTTCGAAATTGAATCCAAGTTTGAATCGCACATATTAAAATCTTTTGTTAATGCCGAATTTAACGGAGTGCAATTGGATGTTAAGATTTCAAAACCGGATTCGGCAACCAATAATGCAAAGCACAATTCTTTTAAGGGTAATAATAAAGTTTACAATGACGATAAAAACATTAAAAAGAAAAAGTCGTTTGTAGGTAAAAACAAAAAATAAATTGAGTACTCATTAAATCAGAGTCAATATTCCAAAATACCATCACGCATTAGAATTTGCCTGTCGGAAAGTTTTGCCAAGTCGTTGTTGTGTGTTATAATAACAAAAGTTTGATTAAAATCGTTTCTGAGCTTTAAAAACAATTCATGTAGTTCGCGAGCATGATCCGAATCAAGATTTCCGCTTGGTTCATCAGCCAAAATTACGTCAGGATTATTTATCAGGGCACGGGCAACAGCCACTCTTTGCTGTTCTCCACCTGACAATGCCGATGGCTTGTGGGTTAATCGGTCTTGCAAGCCAAGATTGCATAAAAGACTTTCGGCTTTTTCAATAGCTTCTGTTTTGTTTATGCCACCTATATAAGCCGGGATGCACACATTTTCAAGAGCAGTGAATTCCGGAAGTAAATGATGAAATTGAAAAACAAATCCAATATGTTTATTTCTGAAAATATTAAGTTTACGTTCTCCCAGTGAAAACACGTCAATACCATCGTAATAAACAGTTCCGCCGGTGGGCTTGTCCAAGGTGCCCATTATATGCAAAAGTGTAGTTTTGCCCGCACCCGATGCGCCCAAAATTGAAACGATTTCGTTTTTTTGAATGGTTAAATTTATTCCTTTAAGCACTTCAAGTGTGCCAAATGATTTATGAATATTTTTTATTTCTATAGACATTATTTTGCTTTTTCAAGTCCATATTTGTCGTGAATTACTTTTCCGTTTACAACATCTCTCATTTCCAGAATGAGTTTGCCACGCCTGAATGTGTAGGAAATATACGTTGAATTTGTTTGGTTGGCATTGCCAAAAACAGCTTTTTTATGAGTGCAAAACGATAAAGGAAGAGTTTTTAAATCTTCAACTACATATTTACCCATTGTGGATTTATAGGTTATTTTGCCATTAATTTCCTTTACAACAATATTTTCCTGAAAAACAGTATCTCCCTTTAAAATAAGCAAACTGGTTCCATTTAATGATTCTGAAGACGATTTCCAGTCTTCAACCATTTGTATTCCTTGTTCATTAAACTGCCAATATCCATTTAAAAAAGACAGGTTTTTCATGGCTTTTCCGGGATGTTTGGCCGTATTACAACTTATAGTTACTACAATAAATAACAGAGGAAGCAGTACTTTTCTCATTTGAATTTTTTTTCAAACTTACGAAAAACTTACAAATTGTTTAAAAATCAAATTACCCTGAAAAGAATATTTTGCGTATTGCGACAGGCGTTTATTTTAGATTATGAACATTGCTTAATCTATGGTTAATCATGATAAAGGGGAGCAATTGCCATATAACAATCCAAGACGGTTTATGTTTTGAAAAATGTTTGTTGGCAAACAACTCCAAAAGGTGATAAATGGCAAATTTATAGTCAGGGTTTATTCTTTTATAAATTTGTCAATTATTGTATCTCCTTTTTTTGTAAATATTTTGATGAAGTAAATCCCAGGCTCAAGTGCCTCTAAATCTATAGTATTCTTGTTTCCTGCAGTAATGGATTTTACCAATTGGCCTTTACTATTTATAATGCTTACATTATAAATGGGTTCATTATAAAAGATACTAATACAACTTGAGGCGGGATTTGGCCACAAATAAAAACTGTTTTGCGAATAATCATTAATCCCTTCAGATTCATAAATATTTGCATGTGTTGTTGGAGAGTTCTCTAAGCTGATACTATAGTTTTGTGCATCATTCCCTTCTAAATCCGCATAGGTTATTACAACTTCAATATTTGTACCGGGGTTTTGCGATACAAATTCAACTTCTATATCTGAAAACATTACATCGTCGCCAAATATTGTATCAATTAATGTAAGATTATTTGAAACCATATTTGCATTTGTATTTCCGTCATATGGTTTATCTGAAACCGTAAATGAGCCACCAATATAAATTTCGCGTTCTGTTATATCGGCACTGATATTAGTAGGCTGAATTAAAGTATAGTTTGAAATATCTGCGCCTGCTAATGTCATTGATGTTGTTACAGATATATTTGTTCCAATACTAGATTGTGCAAAACTACCAGCTGTGGCATTATTTAAAGTAACATTATCAGTGCCAACGATTCCTTGTAATGATGCTCCGCTTATTGTAGCCGCAGTTGTTCCGTCATATTGTTTATTTGCTGCTATTGCGTTTATAACGCTTAATTCTTTTGTGTTAACGTTAACCAATGTTGTGCCATTAGCAGTGCTGTAATTAGGGTCTGTTGGTGTGAAAGTAATGCTTGCCAAATAATTACCTGCCGAAGGAATTAATGAGGGATTGGTAAAGGACCATACGCCTGGAACCGAAACACTGCCACCACTTAAAGTTGATGAAGAAAGTGATTGCCCATAAGTGATTGAAGATGCTGTTGGATATGCAGTCACAATGGGAAAACCTTTTTGTTTTAGTCGGGCAACAACAAACACAGATTGATTATAGCCACAGCAAACAACAATTTTACCGTCGTTTTGAACAGCATGCCCATATCTGTCAGCCTGATTTGAACCTAAAAATCCAAAATTAAATTTACCGTTGTTTCCAAATGATGTGTCTAAATACCCATTGTTATTTAATCTGGCAATGGCAATATTATAACTCCCGATATATGCCATGCCGCCCACCAATATTTTGTTATTTGCCAAAACATTAATTTGGCTGATACAGCTGTAATACGAATTACCTAAATCAAAATATGAAATGCCGTTTGCGCCAAAGGTAGAATCAGTTACTCCATTGGAATTAAGCCGAACAACGGCACTATAGGAGCCTGCTTTGCCCCCTAAAAGTATTTTGCCATTGTTATCGATAGTAACATCATTGGCATAATCTTCATTACCACTTAGATCAATGGTTTTATATGCGACAGAATTGAATGTGCTGTCAAGGCTCCCGTTGGAATTTAATCTTAAACAAATTAAATCACGTGTTGCTTGCGAGGTTCCATAAGAGCCGGCAAACAAAATCTTGTTATTACTTTGTAAAGCAATTCCACAAGAAGGCAGCATATTGTAATTGCCAAAATTTGAACATCCTAAATAAATGTTTTTATAACCGGCACCATTGAATGTTGCATCTAACGCACCTGTTGTTGTATATCTCAGAATTGTATATGAGTAATCTCCCGTCCATGAAGTTAAAGAATACGCCCCAACAATAATTTTATCGTCACTTTGAATAGCGGCTTTGCCAACACGATCTTCGTATGCGCCTATACTGGTAGTAACAACACCACTACTGCCAAAAGTATTATCAATTGTTCCATCACTATTTAATCTCACTAATGAAATTATGTTATTGTAGCTTGAATTGTAGCTTGAACCAACAACAACAATTTTGCCATTGGATTGAATTAAAACTGAAACGGCATTTCCAAAGCCATTTCCTCTATTTATTTTTGCAATTCCGGTTCCGTTAAAAGTGGCATCTAAAGAGCCGTTTGTGTTATATCTTAAAACAACCCTTTCGTTTGATGAATTCTTTCCTGCCACTACTATTTTCCCATCGGGCTGAATTGCCTCAACAACCATGGATCCATAATAACCACTTGTTGTTGTGTATCCAATCGAATTGAAAGTTGAATCTAACGACCCTTCTTGTGCAAACAGTTTTATACAAAAACTTAAAAATAAAGCTAAAGCTAACGTAATGTTTCTCATAATTTCATTGTTAAAAAAAAACGACCAAATTTAAATATTTTGATTCACTATTGTCCGATAAAAATACGAAATAATTTTTTCATATTTTTAACTAGCAGATATTCAGTGTTTTAAATTTTCAATTTTCTTGATTTTAAAAAGTAAGCCCCCTTAAAACAAAGCCAGTTGTT
>Ga0255341_1004485_pt1 | contig 14647 bp, 15 predicted proteins | sample wastewater_treat_8_FD_192418 | JGI IMG/M metagenome (GOLD analysis project Ga0255341, IMG submission 192418) | Wastewater microbial communities from Lulu Island WWTP, Vancouver, Canada - plant12 | ecosystem: Engineered > WWTP > Wastewater > Unclassified | place: Canada: Vancouver, British...
CAACGGGTGAGTCTGCAACTCTTTCTTTTGCCGAACATGAGCAGGTCGTCGAGGTAGCCATTGATGAGGTCAACGGAAAGGTGCCTGTTCTGGCAGGTACCGGATCAAACAACACCTCTGAAGCCTTGAGATTTACGAGGGCAGCGAAAGATGCCGGTGCTGATGGTGTCCTTGTAATCAGTCCGTATTACAATAAACCAAACCGATCAGGTCTGGTTAAGCACTACACTGCCATCGCCGATCTCGACATTCCGGTTGTCCTGTATAATGTTCCCGGGAGAACCGGGCAGAATATCACCCCTGACATTGTCGCCGAACTTGCACAGCATCCTAACATCGTGGGTGTGAAGGAGGCATCCGGTGACATCAGCCAGATATCGACAATTATTGAGCTTACCAGGGACCAGGATTTTTCCGTCATCTCCGGTGATGATAATCTGACTCTTCCGATCCTTTCGCTTGGTGGAAAAGGAGTTATTTCAGTTGCTGCAAATATCTTCCCCCGCCCTTTAATTGAGATTTATGAATTAGTAAAGAAAGGAGACTACGAGGCTGCAAGAAACATCCATTTCCTGTATTCATCCCTGTTTCGTGCCATGTTTCTCGAATCAAATCCGATTCCTGTTAAAAAAGCCGCTGAACTTTTAGGCATGGCATCAGGCCCGCTCCGCCTGCCTCTTGACGAGGCATCAGAACAGACAACATCAAAGTTAAAAGAGGTTTTATCCAGATATGATTAAAGTCGTAATTTGTGGAGCATTTGGACGGATGGGAACCACCATTGGTGGCATTATATCCAAAGAGAAGGATATGCAGCTTGTTGGTGGTGTGGACATTAAGGAAGGAACGTTTTTTGATGCCCCTGTTGTCACTTCAGATAAATTATCAGATCTCATCTCGTCTGTAAAACCAGATGTGGTCATCGATTTTACGATCGCAAAGGCCGCGGCACAAAATGTTCCGGTGGCAGCCCGTGCAGGATGCGCGATAATTCTTGGAACTACCGGTCTGAACCAGGAACAACGTAAAGAGATTGATGAGGCTATCGCACAGGGAAATGTTCCTGCTGTAATATCAACCAATTACTCCATAGGGATGAACATCTACTGGACCCTTCTCAGGGAAGCTGCAAAAAGGTTCTCTGATTATGATATTGAAGTGACCGAAGCACATCACAGGTACAAAAAAGATGCGCCAAGTGGAACTGCACGAACGATCCTTCAGATCCTCCAGGAGGAGACCGGTCCACGCGAAGAGGTTTACGGAAGGGAAGGGATGACCGAACGTGGCTCTGAGATCGGTGTTCATGTCATTCGCGGAGGTGATATCGTCGGCGACCATGCAGTCATGTTTGCAGGGAACTATGAGACTGTCACATTGTCTCACAGGGCATATGACCGATCGGTATTTGCAGAAGGAGCAGTAAGGGCAACTCGCTGGGTATTTGGGAAAAAGCCCGGAATATATGGCATGAAGGATGTCTTAAACCTCTCATGACCACTTCGAAATCTATTTTTAAGTATTTCACTTAAGTTTTTGAGGAGATATCAATGACCGCAATTATTGATAAAGATAAATGTACTGGGTGTGAAACCTGTGTTGACGAATGTCCGGCTGCCGCTATTACAATGGAAAATGACAAAGCGGTTGTAATTGTTGACCTCTGCGTTGACTGTGGCTCCTGTGTGGATGTATGTCCGGCAGAAGCAATCACCATGGAATAAACACTATTTTTTTACTAAACCCGGGGCTCGTGGGTCGGGTTTGTTCAAAGCGACTGGTTTTTGCAACCGGTCTGGTTTCAAACACGTGCGAATAAATTTGTTCGATTCATTTCAACTTTTCGAAAATCCAATATGGTGCACTATATTTACTGGTTATGATATATGTACGAGGTATGGTTAGTGTTGGAGTCCTTGGCGCAACCGGCGCTGTGGGCCAGCGTTTTGTCCAGCTCCTGGCTGATCACCCGTATTTTGACCTTACGGTTCTGACCGCCTCCGAGCGGAGCGCAGGAAAAAAGTATCGTGACGCAGTAAACTGGCGACTTGATCTCCCGCTTCCGGAATCTGTAGGAGATATCATGGTTGCAGACACCAGAACTGACAGTCTTAAAAATGTTGACATTGTATTTTCAGCACTTCCTGCAGATCTTGCGGGGAATATTGAAATGGAATGTGCAAAAGCTGGCATTGGTGTCTGTAGTAATGCAAGTTTCCACCGGATGGAGCCTGATGTTCCCCTTGTTGTGCCTGAAGTAAATGCTGATCACCTTCGGATGATAGAGTTGCAGCGCGATGCAGGAACTGACGGATTCATCGTGACAAATCCGAACTGTTCAACAATCGTGTTTACCTTATCCCTGGCACCAGTCAGGAACTTTCATTTCACTGACATACGGGTTGCCACCATGCAGGCAATATCCGGGGCCGGGTTTGAAGGTATACCTGGAATGTCTATCTTTGATAATGTGGTTCCTTTCATAGGCGGGGAAGAAGAAAAGATGGAGCGCGAGACCATGAAGATCATGGGAAAATTTGATGGGAGCGAGGTTGTGAAAGCTCCATTCTCTGTTAGCGCCAGCTGTCACAGGGTACCAGTCATCGATGGGCATTCCATGGCTGTCTGGATCGATATCAAAGACCCTGTTGAAACTGTTGAAAAAGCGTATATGAACTGGACATGCCCTATCAGGGATCTTCCGACATTACCAGGGAAATCCCTTGATTACATGACCCAGCCAGACCGTCCACAGCCGCGTCTTGACAGGATGAAAGGCAATGGGATGGCTGTTTCCGTCGGCAGGCTCAGACCACAAATCCGCTATGTTGCAATGGGCCACAATACAATAAGAGGTGCCGCCGGGGCTTCGATTCTGAACGCCGAACTGATCTGCGATCGCGGGTACCTGTAATACCTATGGTCAGCATGGAGGACGACAACATTGTATTTGTGGGAAACAAGCCGGTAATGAACTATGTTCTGGCGGTTGTAACACAGTTTAACAATGGGGCAGCGGAAGTAATTGTCAAGGCACGGGGTAAAGCTATTTCACGAGCTGTTGACACCACTGAAATAGCGCTTAACAGATTTTTACAGGATGTAGATAAAAAATCCATCTTTACTTCCACTGAAGTCGTCGATACGGAAAGTGGAAAGACACATGTATCATCAATTGAGATAACCCTGGTTTCCAGGAGATAATATACCATTTTCTTTTCTTTCTGACAAAAGGATTTAAACCGCAATTGCCAAACCTTTTAAGAATGAAGATCGGTCTGGTGATGCTGATCGGGTCTCTCCTGATCCTGGTGTCCCAGTCATTCGCCGCCACCACTGATTCAGAAGGTTGCCTTCGAGTTGAATCAGTCACGATATCATTAATGCCCGGGTATGCCGACGTTCACACGGAATACACACTGGAGGATGCATTCAGGGTTCTTGCATTTATGTTTGGGGAAAATGATATCAAATCCAGGCTCCTGCAAAAACTTGCCTTCTCTAATGTCAGTGTAGTCTCCATGAACTTTACCGCAGCAGACCTGAAGGTGTATGATGTTCAACCGGTTTATGGCGACGGGCTTTACTGGTTCCCCGCCCACAGCTTCGGATGTGTAATTCCGGAGGTCGTGATCAGCACCAATCTGTCAACAGAAAGATATGAGAATATTGCCTCCCTTGAAAACGGGGTTGTGTATTACTAGTACATCCAATCAGGTATCATGGCAACTGATCTCATAAGTTTCTCTCTTTTTGCATTTTCATCCATCCTTATTGTGGTAAACCCCCTGGGTGCACTGCTGGTTTACAATGCCATAACAGAATTTATGGATACCAAAGACAAGCGCCAGGTTGCGGCCTACGGATGTCGCATTGCAACGGCGGTGCTGATCTTTTTTACCGTCTTCGGTTCCTTCCTTCTTTCATTATTTGGGATTACAATCAGTGCCTTTACAGTCGCTGGTGGCGTGCTTTTATTCGGTATTGGCATGGAGATGGTGTATGGACGCACCTCCAGGGCAAAGGTCACGGCAACTGAAAAGTATGAGAGTATCGATGCTGAGGATATCTCTTCAATGCCACTTGCATTCCCGATGATATCCGGCCCGGGGACTATCACAACTGTCATAGTCCTCTCCCAGGATGCCCCGGTTTTTGTCAGACCAATAGAGTTTGGGATCATCCTGGGATCGGTGATCCTGACCATAATCATAACTTATGCAATTTTAATATCCTCTGACCATATAACAAAAAGAGTTGGTCAGCGTGAGTACCGGGTGGTAAACCGCCTGATGGGTATTATGCTTATGGCAATTGCTGTTCAGTTTATCATCAACGGAATTTCACAGGCATTTCCAATGCTGATAAACTAAGGGACATGATCCCTCCCTTTCTACTGATTTATTAAACCGGTTATGCCGCCTCTTCCATTGCAGCATAACATTGCCTGAAGAGCTCCCTGGTCTCAAGTGCATCATCCCTGTTCACTTTCTGGATGGCAAATCCTACATGAACAAGAACGAAATCTCCAACCTGAACATCCACAAGGTCAACCCTGATATCCTGTTTCAGACTCCCAAAGTCAACAAGAGCTGTATTATCGTCACGAATTTCAAGAATTTCGGCAGGAATTGCAATACACATATCGGTTAATCCTCTTCTCCGGGATGGCTATACCCGGTTTATGATCATTTTGTGTCTATACACTAATATACCTCTGTAAAGGATCTCACTTCTCATGCCTGGTATAATCTGATTCCGGTTTTTAAGACTTAAATCGTCTGAACCATGAAGGTGCAGTTAGATGAAAAAGAGATCGTGTCCCCGTCTTTTATTTCATACCACTTATCAGGAGAGATCTTCTTCCCCTGGATATATGTACCGTTTGTCGAATTTTCATCCCTTACAAGCCACTTTCCGTTAAAATACTTGAAGGTTGCGTGTTGACGAGACACTCCGTTATATTGCTGGAGAATAGTCCGCCCCACTGCATCCCTGCCGATTGTGTCACCATGGTGAACGGTGATTACAGCACCTGGTGACATTGAAAGTGTAAGTGGAGTAATTTCCCTGATGGTTCTCCCTTCATCAAATCCAATATTTGCAAACCTTCTGTCAGGAGGTTTTTTTACAACTCCCTTTTCTTCTCTCTGCCTGATGGTCTTTCGTTCAACCGGTTTTTTACCTGATATGTCTGAAAAGCACCGCATGCAGATCATCTCTGTTGCCGGATTTGCCATCCCGCATGTATCACAGATTTTTTGAAGCACCATAAATATTTCCGGCCATTCACATCCTGGAGAGGCCGACCTCCCACCCTGTTTCACTATCTGAAATATGAGTTATTATTACTTTTTCTTCAGGTGTAAACTTCTCTTTCATGAGAATATGGGAAAGAGGGTGAATGAGCATGGTTTCTACTCTTTGGCCAATGCTAATGCCTCCTCTTGAAAGATCCTGGCAACAATATTCTTCAACCTTTTCCCTGGCCTGTGGACTAATCATCAGGTTGATGTGATACATCGTAGAAATTTTATCAAATATCCTGTTTATCATCGTTTCAAGGATGAGTTTAGCCGAGTCTGGCTGGATACTTCTGAATATGATGGTATTGCCCCTGATAAACTGTGTAAAATCAATGTTCTTGTTTTCCTCAAAGAAATGAGTGATGCTCTCATATGCTGCCCTTTCACGGGCTAAGTACTCCACGTTTGTCTCCTCTTTACTGTGCAGATGCTGATATGTATCTGGACAACAGCCTGAAAGCCGGATTGTACATATGATGAAGCATCCGGAAAAAGAGATTAAATGGCCATTTTCAGATATTATCTCACCTGCACGAATGATTGATGAGATATTTTTCAACACTGCAGGATGCGCTAATTCAACATTTTCGAATAGCACTACAGAATATGGATTGTTTCTGACTTTTCCAAGGAAATTTCCATTATCCATTGTCGAAAGCGTCAGTATCCTCCTTCCGGCATCATCATCCTGGTAATCGCCCATGTTCAAGGCGATCATATCCCGATCCGGTCCTAACAGCAGTTCTTTTATTGCAAATGCCAGGGCAGTTTTTCCAACTCCTTCATGCCCTGCAAGGAGAACAAAACCCCTTGGCTGAGAGGAATCCGGGTTATATTGCGAGTGGGAGAGACCAAGGTACGCCTGGTTTAACAGATCGCATACCTGTTTGATGGCATGTTTTTGTCCAAACACTTGTTTCTCGAGAAAATCAGATGCATTCTCAATCTGTCTTCTGTCAATTGTTCTCCAGAAATTATCTGCAAGGCCAGATGAATATTGTACAACTGCCTCGCGCAGGTCAGATACTGATAATATTTCCCGTCTTACCAGTGAGATCAGGGAGATTATCTCATTGGCCTGGAGATCCTGGGTCTTTTTTATCAACAGGGAGAGCGATTCGATCTTTTCAGATTCTTTTTGAGATTCAAACTGCTGGACATTTTTTGTCAGGGATTTCAGGAGGGCACGTCTGGTATCAAGATCAGGGCGTGGGATAACTATCTGTCTAACTCTTGTATTATCCTGGGTGAACCAGGATGGAAGGGGCGCATCACGGTCATGAATCCAGATAATCAGATTGAATCTTGGAAAAGAACTGCCGGCCAGAAGCCTGGGTTCTGCATTCTGGCAGGCACAAAACATATTGAAATAAAATTTTTCTGAAGCATAATATCTGTCATCATGTCTGGTTACCTGGTTGAGGATGATCGCAGAGTACGCAGTCCGGTTATCAACGCTCTTTTGTAAGATCTGAATGGTTCGTTCAAGGGAAGGGGGCCCTGTCTTTTCAACAGATAAAACATCTCCCAGGATGGCGTGTATAGTGTCAGGATCGCCATGCAGATGAGAGAAACCCACAAAAGGTTCCAGTCCCAGGATTACGTCATATCCTTCCTTAACCAGAATTGTGCGGATGTAGTCTTTAAGCCTGAGGGTAGTCAGGTTTCCATCCATCTCAACCGGATACACATCCAGGATATTACCCGTAAATGTAAACTGCGGGGTTACTGATAAAAATCTTACGAATTCCGTAGTCCATTTCGGCAGGCTGAACATGTGTGACACCTTCATAATTTCTGAGATATTTCATGGTATTTATGGCAGACAGCATCTGTGAAAAAGAAATTCCCAGTAATGAAGATAATGCCTGCCTGGCATTTGAACCTTATTATTACATGTTCGTTCTTCTTCATACCAGTCCTTTAAGCAATGATAAGGGTTTCAGGACATTTCTGATAAACCAGCAATTACCCGGATAAATATGGCAGGGTGCCAGTTACAACATGGCAATCATCTTTTGTGCCCATTCATTTTCGGAATCAACAACAAGTATCTTGTCCAGGTACGACCTTGCTTCGATTTTTGAACCATGTTTTAAAAGAATGAATGCTTTCATGCGAAGGGCATCTACAATTGTTTCATCCTTTTTTATAACCTTATTTATTATATTTTCAGCTTCGGTGTAATCTCCTAATTTTAGATAGCATCGTGATGCCTTCACACAGCTGATTAGATGATCCGGATGGTTATGACAGTTCTCCAGAAAGCACTGCAGTGCCTCATGTACCCGTTCAATGGCATAAAGGGATTCACCCTTGTAAAACAAAGCTTTTAGCTGTCCCGGATGGGTGATCAGGATCTTGTCGCAGATCTCCATCGACTCCCAGTACCTTTTTTGTTTGAAATAAATGCGCGCAAGACCGATCTGAGGCGACGGCTGCGTTACATGGGTTGCGGGTACTTTTAGGTATTGTTGCTCTGCATTGGTGGTGTTCCCAGTTTCTTCTATCTGTTCTCCTAAAAGCCAGGCAACAAAAGGATCATCAGATGCCAGGATGTTCTTATGTGATAAACAAAATGCGGCCTCATGATTTCGTTTCATCCGTAAAAGACTCACACCACGCATTGCCCACCCCACAGGTCCGTTTTTGTCCATCTCGATAAGACGCTCCGAGATTGACAGGGTAAGGTGGAAATTATCTTCAAGGTAATACTGGATATACTTCTCTTTCCAGAATGCTCCAGTCTCATTCCATGGGTCAGATGAGATGGAGATCAGGTTCTTTTCATACTCCCTTGTAAGAGCGGTGTAAAATCTGAACCTGAAAAGGCCTCTTCTCTTGTTAAAAAGAAGGGAGAGGACCCTGATATCCAGGTTATAGGCTTTTTTAAGTAGAGTTTTACCGTATGTCTCATCCTGAAGTTCCTCAAATGCACAGGCGAGAGCAACAAGGATATCCGGTTCAATTATCCTTGCGTTCAAGGCATGTTTTGCTGCGATTGCCAGGTCTTTTTTACATTCATCTGCATCTGCCTTTGCAGACTGCCTGATAAAGCTCTGATAGATTGAGATGATGGCCACCACTGACTTGGCATTCCACTCTGTCGGGATGCCTGCCAGTTCACGGTCATGTAAAATTTTTGCATACTGAAATAATCGTTTTCGCTCGTTTGTTCCTCTTGGATTGCTTTTTACCCAGTCAAGCAGACGCAGCAGGAAGTCGCTTTTTATATCCTGTTTTGTGATATCCAGAAACGCTCTATATATCTTCTCTATCTCGCCAGAAAAGAGCATAACAATGATTCGTTCCTCATTTTCATCCTGTTCACGATTTAATGAGCGACCCAGAAACCAGACAATGTTGGTTATATCAATGACTTTACCAAACAGGGTAAAAGGGATATCCCGATTCAGTTCTGCCGCAATATAGAGGAGCCGCTCATCTTCGTCGGGGTATGTCTCAATATACCTTGATATGGTGACAGCCTTATTGTATTGTTCGGTCGCTTCAAGCCACCTGAGCAGGTAACCCCGCCCTATATGCCGCTTTGCATCATCCCAGGAGACTGGATCACCAATGAATGCGTACATCAGTTCATGCAGATTGTAATAATTATCATCATGGAATTCGTAAGGTTTTGAGATACCCTGCCTGCCAGAATGTTCTTCTTCGTAAAAAACCTGGATATTTCTCTTTCCCGAAAGCCAGAGCGAGACTTCCCTTTTACCCCATCTTTTTTTTGGATTTCTGGTAAGAAGTCCTTTGAGCAGAATGAGGCGGTCAGGATTTATCCTTTCGGACAGGACGATTCCCCTTGTTGCCAGTGTTGAGAGGATGAGATTATGGTTAAGTCCTTCGAACGGGTGTTTTTTTTCAGTTAACTCAAGCGCGATGACACCAAGGGCCCAATAATCTGCTTCTCGCCCGACCACATTTCCAAGTTGTTCAGGAGCCCAGTACATTGGTGTTCCTTTTGTCGTTGTAATGTGTCTTGATAATTCATTGTCTAAAAGGGTTGAGATTCCAAAGTCGGTCAGGATCAGGTTGAGGGGTCTTAGATCTCTGATGAGGATGTTGGAGGGTTTTAAGTCCAGGTGCAGAACATTTTTTTTATGCAGGGTGTCAAGTCCGAATGCTATCTCTTCAATGATGGCTTTAAAGGTGCTGTTGCTTATAGATTGTTTTTGAATTAGGTCCTGGAGTGATCCGTACCTGGCATATTCCAGGATCTCATACCACCGTTCGGAATCCTCATCAAAACCATAATCAATTATTTTTATAAGATTTTTCGGATTACGTAAAGAGATGTGGCTGACCTGGTCTAGAACATCAATCTTTGGTTCAATGCCAAGCCTGTAATGTTTTAGGATGTAATAAATCCTCTCTTTTTGAACCAGCCAGATATCCGCTTCTCCCCCGGTTGCCGGGAATTGCTTAATTATCCGATAGGATCTGAAATCTTTTTGAGATTTTGAGCTCTCAGTATTAGATCCATCCTTACTGGAAGCTTCTGGCTGTTCCTCCATCCCGTTCCGTAAGGTTCTGCCTAGGTTCTCTGGACTATCGACAGCTTCCGGGATCATTTCGGATGGATATGATTGTATAGGGACTATGAAGAGTTAAGATATATGCTCTTTTGTAAGTATGTCAAACCTTGTCAGTTGTTGAATTGGCACTTCATCAGGGTTTTTCTTCAAACGTTCAATCATATGAATATTTTCATTTTTTAATTCCTCCTTTAAAATCTCATAATCTCTTTCCCAGACCGTAGCTGCATGCACATCGTCCTTTTGAAGCTGGTCAGTATCAAATTCATCAATATCAAAGCCATCAACGATCCTGACCAGTCTGAATACCAGTTCATCCAGGTGATTAATCGAGATCATTATCGAATAATGATTGACCGGAGATAATACTTCGATATTTCCTCTTTGAAAAGATTTACGAGGATCTGCTATCTTTCCAGGTTTTACCCTGTATCCCCGTGCCTTCAAGGATTCAAGCAGAATATTAATTACATTACCCCATTGCTTATCTGAGAGTGACTTGCTCTTTTTCTCGAGGTAATAAGCATCGTACTGCCTCCTGATTATTGTCAGTTCACGAAGTCCGGGGGATGGTTCATGATACAGGATCATTGCCGCGTCAAGTAAAGCCCCGGCATCAGGATCAAGTGAAAGGTTCTGGATGATCTCTTCAAGTTCTTCTCTGATGATCGTCTTTCCAGGGATCTTTTCTTTTAAGAGTCCATACTCAAGTTGCAGATTTTCACGTTGCAAGGCAAGTCTCTCAGGCGAAGTTTCTTTTGCAACCGGCTCATAGTCAGGTATCTCTGTCTTATCAAAATCAAGGAATTTGATGCGGTCATAAAAAAAATCCGCTTCCATTGCAAGAAGTTTCATGGAGGCATCATGCTTCACTCTTTCTCGATCTTTGGTATCTTCAGTTGCGTCACTGACAATGTCTCCAAGATTCGTGTGTTCCATTCCTGATACCCGGTGAGCCAGGGCTGTGAGTTCTTCTTCGGTCCTGTTTAACCTCTCTATTTGTGTCTGAATCGGACAAATTTCATGCAGAGAAGAAAGGCTGCCCTGTAATGCATGAAGTGTTTCAAGGTCGGACAGAGACATATTTTGAAGTTCCAGGGATGCAGCATCTTTTTGAACTTTACTTATCCTTTTCTGGAGAGAAAAGAGTGTAAATCTGCACGAACAATAAAAAGTTACAAGGCTGGATATAAGAGTTTTATAATTCATTATACGATCTGATCGTTTCTCTATCCTGGAAATATCCTGGAATGTTTGTGAAAACTCCTGGTACTCAGGATCTTCGCTGCTGATGTGAAGCTCAGTGGCGAGTGAAATGAAAATGCGTTCAACCTCCCGAATGAACATCTCTTCAAGAAGCCGGGTCTCATTCTCTTCAAGCAGAATCTGAATGAGAAGAATTCTAAATCTGTCAGCCTTACGAAATAACAAATCCATGGCTTTTTTGGAAGATTCAGGTGATTTCCATGCAGGATAACCTGGGTTGAGATATAATTCTGCTAATCTGGTGATCTCTTCATGAAGCCTTATTACCCTTTCGTTTTTTTGCTTAATTTCTTCAAACCGTTTGTTTGCGTTTGACAACAGACAATTGATCCGTTTTTTTATCCATTCATAAGGTTGATCCCCGGAGCTGTCACCGGAACGTGCAAGGGCAACATCAACTACGATGAGGGAACTCATTATGACTGGGTGGTTGAGAGGAAAATTGCAGTTACATTGTCTGATGACTGGCGTGCAAGGGAAGCAATCAGTATTTTTTCACAGAAAGAATAGCCAGGATGTTTTTGAAGGATCATCTCAAGTTCATCCTGGGAGAAGCATTCCCAGATCCCGTCTGAACAAATAAAAAACTGATCCTGATCCCGCAGGTTTATCGTTCTGAACCAGATATGAATCGAGTCTTTTATACCATCACCTGATATGGATGATGTTACGATATTCTTACGCGGATGATATCTCATCTCGTCTTCGGTGATGACCCCCTCTTCAAGAAGGTGCTGGACAACAGAGTGATCTTTTGTTATCCGTTCAAAAAACTTCCCGTTTATACGATAGACCCTGCAATCACCGATATTGAAGACATGGGCCTTGTCTTCCCTGATAATTACCCCGGCAAGAGTGCAGCCTAAGTTTTTCGCATCAGGGTTTTTTTCAACATATGATTCCAGGTTTTCTTTTGCAGCATGGACAACAGAGTAAAAGCTTTCTTCGTCTGTTATTTCGGAATAATGATCCCTTAAATGCGTCAAAACGATCTGGCTTGCAACCTCACCTTTCTCCTCTCCTCCAATCCCGTCTGCAACACAAAAAATGGCGTTTGTAACCTCGCCATTGTACGACTCAGGGATTTTCATGGAGAGATCTGATATGAGCGTTCCAGGGACGATAAGTCCATCTTCATTATTCTTTCTGACCCCACCTTTGTTAGTGAAAAAAAATGCCTCAACACGCTGCTTCGGTGCATTCATAACTAATATGACCATCGTGTTTTGAAGAGATATATTCAGCTCTCAGTCAGTAGCCAGACATATCTGATCAGAAGTTTCTTTAAAAATGACCATGAATGATCAATTTCATGAGATGAGAAGATTTGTTGAGCAGGCGATGGACGGGCCCGGGTCACATGGATTTGACCATACTCTCCGCGTCATCTCTTTATGTGAGCTTATTGGCAGGGAGGAAAATGCAAATATGGATATCCTGATTCCAGCAGCAATCTTCCATGATGTCGCACGTCCGCTGGAGAAAATAACCGGCATTCCACATGAGGAAAAAGGAGCAGAGATTGCTGGAAAGTTCCTTAACCAGATCTCATACGGAAAAGAACGCATTTCACAGGTCATGCATGCAATAAAGGCCCACCGGTTCAGTACGGCCCTGGTGCCTGATACTCTTGAGGCTCAGATCCTGTCTGATGCAGACAAGCTGGATGCCATGGGTGCCGTGGGTATTGCCAGGGCATTTATTTCGGCCGGGGAACGGGGGGGGTGATATTTCTGACGGGCTTGAACACATGCATGGGAAACTGCTAAGGTTGTCTTCCCTGATGTACACCCGGTCTGGAAAGAAAATGGCTGCCAGACGGCATGAGTTACTGTCATCTTTTGTTCAGGCACTGGAGGAAGAGATAAAGACGGATAACAACCAGACATAACAATCCTTCGATCAATGCCTGATAATCACATGAACAATATTATCCTTATTGGTCTGCCAGGTTCGGGAAAAAGCACACTTGGGGTAATTCTTGCAAAAACGCTGGGTCTTCGCTTCGTAGATACTGATATCATCATTCAGGAGCACACTGGCAGGCTTTTGCAGGAGATCATAAACACAGTGGGAGCAGAAGAATTTATCAGGGTCGAGGAGGCATGCATCCTCTCCCTTGACTGCTCTGACACAGTTATTGCAACCGGGGGAAGTGTGGTATATAGTAGCAGGGCAATGCAGCATCTCAAATCAGGTGGCATCACAATATACCTCGAGATCTCCTGCGAAGAGATGATCAGCAGGCTGAAAAATATCGTAACACGCGGGGTGGTCCTTAAGTCAGGTCAGAGTCTTCGCGATATGTATTACCAGAGAATCCCCTTGTACGAAAGATATGCAGATATCAGGGTAGACTGTTCAGATGAAGCATTTGAAAGTGTTGTTGAGAAAGTTGCCATGAAAATTAAAGGGATGAATGCCAGAATTACTTGATATTTATGATTTCAGCGCATCCCTGCAACAGGAGCAAAAGTCTTGTGACTCTTCGGAATCTGAAAAAATAGTCCTGCATGCCCTCATATCTCCCCCGGTTATGGGTATCGCAGTTTTTGGAACCCATGGCTTAGAAGACCGGGTGAGGAGAATATCCCTGAACAGTCAGGACAATTACCCTCATGCCATTCCTCATTACTCTCTCACGGACATTTTTCGGAAGATATTAGGGTCAGAACTGCCTCCACATACAAAGGCCAGGTGGACGATTCATGTCCCTGACTGGGTAACCTCATGTTCAGGAACGGTTTATGAATCCAGGCAACCTGAAAAGGCTATTTCAAGTTTTACTATTCCGGTTCTTCTCATCCCATTTGAACACTGTTTTAAGACTTTTTCCACCATTCGAAGGTCACCGGTTGTTCAGACTGGCGACTCTTTTATGTATCTTACCACTCTCCTTGAATCAGCCCTGGTCCTTGCCAGGGACGGAAAATTCAAACCAGAATTTGAGATGACAAAAACCGGTTGCCGGGCCGTCTGGAACCTGGCACTTCTGCCTGATGATACTGCATGGTTAAATGAGTTTGTAAAAGCCATGCCACCGGTTATGAGATCTGCCTCTGATATTAAGTTATCACCCGGGCAATTACCAGCCCCTGGGGAGTATGTCTTTGCTGCCTTGTCCGGGATGATTAAGACCATTATCAGGCAGGCACTGAAGGAAAAACCTCCTTCTATAAGACCAGGCAGGCGGATGGCAGATCAGGAGAGAGATGCCCTGGCATTCATGGCCCAACTTTCAGGAAAAGATCTTTCTGTCCAGGGTCATGAGCTGGATAAAACATTTGTTGCGAAGATGAATGAATGGCTTGAGTTCCGGAGAGAGGGTTTTTTGCCATTTCATACCTGTGTCATCGTCGAGGAACCTGACGGGGAGGAACTGGAGCCCTGGACATTGCGCCTGGCCATGCAGTCTCTCATTGATCCAGATTTTATCATCCAGGCAGAGACTATCTGGAACCTTCCAGAAGAACCTTGCGGAGCCCTGCCCCCCGGTTCAGTTCTAAAAGATGAACTCCTATCCGG
>Ga0255341_1004488_pt1 | contig 14644 bp, 16 predicted proteins | sample wastewater_treat_8_FD_192418 | JGI IMG/M metagenome (GOLD analysis project Ga0255341, IMG submission 192418) | Wastewater microbial communities from Lulu Island WWTP, Vancouver, Canada - plant12 | ecosystem: Engineered > WWTP > Wastewater > Unclassified | place: Canada: Vancouver, British...
GCCCGTCAACGGATTGGGAATCCAATGCGGCGGGACTGGTGCGCCGCCCTCGATGCTGGCAATCCAATCCGCCGCCGTTCGCACCTCGGCCCCGTAGCGTTCGCCGCAAAAGACAAACTCGCCGGGGGTGTAGAGCGTTCGCAGTAGGGCAAGCGCATCCTGCGGGCCAGGTTCCCAATCAATGCGGACAGGCGAAGCCTCCCACCAGTCGCTTTCCTCCGCGCCGGCGCCGCGTTGAATGAATTTCTGCGCGGTCTGCGGTAGCGGTTTGGGCTTGGGCGTGGAGTAGCGGCGCGGGGAGTAGTCGGCTCCCGGCGCATATTCCGAAAACGCTTTGCGGATCGCCGCCGCGACTTCCGACGCGGGGGACGGGGGGCGGGACATGGCGCGGACGATTTCCGCCTCTGCCTCCATCGGCGGAATCCCGGCGATTGCGGCAAGGTTCGCCACGGCCATCAGCCAGCTATGGACTCCGCCTCCGCTATGCGGACAACGGCGGATTTCCTCCGCGTAGCGTTCGGCGGCGCGGGTGTTGCGGGTGTTGGTGTTCATTGGCAAAGCCCTCCCGCCCGCTCAATCTCGTCCGCCCTGTTTGTGTGGCTGGCGGCGCGGTTGCGGAGTTCGGCGGCGCAAGCCCGGATTTCCGTTTCGTCCGCGTGGCGCGTTGCCTTCAATCCGCCCACGGTGGAACTGAAGATTACCCGCCCGTGTGAGTGTTCGGCTTGCAAGCGCAAGGTGCGCTCGTCAATGGAAAGGCATCCGCACAGATGGGGGCGGCCCCACCATCCGGGGCGGGCTTCCAGATAATCCACAAGCGGCCCGTCCTCGCGTTCGGGCGGCGGCGGGAATCCGTCAAAGATCATCTGCGCCGCTTGCGTTCTGCATCGGCACGGATTACATTTGCAAGCGTGATTCGTGCTGGTGGGCTTGTTCGTCGCGGGGCAAGCCTGCCCTTTTTTGTGTTCGTGCTTCATGTCGCGCCCCTTACTTCGCCATAAGCGCATCAAGGTCGCTCTTGCGATACCGGACGCAACCGGGGGAAAGGCGTTTTTTGGGTATCAACCCACGCGCCACCAATCGGGCATAGTGGCGGGTTGAAACCCGGATATATGCCGCACCCTGCTTTGCATCCAGATATGCGCCGAATTGGGCGGGGGTCATAGTTTCGTTGCCGTTCATGTCTCTGCTCTCCGATGTTCGCCGCCGTCACTCTTGAAACCGCTTCAAGCTATGCGTGGCGTTCATGGGCGCGATAAAACAGGCATTGGCGCGTGTTCGTAATTGCCCGGAATATCGAGCAAAGCAAACCCCCGCAAGACGTGAAGCCTAGCGGGGGTTTCGTCGCCGCATTTTGTTTGAAATGCGGCGAATATCAAACAATCTCTATTCGGTGTTTTCGCCTCTTCCCTGCATATTTGTCCAGATCGCTTCCAATTCTTTAGGTGGATAGCTCCGATAATGCGTTGCCAGCGTTTGCCACGCTCCCCGGTACTGGTATTTATCAATGATGTCTAATGCAGCTCCCTTCTGGTTTTTCTTTGGGTCATGCTTCCGATTGAGCAAGTGCCACATTCGGGCGCAATACTCTTTCATTTTGCTTTCCTTACAAAGCGGCTCCCGGCCCGGATAAGGTTTCGTGCCAGTCTTAGCCATGAAGAATCCGCGCCTTGCCCCTTTTGCTATCGCATCCGGGTGGGTGTTTTTTTCTATCTGGTCAAAACGCCGGCTGAAATCGGCAACAAAGGATTCCATCGTCGGCGCGGTGATTGGATTCCCGCCAAGCATCGCCCCGAAAAGTAGGGCGCGATAAACCAAGTCAATCGTTGGCTTGCCGCCTCCTACTTCATCGAAAAACCGCATAACCTTCCCGGCAAGGTCGAGGTCATGCTCGTCAATCGGCAACTGGTAAAGACGCTCAAGCAAGATGTCCAATTCCGTTTGTATTGGCGGCGGGGTGTATTCCGCCTCCCGCCTTTTCTTCGCCGCATTCCTCGCCGCATCATCATCGCTAAACAATGCGGCCATGCCGTCAAAGTCTTTATCAATCCGCGCCTTTTCTTTGGCGGTCAATTTTCCGTACTGGCCTTGCTTGGCGAGTGGTGTGGTTTTCTTCTTCATGGTCTAGGCTCCTTTCGTGACAATCGCTGGCTGTTCATCTTGCTTTACGGCATCGGCGGGGGCAATCGCCCAAAACCGTTCGGCCTGTTCCTTCGTGGCAAGCCCTTTGTAGTGCTTCTCTAAAACTCCGCTTGCGCCCGTGTGGCCCATCTGTGCGGCCAGCTTGTCGCGGTTCTGGTGCATGGCAAAATGATGGGTTGCGTAGGTGTGACGCGGCCAGTCAGGAATCCAATTTTCCATCTTCAACGCTTTCATGACGGCGGTGCGGTGGCGGCGGATCGTGACGGGGGTGGGGGAGACTGGCCCCCGGCCCCGGTAGTACCGCAAGAGCCAGGTTGCCAGATTGGGGGAGATTTCCACCAGACGGGCGCGGCGGGTCTTGCTCGTCTCCGGGCGCACCCGGATCACGCCATCCCGCAAGTTGACATCTTCCCATTGAAGCCCACCGATCACGCCATCCACGGCCCGCTTGCGGTCTTGCTCGGCAAGGGCGGTTTGCAGGGCTTCCCGCGCCTCTGCAAGGCTTCGCTTCGCCGCGCTGATCGTCCGGGGCTTCCCGCGCTTCTCGGCGTTCGCAAGCGTTTCGTTGGCGTTCTCTACGGCCTTCTTCGCAATCGTGACGGCCTCGGCCTCAATGCCGTACTGCCCATGAATCTCAACGGGGCGCAATCCGGCAAAGAACGCAACGGCAAAGGCGGGAACGCTGTCCGGGTGGAGTTCGGCCAGCTTGTGCATGAAGCTTTGCGCCTGCTTGTCGGTCATGAAGTCGGGCATCCGATCATCCAGCTTTGCGGGTTTGATCTTGGCAACGGGGTTTGCCTCCATGATTTCCCGGTCAACGCAGTATTGGAAGAAAGCCCGGATGCACCGCCGCACCCCGTTCCGGGTGATGGGGGCGCAATTCAGCCCTTCCAGATAGTCTTTCAAGGCTTGGGTGGTGATGCTGACGCAAGGCGTATCTCCGCCTATCTCCTGCATCAGTCCATCCAGACGTTGACGGTTTAGCTTGATCGTGCCGGGGCGCATCCCGTTCTTGGCCTGTTCCGCCAGCCATGCGGACACCATCTCTTGAAGGGTTGCGCTTGTGCCGTCCGGGTGATGCTTCATCCAGAAGTTGACGGCTTGCGCTATCGTCGCCCGCCCCGCAAGGTCGCGGTAGGCTTGCAAGGCTTCCTCCCGCTGTAGGGTGGTCAAGGCGGTTGCCCCGGCTCCCTGCTCGTTGTACTCGGCTTGCTTGCCGACAATGTACCCCTTCGCCGCTTCTTCGCTCTGGTGGTAGTGCCGCTCCCGCTTCTTGGTCAGCTTCCCGGTGCGCTCGTCCTTGTGCCAAAACTTGCCCATGTTGTCGGACTGCCAAACGTCCTCGGCAACGCGCCGAATCTTCCAGCCCTTGAAGTCAAAGGCGGGTTGCTTCCGGGGCTTCTTGCGGGGTTTCTTGGTGGGGTTGCTCGTTGTCATTGTGGGCCTCCTTATGACTGACAATGACAGGATATGACGAAAGGGCGATTTTGTCAATATTCTGGCAACCGATTTTTTAAGATATTTTTATATATGCTCCAATGCAATTAGATACGAAATAATGAGCATAATCCTTTTAAGCTTGTGGTCGCGGGTTCGAGCCCCGCCCGTCTCACCACTCTTTTCTCCCTTTTCTATCCTTGAGCGTAGTCGGGCGCGGCGGGGGAGGGTTTGTTTGGCCAAACGCGGGGGAGATGATACAAGGGGAGCGGAAAGGAGATGAAACATGGCGAAGTACGCGTTGTTTGGATTCAATGGGGAGGCGGGATGTTTTATGCACGTGTTGCTGAATGCCCTGGACATGCAGGCGCGGGGGCACGAGGTGAAGATTGTCGTGGAAGGCGCAGCAACCAAATTGATTCCGCTGTTGTATGAGGAGGGCCAGCCACTGCAAGCCCTCTGGGCCAAGTGCTTGGCCGCCGGTTTGGTGGATGGCGTATGCCGGGGTTGCGCCGCCAAGTTGGGCACGTTGGGCGCAACGGAAGCACACGGGCTCAAGCTGTTGGACGAAATGATGGGCCACCCGAGCATCGCGGCATATCGCGCCGCCGGCTATGAGGTGATCACGATTTAAGCGTCAGGCGCCACGCCCGCGACGGGCTTAGCCTGAATAATGCACGCGACAAGTCTGCCCCAGATGCAAGACGGGCGGGGGTGAAGCTGTATTGGCATACTGCGAGCCCCGCACAACGCCGCAGATGGGGCGGAATCGTCGTGCCAACGGGCAACAGGGATGAAAAAATGATTTATTTTTCAAATTACCCTCATCATCTTGCCCTGGATTTGTCAGGACTTTTTCATCCATGTTGATGAATTATTCAGATTAGGGCACCAGCAGCTCGAAACCGGTGGCGGCATCGGGCAGGCGCCGGGCGGGGCAACCGAGCAATTCCACCAGCACCACTTCCAAGACGTGCCAGACTTTCACGCCGGAGCGGATGCAGCCGGTAATGCTGTTTTCGCCGCGCCCGCACGCCATGTGCACATGAATGATCGGCGCGCCATGTTGGTCAGGAAAAATGGTGCCGGAGCCGACCACCTCGTGCACGTTGGTGAGCGTGGTGGTTTGCGGCGCGATGGGCGGCGGGCAGCGCGCCTCGCGCGGGCCGGTCACCAGCGTACTGCCGGCATCCGCGCCGCCATGCAGGGTGAGCGTGGCGTGTGTGATGCCATGCTCGGCAGCAAAGCGCTCGAGGACTTCGTGAATGATCTCGCCATCCTCAAGGCGCAGGATAAAGACGCGGCCAAGCTGGGCTTGACTGAACTTCATCAGGGCACGAGATGCGTGCCGTTCTTGCCGGCGATGGCTTCCGCCAGCAGGAAGGGCTGGGTGATGATGACTTTCTTGCCGCCGTTTTCGATGAAGTCAATTGCCGCGGCAATCTTGGGGCCCATGCTGCCGGCAGGGAACTGACCTTCCGCCATGTATTTTTTGGCTTCCGCCACGGTCAGGTGGTCCAGGAAGCGCTGCGTGGGCTTTTTGAAATCCACGGCCACTTTGTCCACGCCAGTGGAGATGACAAACAGATCCGCTTGCAGTTGCTTGGCGAGAAGGCAGGAAGCCAAATCCTTGTCAATGACCGCGGCGCAACCTTCAAGCTCGCCTTTTTCGTTTTCGCGTACAGGAATGCCGCCGCCGCCCACGGCAATCACCACCACGTCTTTTTCCAGCAGCACACGGATCGTGTCTTCTTCCACGATTTTCAACGGTTGCGGCGATGCCACCACCCGCCGCCAGCCGCGGCCAGCATCTTCCTTGAGCGTCCAGCCGCTTTCGGCCTTGTGCTTTTGCGCTTCAGCTTCGGTATAAAAAGAACCGATGGGCTTGGTCGGATTGGCAAAGCCAGGATCATTCTTGTCCACGACCACCTGCGTGACGACGCTGGCAATGGCCTTGGTGATGCCGCGCCGATGGAGTTCGTTGCCGAGAGCTTGGCTGATTTGGTAGCCGATGGCGCCCTGCGTGTCGGCCACGCAGCTATCCAGCGGCACTTCGTGCAGCACATGGCGGGCAAGGTCGGAGCGCAGCAGGACAAAGCCCACCTGCGGACCGTTGCCGTGCGTGATGACCACGCGATAGCCGGCGCTCACCAAATCTGCGATGTGGCGCGCAGTTTCGCTGGCGGCCTGATATTGGTCGGCCACCGTCACCTTTTTGTTGTCGAGAATCAACGAATTGCCGCCAATGGCGACGACAGCGAGAGGGCTTTTCATGGGGTTCTCCGGGGTTGGTTTATCAAGTGAAAGGGCAGGTGCCACTGGCGCAACTGCTGCTGGCCGGGCACGCGCCCGTGCTGCAAGACGGTGGGGCAAACGTATCCGCGCCCGACGATTTGGCGCTAAACGTCGAAAATTGCTTCTCCAATTTCTTGGAGCCGCACTTGGGGCACGTCGGTTTTTGGCTACCGGTCACCAAGAGCTCCACCTGCGCACCGCAAGCTTTGCATACATATTCAAAGAGGGGCATATCCTTCTGACCTGTTTTGGGGGTTATGATTTGCGCTGTGTTGTATCACGACCGGCAAAAACGGGACAACTGGCATTTTTGGTTCGTCGCCATTTGCAATCGCTGGCTCGACCCGTTTGCGATGTGGAAACAGCCATTGTCAGACCACCATCCTTTTTTGCCATTTGAATCATGCCATCCAGAGTTTATAAACTGTGGATGGTTTTTTCACTTTCTATATCTCAATCATATATAAATTGTTATGTATATTTTATTGGTTGTTTTTGATCGGATATTTTTGGGGTGCCATCCAGAGTTTATAAAGTCTGGATGGATCTGAAGTGAGGTGTTTTTGTGTTTTTGTCCGCGTAGTGCGGTCCTGCATGGCAGTCAGGGAAAGGCCCATGGAACCGACCGACCGCGCGCTACGGAGCCAGAAATCGCGTCAATGCGGCGGCGTCCAGCACACCGGCACCGTAACCGCCGGGTGGGGCGGGGGAGAGCGACTTTTTCAACTGCGCCAAGGCCGCGTTCGGCGTGGCCTTGGGGTGCAGATTGAAATACTGCGCCAACGCGTGGGCGACTGCTGCGGATGAAATCGAAGTGCCCACATACGCCCCCGCTGGGCCGTTGTGCCCGATGGGAAACGTCGCAGTGCCATAGGCGGAAACATCCACAAAATCACCGTGGTTGGATTTTGGCCAGGCCTGACCATCCGCGAGAATGGCGCCCACTGCCAGCACATCGGGATACGCCGCGGGATAGACCGGTTTGCCGGTGGGCTCATTGCCCGCTGCCGCCACCAGAACCAAACCCTGCCGCGCGGCAACTTGGATGGCCGAACGCATGAACTCACTATCGGTCGGCGAGCCCCAACTCATGTTTACAACCTTGGCGCCCGACTTTGCCGCATAGGCCAGCGCTTGAAAGATTGCAAAATTTGAGGTTTTGCCCTCTTCATCAAAGGCCCGGACAGACACCACCGGTACTTGGTCCGCGGATAACATCCCATCCGGAGCTAAAAGGCCGGAAGCCAGCAATGCCATTTGGGTTCCGTGGCCGGCAGAGCCGGTCAATGGACGTTCGGGTGACACAGCATCCCAATTGCCTGCCAGCAGCGGACCAAAACCGATTTTGGGGTCCAAGCCGCTATCCAAGACTGCCACCGGGACTGCGCCATCGGCAGGGGGAACAACCGGCGGGATAACTGGCAGCCGTGTCGGCGTGGGGATTCCCTCCGGCAAACGGGCGATATAATTCAGCTCTGCATTGGCGATCAGCGAATTGCGCAGAATCTGTGCCAACAGGGCTTCCACATTGGTTCCGCCAGGGAATCGGAGCAAATAAACACCCGTGACCGCATCGCCATCCACCAACATCCCGCCAATTTGATCCAACAACCGCTGGAATTGGGCATAAGACGTCCCGGGCCTCACCGTGACCAACAGCTCATCCTTGACATGCTCCGGCGCGTTGCCGGAAACCCCACGGCTAACTACGAAATTTGGCAATTTATGCGGAATTTGCTTGGCAGCAGCAGGTTTCCCGGGGTGAAAAACTTGAATTTCCTTGAGTTTTGGCACTCGGCCGAGCGGGCCACGAAGCAATTTCCACGTCAACTGGTAATCGCTGTTTTTCAAGATAGATTCCAAGGCCTCATCCACATGCTGGCCGTAGATGGAAGCCGAAATTGAGGTTTGGATACTCGGGTCTAGCTTGACCTCGACCCCCATTTGGCCAAATTGCTCCAAAACCTCGCTCAATGGAGTGTGTTCGGCCTCTAACCAAAGCCGATCGCCATCCAACCGGAAATACAAACCCCAAGAAACCGTCGCAGAAATCCACGCGACGGTCAAAAAAGTAAAAATCAGCCGTTTTTTTCGCATAAAACGGCCTGATAATCCAGCCAGTCGTAATAATCCGGCATATCCATAGTAGGAGGATGGTGGATAGGGGTAGGTTGTGGCGTGGTTAAAATCGGGAAAATACCATAATTTGAGGTATTGCGTCCTGCCAAATCTAGTATTTCGACCAAAATCCCTTTAGGGATCTTGGCGGAACGGCGAAATCCCTTTGGAACCTGCAACTGGATAGGGTCAGAAGGCGATAACGCCCCATTTTGGAGCATTTTTAGGGTGTTTGGGGACAAAAAACCTTGAATATTTCCGATTTTGTCCCGGGTCCAGAGCAATGCGGCCATACAGCGGGCCTCCGGAGTTTCCGGCCATTCGGCATGGCGATACACCCCGCGAAAGACCCTCACCCATTTGCCGTTGCGGACGTGGTACAAGTGGACACTGTCGGCGTAACCGACCTCTATCGCTTGGGCGGCAGTAAAACAACCATGCTGCTGCCGCACGAGTTTCCGAAGTTTTTCAGCCAATGCTTTGGAAGAAGTGCCCATAATGCCGATTCTTTCGTTTTGGTTAAACCCATGGTGAACACAAAACCATGTTTAGCGCAAGAAAATAAAGGTTTTGAGCCTCATTCAGGGCGAATATTTGTGAAACACGTTTACTGTTGCGGCACCGGATAGATTTTCCTAGATTAGCCGAATGTTGCGCGACCTATTCACCAATATTACGCTGCTGGCGGGAATCGCAAGCTGGCTGGCGGCCCAATTCATTAAGCTGTTTTTGTTTTTGTGGCGCGAGCGGAAGTTTGATTACGGATTTTTGTTCCGTTTGGGCGGAATGCCCAGCTCGCATACGTCATCGGCGGCGGCTTGCGCGACCTCAGTAGGCCTGCGGGCAGGATGGAACTCGCCGGTCTTCGCGGTGGCAGTCGGTTTGCTGGCGTTGATCATGATTGACGCGCAAAGCGTGCGGCGCGCGGCGGGAGTGCAAGCGCGGCTGTTGAACCAGATGGCGGAAGAATTTTACCGCAACCACAAGTTTTCGCCGGAGAAGTTGGTGGAATTTCTCGGTCATACCCGCTTGGAAGTGCTGATGGGCGCGTTGCTGGGAATCGGCATGGCTTTGCTCATGCACCATGTGTGGCCGTGGCCAACCTAGCGCATTTTCATTAATTCTGTAGCCATTTTGCTGCTGCATCTACGCATACCATTCAAGGGCGGCTCATGAATGGACGCCAGCCATAAATGTCGCATTATGGTTGGCCGTCAAAAAGTACCGCGCCATCTTTCTCGCCAACAAAAATCAGCGCGATTTGCCCCAATAAGTCTGGCTGCCAAACATCCCAACTCCGCCGCCCGAAAACTCGCTGAAAGAGGTGATCCCTCCCGAAAAAATCGTGTTATTTGAAGGATTATTGAGTAATCCGCCAAATTTTGAGGGGTTGGGTCGGTTTTTGACCGAAATATGGCCCAAAATCATTGAAAAACACCCCGAAACCCGCCTGCGGGTGGCCGGGCACGGCCTTCAGGCGGAACAACGCGAAAAATGGCGCAAAATCCCTCAAGTTGAACTACTGGGCTTCGTTTCCGATTTGGTTGCCGAATACAACCAAAGCCGCGCCGTCATTGTCCCGATTTACACCGGCTCTGGAACCAACATCAAAGTGCTTGAGGCCATGCAAATGGGCCGCCCGTGCGTCATCACCAATTTTGCCGCTAAAGGCTTTGAGACCCTCCTCCAAGACGGGAAAAACATCCTAATCGCCCAAAACGACGCCGAATTCGCCCAAAAACTCCAAAAACTCCTCGAAAATCACGATATTTCCGCCCAAATCGCCAAAAAAGACATCCAAACCCAATTAAAATCCATCCCCTTTGACGCTATTTTGTCAAAATTCCTCTAATCAGCGCCACCAATCTAATGCACTCCGACTCCAACGGAGATACATCTTCAAGCCTTATAGATGTTCAGAAATAATGCTTGTTCATTTATTCTGAACGATGTAGATTTATGAACAATGAAGAGTAATCACAAATATTATTCGGATTGGATCGATACTGTAACGAAGGTATTTCCATTCTCTGATGTAATCGAAAAGAAAGAATTACAGTTTGCCGTGAAGGACGATGATCTTGTCCTACAGATTCGGAGCCATTCGTTTGTTGTGAAGCGTGTAGCATCTATTCATGATATTGATCAAGTTCCTGCGGCATTGGGATCACATCCCATTTTGTATTTGGCGGATCGCTTGTCCACGACCAAAGCTGAGGAAATGCGCACGACCAATCGGGCGTTTGTTGACCTGAGGGGTAATGCTTTCATTCCGATTCCGGATGCCTATTTGTTTGTGGCGGGAAGAAATGCTCCGGTTGACGGACCGATCAAATTAATTTCGAAGCCAACGGGAAAACTATTCAAGAAGTCGGGGGTGCAATTGATCAGCCTCCTGTTGAGCGATCCCAACCTGGATGCCGATCCAAATGCCGCCTGGCTCAATCAAAGCGTGCGAGAGTTGGCGACCAAAGCCAACATAGCAACGGGGAGCGTTTCCGAACTGTTTGCCGAAATGAAAAACCGAAACTTTCTAATTACGGATGGCACGGCGAAAAGACTGATTAACCGTAAGAAACTGCTGGACGCATGGGTGTATGGATATACCGAATTCCGCAGGCGCCGAAAACGGCAGTGTTTTACCAGCAGCTCCATTGATTGGTGGGAAAGGCGCCAGCCTTCACAGGAGGGATTCCGCTGGGGAGGGGAGTCGGCAGCGGCCATTTTGACCAATCGGTTTTTACGCCCCGGCAGGTTGACTCTCTATACCAGCCAACCGATGTATGATTTGGTCGTCGAGCACAATTTGTACACATCAACAGGCGATTGGACTGTGGAAATCATCGAACCCTTGCCCGGCCTTTTGGACGGACCCAATCCTGACTGCGTTCACCCGTTGTTGGTCTATGCCGACTTGCTAGCCACCGGCGACGGGCGTAATGCGGAAGCCGCCCTCCGAATTTATGAAAACCATTTGCGCCAAACCATCGAATCCGCTTGAGTCAGCGAAGCTTGAGACGCTAAAGCGACTTCAGCCCGTCATGAAGGGCAGATCTACGGTTTTGGTTGGGGCGTTTGCCCGCGATATGATTTATGGACACGCTTGTGGAATCGACTGCCCGAGAGCGACATTCGACATCGATATTTCAGTCGGAGTGGCGTCATGGTCCGATTACCGTCAGGTTTGTGCGGATCTGATCCAACTGAAATTTAAGAATCTGAACCCTCCACACACCGAAAAGTTCACCGATGCCAATGGTCAGGAAGTGGATCTGCTGCCATTCGGAGGGCTTGCAGAGGATGAGACAAAAATCCGCTGGCCCGACGATGATAGCGTATGGACTATTTCCGGAATCCAGGAGGCCTGCGACCACGCTTGGTGTTTTCAGAGTGAGGGTTTAAAACTGCGAGTGGCTCCTCCCTGCGCTCTAATCTATCTCAAGTTTTTTGCGGCAAATGACCGGCCGGAAGACCGCAAAGGGAAAGACCCACGGGATATCTATTTTTTACTGAAGCATTATGCGGATGTCACGGGCCGCGATCGGCTGCTTTCCAGCGGAAGTGATGCCGATGTGATGCCAAAGACAGAAGGGGATCAATTGCATGCCGCCGCATGGCTGGCCGGACGCGATATGAGACAAATCCTGTCTGCAACGTCCGCGAAAGTGCTCGCATCCATTTTACGCAACGAAGCGGCTGGGCAATCCCGATGCCCTATTGCGCGCGAAATAACCACTTGTTTCAACGGAGACTTCGCAAAAGCCCGCGCTCTGTTGCAAGCTCTTCGCAATGGCTTTGAAGAAAGCCCAGAGGATTTGAACAGATGAAGCCGAGATGGAATCCCTGCCTGTGGTTGCCGCCCAAAACGCCAAAAAAGACATCCAAACCCACCTCAACTCCATCTCCTTCGACGCCATTTTGTCCAGATTTCTCTAAGCCGGATAATTTGCGCGCGACAAACTTGATTCAGCCACTCTCGGTGTAGAATGTCGGGGTGAACCCCGCGCCAAGTTTTCATTCGATCGGCTTACGTTATGTCCAGTTTGTCCGCCGTTGCACTGGTCGAGCAACTTCAGATTTCCTGATCCCGGAGGAAATTGCGTTGGCACTATTTCACAGTTGAGGCCACGGCGCCCGACCTGGTATGGGATGACATCTTCACGTGTTCGTTGTTCCGCCTTCAGGCGGTGTTTTGAGTTTGCCGCCTGAAGGCGGGACTACGAACGGATGGTTGAGCCTGAAGGCGGGGCGTCCCGCATATGCATCCGGCAACAAAACAGCATGATAGCCGCCGCCTGAAGCTGTCCTCAACAAACGGATTCCGGTTGGATTGCAGGGCTGGAACGGTCGCAAACCTTCCAGGCTTTCCCGGCGGGAAGGTTTTGTTCCTCAACCATTATTCCCGCCCAACAAAAGCCCCAATCGGCGAAATTTCTGTGTGCCTCCAATACGGATCTGAAACGCGCCAAAGCAATTTCCGCCAAGGTCAGGAAGTCTGAATTCTGATCTCGAATAAGAGCGCCAGATATGATTTTGTTATTGAAGAGCGCCATAGATGTCGAGCACGATACGAAAATACTTTCTTGCACCGAAATTACTCTTTGCAACTCATTGGGTGTAAAATCAGTTCAGGAGGCGGCCGAACAATGAAACTGGAATCTATTAAACTTAAAAATTTCAAAGCGTTTAGAAACGTGCACATCAAAGACATTCCGGCCTTTTGTGTCGTAGTTGGCGCCAATGGGTCTGGAAAAACAACCTTGTTTGACGTGTTCGGTTTTTTGCGGGATTGCTTAACCTACAATGTCACGCGGGCGCTTCAAAGCCGTGGGGGCTTTAAAGAGGTTGTGACGCGTGGATTCGAGAAAGAAAGCATCGTTATCGAGTTGCAGTATCGCATGGTCATTACGGGCAAAAACCGGCTGGTAACCTATTCGCTGGAAATTGCTCAAGACAACGGGCGGTCTGTCGTAGAACAAGAAGTATTGCAATACAAACGGGGAGCGTTTGGGTCGCCGTATCAATTCCTAAAGTTCAGCCGCGGCAAAGGCTATGCAATCACCAATGAAGAAGATTTTGATAAGCAAGACGAGGAGTTAACACGCGAAGAGCAGTCTCTCGAGGGAACAGATCTCCTGGCGATAAAAGGTCTTGGCCAGTTTAAGCGCTTCAAGGCGGCAAACGCATTCCGGCAATTGTTGGAAAATTGGCATGTGTCAGATTTTCACATCGAAATGGTTAGGGGTGGCAAGGATGCCGCCGGGTATGCGGAAAACCTTTCCGTATCTGGCGATAATCTGCAATTGGTTGCCAACCACCTCTTTCAAAATCATCGCGATACAATCTTTGCCCAAATTGTTGAAATCATGAAACGCCGTGTGCCCGGCATTACGGCGATTAATCCCATAGAAAGCCCCGATGGCCGTTTATTGCTCGGTTTTCAGGACGGATCCTTCAAGGATCCATTCATTGATCGATTCGTTTCCGATGGCACATTGAAGATGTTTGCCTATCTCGTCTTGCTCTATGCTCCGGAAGCACATCCGTTGCTTTGCATTGAGGAACCAGAAAACCAACTGTATCCGTCTCTCCTTGTGGAACTGGCAGAGGAATTTCGAGATTATGCACGGCGTGGCGGTCAGGTCTTCGTATCCACACATTCGCCTGACTTCTTAAACGCATGCGAAGTTGATGAGGTCTTCTGGCTGGTGAAGCAAAAGGGCTATTCCCAAGTGAAGCGCGCATCTGAAAATGAACAGATTACCGCCTACATGAAGAGCGGCGACAAGATGGGCTATCTCTGGAAGCAAGGATTTTTTGATGGGGTTGATCCACAATGAACGAATTGGTGTTTTTACTCGAGGAGGCTTCAGCCAAAGCACTCCTTCAAGAGCTGATGCCACGTCTGGTTTCACCTGAAATGCCTATTCGTTATATTGTCTTCGAGGGGAAGCAAGACCTGGATCGCCAAATCGAACGCCGTCTCCAGCACTATCGAGCGCCTGACGCGCGGTTTGTTATTTTGCGGGATAAGGATATGTCGGACTGTCGAAATCTTAAGGAAGAATTCCTTGCAAAATGCGAAAATGCCGGGCGCACAAATGCTCTGGTTCGCATTGCTTGTCATGAGCTTGAAAGTTGGTATTTGGCAGATTTGGCTGCGGTCGAGCAAGGTCTCGGCATACAAGGCCTCGCGCGGAAACAAAGTCAACGAAAGTTTCGAGATCCCGATGCATTGGCAAATGCCGCCCAAGAGCTTTCAAAGCTTACAGCCGGCCGGTATCAAAAAGTGAGTGGCTCCAGAGCGATTGGCCCGCATCTAGACCTGACTCAGACCCGTTCAAAAAGCTTTTCAGTCTTCATCAATGGTCTTAAACGAATCATTGCTTCCGCCTAAAATAAAACCTGAATCATTCACGCGGCAAGTCTGCCCCAAATGCAAGAGGTGCGTGGCGAAGATATTTTGGCATACCCCAAGCCTCGACCAATGCAGCAGATGAGGCGGAATCGCCGGGCCGAAGGGCAACCTGGATGGGAAGAAGAATTCTCTATCGACCTTCTACATCAAACCTCACCGCAACAAGTTCTGACTTCTTCATCCATGTTGATGAATTATCCAGGCTTACATCAAAGTGCTTGAAGCCATGCAAATGGG
>Ga0255341_1004495_pt1 | contig 14621 bp, 7 predicted proteins | sample wastewater_treat_8_FD_192418 | JGI IMG/M metagenome (GOLD analysis project Ga0255341, IMG submission 192418) | Wastewater microbial communities from Lulu Island WWTP, Vancouver, Canada - plant12 | ecosystem: Engineered > WWTP > Wastewater > Unclassified | place: Canada: Vancouver, British...
CCAGAGTCAGCGGTTGCCTCTCACCACCATCATCGGTGAGAGATTTAGCTACCGTTTTGCGTTCGATCGCTCTGCCGATTCCATTAAGGCGAATGAACCTGGACAAGACTATATCGCGATCATTGCCTCGGATGACCGCATCGCTTTTGTACTTTGTGATGGTGTCAGCCAATCTTTTTATGGGGACCTCGCCGCTCGTATCCTTGGGGATCAACTTGTTGCATGGCTATGGGAAAACGGCACGAACCACATCCAGAGTCAATCCTTATGGACGGCTTCTCTATCTCAATTCCTCAGCCAATTGACAGAATTTGCAACCCAGCAGGTCTCTCAATTCGTTTTTCCTTCTGAGATGTCTTCGATGTTGCAAAGCGTTTTGGAGAAGAAACGCGCGTTAGGTAGTGAGGCTACTTTTACCTCTGGTTTAATCGATTTATCGAACGAACGCTGTTATTTATCTTGGATGGGAGATTCTCGATTGCGAATTTGGGACAAAAATGGGGAAAAGACTCACGAGCTCTTAGGGGAGGAAGCCTTTCAGACCAGTGAGCGTTGGTCCACCCGCCGCGGTATGGTTGGAAAATTACATAGCGCTCTGATCCCTACGGCAAATATCATCCGTTTAACGACTTACTCGGACGGTTTAGCTCGTTTAGACCACCACCTTATCAATGGGCCATCGAGTGACCAGACATTAACTAAAATTTTTGAGGAAAGTAAGTTATTAGCTGGAAGTGACGATGTTAGTTTCTTAGAAATTTCATTCAATACACACCGTAAAACATATAACGAAAATCCAGCAGCTCCATCAAAGGTAGAGGTGTTCACCAATAGAGACCGTCAGCGACTCATTGTCTCGTGGTCACCCGTCAAGAGTGCGGATCAATATGAAGTAGCGATTCAATCGCCACGCGGGTGGCAGATAATTTCCACAGATAAACCTTATCTAGAGCGACAGTACAAGTCATTACCATGGCAAGCGCACACCATCAGTGTACGCACATGGGTCGGAGAGGAAGTAAGTGACTGGTCAAGACCTATCAGATTACAATTAGAACCCGTTGCAATTTCTCCGCGACCGCAAGAAGTCCCAACATCACCTGGGATGCCAATACCCACAACACCTTCTTCTACTCACCCTCAAGTGATTCATCCTCCAGCACGCATTCCATTGTGGAAACGAATTCCTCTGCGTTTGCGTTATGGGGTTGGAGGTATATTAGTTTTAGTCCTCATAGGGGCGATTCTTGTGGTTACCCAGCCCATTTCTCCTCCTTTTTTACAGACAGCAACGCCCACACCCACAGCTGCACAGCCGGCAGCATTGCCTCATGAAAGTGAAGTTATTCAAACGGATACCACGCTTGAAGATAAAATGACACCAACCCCCTTAGCAACCCAAAGCCAACCGAGAAATGACCCCTTTTTACTAAAAAGTCATAACCGCAGTAAGTTTATTTGCCCTGGCTATACGCTCAAATTCAAAGCCACATGCCCGACTATAGAGATTCAATAAAAGGAGAGAACCATGCCCTTCCGACCGAACGTCTTCGAGATAATCAGCATTGACGGCAAAGAATATCGCTTCAACCCGCACCCTGCCAACACAAAAACAGCCTATGCAATTACCGGCAAACGTGCAACCATCTACCAGCTGCAAGACGAGCAAGGTGCGCTCTTTGCACTAAAAGTCTTCTCCTTAGCCTATCGCTTCCCGCAGATTGCTGCACAAGCTAAGCAGTTAGCCCCACTTCAATCCATCCCTGGCTTGGAAGCCTGTAGCCGCCGCGTGCTCATCCCCGTCGAGCAAGCTGAGCTGGTCATCACCCATCCAGAGCTGCGCTATGCTGTGCTGATGCCTTGGCTGCCTGGGCGCACCTTAGAGGAGCTTCTCGCCACTAGGAATGCGCTCACCCCAGAACAGGGCTTGATGGCTGCACAAAAGCTTGCTGAAACCTTAGCTAAGCTGGAAGCCCGAGGGGTTGTGCATGGCAACCTGAACCCCGCTAATGTGCTTGTGGATCTGAGCGCCCCTAATGAAGTTGCTATTCATTTGGTTGGCTTGGAAGGAATGCGCTTTGACGCAACATCAGACCGCTTTGATGGTGCAATGCTGCTGGCAGAACTGCTGAGCGGTGAGGTTGTTCGGGAGGATGTAGCCTCCCAAGAGGATGTGGCTGAAATCATCGAGGACCGATGGGGCAGAGCAATTTGCGATGTATATGAGCGAGCCGTTTCCAGCCCGACTCCAGCACATTGCCCGCCTTTCTCGGAATGGGCTGATGCGCTGGCTAAATTCGCTAATTCGCAAGTCAATAAAATGACGGGGCCGGGAAAAAATAAACTTTCTCAATATAAAGAAGAATCCCAGCGAGATTCTATGGCTTTTGGTTCGAAAGAAGGAGAAAAGTTATTTCTAGGCGACGAACAAGATGAATTCGAAAGGAATCCCTCGGAGTCTCTTATAAAAGAAAAACGCAAAAAAAAGCCGGTATTAATTATATTGTGTTTAGCAGGGTTAATAGGAATTATAACATTTATTATCCTTCAAAAATTACCCCAGACCTCAACCCCTTCGAATGTTAATGGTGTCGAGATGGGCAATGTATCACCAATGCAAGAAAATACAAGCACGACGTCTATTGAAGTTCATAAAACAAATACTCCTACTACTGCTCCGACTCCTACTCCAACGACAGTCGTAGAGAGCCCTTCCTTTACAAACGTTTTCAACTATCCTACTGAAAAAATCACGATCAGTAATGCTTCCCGTGTTTCCCAATTAGCAAGGATTGGAAATGGTACGATTAACGAGATTGCATATTCTCCAGATGGAAAAACGATTGCGGTTGCATCGAGCATTGGCATTTTTCTGTATAACAGTAGAAACCTTGAGATGCAAAGTTACTTTGCAGAAGATAATTTAATCCTTAGTTTAGCATTCTCTCCAGATGGAAAAGTCTTAGCTTCGGGTTCAAATGACGGCACCATCCGATTGTGGCAGGTCGCGGATTGCAGTTTGCTGCGCACCTTAAAAGGATATGCTAGTGTTGTTATGAGTGTCGCTTTTTCACCCAATGGACAGGTCTTAGCCTCGGGGTCAGTTGACAACACCATTCGATTGTGGCAGGTCGCGGATGGCAGCTTGCTGCGTACCTTAGAAGGACACACTGAACGGGTTAGTAGTGTCGCTTTTTCACCCGATGGAAAGGTCTTGGCCTCAGGGTCATGGGATAACACAATCCGCTTGTGGCAGGTCGCGGATGGCAGCTTGCTGCGTACCTTAGAAGGACACACTGATTGGATTAGGAGTGTCGCTTTTTCACCTGATGGACAGGTCTTGGCCTCGGGTTCAGATGACGGCGCCATCCGATTGTGGCAGGTCGCGGATGGCAGCTTGCTGCGTACCTTAGAAGGACACACTTATTGGGTTAGTAGTGTCGCTTTTTCACCCGATGGACAGGTCTTAGCCTCGGGTTCAGTTGACGGCACCATCCGATTGTGGCAGGTCGCGGATGGCAGCTTGCTGCGTACCTTAGAAGGACATACTAGTAATGTTGAGAGTGTCGCTTTTTCACCCAATGGACAGGTCTTGGCCTCGGGTTCAGATGACGGCACCATCCGATTGTGGCAGGTCGCGGATGGCAGCTTGCTGCGTACCTTAGAAGGACACACTGATTGGGTTAGTAGTGTCGCTTTTTCACCCGATGGACAGGTCTTAGCCTCAGGGTCATGGGATAACACAATCCGCTTGTGGCAGGTCGCGGATGGCAGCTTGCTGCGTACTTTAGAAGGACATACTTATTATGTAATGAGTGTCGCTTTTTCACCCGATGGACAGGTATTAGCCTCAGGGTCATGGGAAACAATCAGCCTGTGGCGGATCGCGGATGGCAGCTTGCTGCAAACCTTGGAAGGATACACTTCCTATGTAAACAGTGTGGCTTTCTCGCCCGATGGACAGGTCTTAGCCTCGGGGTCAGATGACAGCACCGTCCGCCTGTGGCGGGTTGCGGATGGCAGCTTGCTGCATACCTTAAAAGGACACACTGATTGGGTTAGTAGTGTCGCTTTTTCACCCGATGGGCAGGTCTTAGCCTCGGGGTCAGCTGACGGCACCGTTCGCCTGTGGCGGATCGCGAATGGCAGCTTGCTGCGTACCTTAGAAGGACACATTTATTGGGTTAGTAGTGTAGCTTTTTCACCTGATGGGCAGATCTTAGCCTCGGGGTCAGCTGACGGCACTGTCCGTCTGTGGCGGGTCGCAGATGGCAGATGGCTTCGTACCTTAGAAGGACATACTAGTAATGTTGAGAGTGTCGCTTTTTCACCCGATGGGCAGGTCTTAGCCTCGGGGTCAGCTGATGGCACCGTCCGTCTGTGGCGGGTCGCGGATGGCAGATGGCTTCGTACCTTAGAAGGACATACTAGTAATGTTGAGAGTGTCGCTTTTTCACCAGATGGACAGATCTTAGCCTCAGGGTCAGCTGACGGTACCGTCCGCTTATGGGGTATTCCATAATGTTAATAATAAATAATGCTTATATAAAGAACGAGAAGAAAAGATACCGAATTGAAAAATAATCTTGGCGAAAACTTGGAATCACTGATATTGAGCAATAGATAAGGAGAGAACCATGCCCTTCCAGCCAAACGTCTTCGAGATAATCAGCATTGACGGCAAAGAATATAGCTTCAACCCGCACCCTGCCAACACAGAAACAGCCTATGCAATTACCGGCAAACGTGCAACCATCTACCAGCTGCAAGACGAGCAAGGTGCGCTCTTTGCACTAAAAGTCTTCTCCTTAGCCTATCGCTCCCCCCAGATTGCCGCCCAAGCCAAGCAAATAGCCTCACTTCAATCCATTCCTGGCTTGGAAGCCTGTAAGCGCCGCGTGCTTATCCCCGTCGAACAAGCTGAGCTGGTCATCACCCATCCAGAGCTGCGCTATGCCGTGCTTATGCCTTGGCTGCCTGGGAGCACCTTAGAGGAGCTGCTCGCCACGAAGAATGCGCTCACCCCAGAACAGCGCTTGATGGCTGCGCAAAAGCTTGCCGCAACCTTAGCCGAGCTGGAAGCCAGAGGGGTCGTGCATGGCAACCTGAACCCCGCCAACCTGCTCGTGGATCTGAGCGCCTCCGATGAAGTCGCAATTCATTTGGTCGGCTTGGAAGGAATGCGCTTTGATGCTGCTCAAGGCGCGGATTTTGATGCAACATCGGACCGTTTTGCTGGCGCCATGTTGCTGGCAGAACTGCTGAGCGGTGAGGTTGTTCGGGAAGATGTAGCCTCCCAAGAGGATGTGGCTGAAATCATTGAAGACAGATGGGGCAGAGCCATTTGCGATGTATACGAGCGAGCCGTTTCCAGCCCCACCCCAGCACACTGCCCGCCTTTCTCAGAATGGATCGATGCACTGGCTGAAGTCGATAATTCGCAAGAAACTAAGCTTGTGGAGCAGGAACAAACTGAATCAAGTTCAAGTAATAACGGTTCAGATTTGACTGATTTATTTATATTATTAATTATTATAGTAGTATTAGTTATAATAATGAGATTATTTTTATACTAATGCTGCTATGCGAGTTTTTTGAGCGTGATCAATCAAAATAGTCACATCAGCTTTGAATAGGTCAGGCGCAAAATTGCAGCGTAAAAAATTTACTAAAAAGAATAGTTTCCATGATAAAAAAGGGATTAGATACCATTTCAATGGATATATAATATCTTCATGTTCTTGAGGAGCACTTTATGGCATTTCGACCCAAAGTAAATGATATCATCCACGTTGATAATAAAACTCTACACTTTAACGAGCATCCCTCAGCAAAAGGGATGCCTTATGGGCAAACCGGAAGGCGGGCAACCGTATACCAAGTCCAAGATTTGCACGGAGCTTTTTATGCTCTAAAGGTTTTTAACTTAGCTTTCCGCTCCCCTATCATTGAGCAACAGTCTCGCCAAATTGCCCGCTTCCAGACCATCGCCGGCTTGGAAGCATGTCAGCGGGATGTCATCACTCCCCAATTGTATACTAATCTCCTTCAAGTATATCCAGACCTAAGTTATGCTGTGGTCATGCCTTGGGTCCAAGGCACGAACTGGCAAGAAATTATCCTTGGGCGCAAACCACTCGACCCGGATAGTAGTAAAGTCTTAGCTACCTCTTTCATTCATCTGATGGCACTGCTGGAACAACGCAGGATTGCCCATTGTGACCTCTCGGGACCGAACTTAATCATTGACCTTGACCGAAAAAATAGCTCCATACCCGTTTCGCTCATTGACTTGGAAGACTTATATGCACCAGGTCTAATCCCCCCACAAAAACTCCCTGCAGGCTCTGCTGGTTACGCTCATCCTCAGGCACGCAGTGGAGTTTGGTCTGGCGAAGCCGACCGATTTGCAGGAGCAATCCTAGTTGCCGAGATGTTGGGGTGGTGTGACGAGCGCGTGCGGCGCATCGCTTATGGCGAGCAATATTTTGATCCAAGCGAGATGCAAACGACTTGTGAGCGCTATCAGCTTCTTCTCCAGGTCCTTCGAGAGCGTTGGGGAGCCCAGATTGCGAACGTTTTCTCTCAGGCTTGGTTTGCGCCAACCTTAGCCGCTTGTCCTACTTTTGCAAACTGGGTAAGAGCGATTGATCCACCCCCAGACCCCGTGGAATTACGCGCTCAAATTATGCGTTTAGAACGCATGGGACGCTGGAATGAAGTTTTGCAAACTTGTGATGAGTTACTCAAATTAGACGGTTCTCAAACTGAAATTTGGTCGATACGTGCGCGCGCCCAGCAAGCACAAAAACTAGACGCGGACATATTGAAAGCTTGGGACGTTGCCGCCAAGAGCGGGCTTACCCAAGATTGGGAAGCTTGTCTCAAACTCATTATTTCTGCTGAGCTCTTAGGACCTGACGTAGTTAAATACCAAGCCCAGAAAGAGCAAGCGGAACAAGAAATGGATGCAGCCTTGCGCTTGGATCAGGCTGAAGAGAACATCAATACGCGAAAGTGGGCAGAAGCCGAGCAGTTATTATTAGGGATAACCCCCATTCAACCCCGTTATACACCTTTACGCCTAAAATTAGACCAGGTTACACGGTTAGAAAAAGAAGTCGACCAGAACCGACTTGTTGCCAAACAAGCTATCGAGCGCCAAGACTGGCAAACCGCATTAAGCGCTCTTGCAGCCATTGAAAAGGTTCAGCCATTAGATTCAGAGCTATTAGCCTTAAAATCTCAGGCTGAGACTTTAGAGACTAAAGTGAAGGAATTAGAGCGTAAAGCCAAGGAGTTACAAAGCAAGCTGACGAAAACAAGAGAGCATTTGAATGCTGGAGAGTTTGACCTTGCGGAAGCTTGCGTGAATGAAATTTTACAAGACTTCCCTAAGAACCCACAGGCATTGCAAATTCTTCCCGAGATCCAGACACGCAGGTCCCATTACCAAACATTTCAAAAGGCAGTGAAGGAATATCAAGATGGCAATTTGGAAGAGGCGCTGGAAATCCTCAATACTCTTCCTCAAAATTTCGAAAATTCATTTCAATTACGCGAGCAGATAAGGCAACGGTTATCTTGGCGAAAACAATTGGAAAATGAACGTCAGAAATGGCACCCTAACGAGGTCTTAAATATTTTAAAATGGCGCCCTAAGGACGAAACCGAACGTCCCGATTTAGAAAATTGGGCAATGGAGATGATGGGATTAGAGAAAGCTATCAATGAGGCTTATTCTCAGGGAGACTTATCCCAACTTATTTCGTTATTAGAAAATGCGCCATCTGATTATCCCAATCGAACTGATCTGCTGAACCAGACTCGCCATCGTTTAGAGATTCAGCAAATAATCCGAGAAGGTTTAGCGGCTTACGATTTAGATCTGATTAACGAAGTGTTGGAAGAGTTGCCGCCTAACGACAAAAATTATCCAGAATTAATCCAATGGAGCAAGCGAGAGGAAAACCTAAGGGCACAGATTAATCAAACCTACCAGGACATAAACTTGGTCACAGCGAATCAACTTCTTGAGCAAATGCCTGAAGATCACCCCTTGAGGCGTAACTTTCAAGAATGGTTAGAGCACGAAAAGCATATCAGAGAGCGCATCATGACTGCGTTTGAGCAGTACGACCTGGAAAGTTTAGAATTGATCGTAAACTCTCTACCAGAAAACCATCCCTTAAAAGGCCCTTCCCAAAAAAGGCTAAACGACGAAAAGGAAAGACGGAAAATGCTTGAACAAGCGCAAAGAGTCTTTGATGGTGAGGCTGTTTTAAAGCTGCTTTCTGAGGTCGATAAGGATTACCCTGATTACGATCAATTAGAAATGTGGGCTGAAGAAGAACTAAATCGCCAGGAAAACATTCGCCAAGCGTTGTTAGATGAAGATATCGAAGAAATCGAGAAACTCCTCAACGGTTTGCCCCCAACTCATCCATACACCCAGGATTTGCAAGAGTGGTTAGAAAATGAACAGCAACCCTCAAGTGAGGAGGAGAAAGAACAGCAAGAAAGAGCAACAGAAGTAAAAAAAAACAACTGATTGAAGAAGGTTATACCCAGGGTGATATCACCCTGACAGTAGAAAGAGGGACATGGGGATCAAGCAACCAAACACTCAATAACCCAAGGCACGGTAATTTTCAAACTGACTCAGAAGACAGTTATCAAACGGAAATTCAACCTGAGGAAAGACCAAGTGAAATCATAGAATTAAACAAAAACGAGCTGACTGCAGAGCCTGAGCAGCAATTTGAAGATATGACCTTTCAAGAAAAATCAGAGGGTTTAGGTACGCGCATTTTCGAAGATTCTAATTCAAAATCCACTAGCACGAAGCATTACGATTCTTCTTCGGGTGAAGGAATAATACCTTTAAGAAATAAGGATAAACCAACATCTAAGATCAATGGATTCTGGCTCGTGCTAATTGCTTTCGTACTCGTTGCTGGCGTAATTTATTTTTTTGTACTACAAAATGAAGTAACACAACTACTCACCCAATCTGGAGATATAGGTGCCGCTGCTATGCAAGAAAAAACAAACCTCACACAGATACCCGTCACTAAAACTCCAAAAATTATTACCACACCGACAATAAAAAGTAACTTCGCAAGTTTTCCGCCATTAATGCCATCATTTTTTCCGAGTGAAAAAATTTCTGCCCATAATGCTTCAAATGTTTCACAATTTATAAGGATTGGAAATGGTACGATTAATCAGATCGCTTATTCTCCAGATGGGAAAACGGTTGCGGTTGCAACGAGCATTGGTATTTTTTTGTATGACAGTGGAACCCTTGAAGTGCAACGTTACTTTGCGGAAGATAATTACATTCTTAGTTTAGCATTCTCTCCAGATGGGCAGACGTTAGCTTCTGGGTCAAGAGATAGTACTGTCCGTCTGTGGCAGGTAACAGATGGCAGCTTATTACACACCTTAGAAGGACACGCTAATAGAGTAAATAGTGTGGCATTCTCACCAGATGGCCAAGTTTTAGCCTCGGGTTCAGGTGATGGTACCATCCGCCTATGGCACGTAGCTGATGGCAGTATACTAATCAGCTTAGTAGGATACACAAATTGGGTCAATTGCATCGCTTTCTCACCGGATGGAATAATCTTAGCCTCAGGTTCAGGTGATGGCACCATCCGTTTGTGGCGGGTCATAGGTGGCAACTTGCTGCACACTTTTGAGGGGCACACTGATTTAGTTGCAAGAGTAGCTTTCTCACCAGATGGACAATTTTTAGCTTCAGGGTCATGGGATAATACCATCCAACTGTGGCAGGTGGCTGATGGCAGCTTGCTGCACACCTTAGTAGGGCACACTGGTGATGTTGAAAGTGTAACTTTTTCACCCGATGGTCAGATCCTTGCCTCTGGGTCGCATGATGACACTATCCGTCTGTGGCGCGTCGCTGATGGCAGTTCATTAAATGTTTTAGAAAAACACACTGATGATGTACTAAGTGTGGCTTTTTCACCCGATGGCCAATTCTTAGCCTCGGGTTCGGATGATGGGACCATTTGCAAATGGCGAGTCGCTGATGGCAGCTTGCTAGGTACCGTAGAAAACTACACCGATTGGGTCAGCAGCGTTGCAGTCTCATCAGATGGGCAATTCGTAGCCACCGGGTCAAATGACGGCACAATCCGATTGTGGCAAGTCTTTGATAGCAGCTTGCTGTATAGCTTAGAAGGACACATCGATAGAATCAATTGCCTTGCCTTCTCTCCAGATGGTCATGTTTTGGCCTCTGGTTCATCTGACGACACCGTTCTCCTATGGCAGGTCTCTGATGGCAGCTTGCTGCAAAACTTAGAAGGTCATAATTATTGGGTACAAAGTGTGGCTTTTTCACCGGATGGAAAAATCTTAGCCTCGGGTTCATATGATGGCACGATCGCCTTGTGGCAGGTCGCTGATGGCAGCTTGCTACATACCTTAGAAGGGAACACTAATCGGATCGCGAGTGTAACTTTTTCACCGGATGGTCAGATCCTAGCTTCTGGGTCATATGATAACACTATCCGTCTATGGCGCGTCGCTGATGGCAGCTTGCTGCGCACCTTAGAAGGACATACCGATCGGGTTGAGAGTGTAACTTTTTCACCCGATGGACATGTTTTAGCCTCGGGTTCAGGTGATAGCACCATTGCCTTGTGGCGAGTCGCTGATGGCAGCTTGCTGCATATCTTAGAAGGACATGCTGACAATGTCAATAGTGTGGCTTTCTCACCAGATGGCAAAATTCTATCCTCGGGATCAAATGACAACACCATCCGTCTATGGCAAGTTGCTGATGGCAGCGTTCTAGGTACATTAGAAGGACATACCAGTTGGGTACAAAGCGTAGCTTTTACAATGGGTGGAATTATGTTGGCATCATGGTCTGGTGATGGCACAATCCGTTTGTGGGGAATTCCATGATACCCATAAATCCATCAATTGTGATGTAGACGTACCTAATTAAACCTTCCCATGGCAAGCAGCAAAAACCCATTTGGCATATAGCATTTCCCCATCACCTCTGAGCCGGTCGATAATGGATACTGCGACCCACCGAAGATACTCCAAGCGCATTGTGGAGCGCCTGAGGGCTAACCGCTGCCGCACATGTACAGGTTGTATGAGAGCGAGGGGCACGGCTTCCGCAAGGCTGAGACGCTGGTCGACTATTACCAGACCGCGGAGCGCTTCCTCAGGGAGCACGTGATTTATAATGTATCAAAAGGAGCTTTATGATGACAATCAATCTCATCCCCCAAAGTGAGTTTACCCTCTCCACCAACGACGGCTTAGCGCTTTTCGCCCGCACCTGGGGAGACCCGCAGGCATCCCGTGCGGCGGTGGTGCTGGTGCATGGGCTGGGAGAGCACTGCAGCCGCTACGGGCACGTCGCGCAAGCGCTCGTATCTGAAGGGCTCTACGTGCTGGGCTTTGACCAACGCGGGCACGGGCGCTCGCCAGGTAAGCGCGGGCTCATCCCTTCTTATGATCAACCCTTGGATGATATTGCTGTGGCTTTGGAGCGCGGACAATCGGATGCGCCTGATCTACCGCTTTTCCTCTATGGACACAGCTTGGGCGGCTTGGAAGTGTTGCATTATGGCTTGGTGCGCAAGCCTGAGCTGCAAGGCGTAATTGCCACTAGTCCGGCTTTAATCATATCCACCTCCACCCTCAACCGCCTGATGGCAGGGCTGATGAAGCACCTGGCTCCTAATATGATTGTTGCAAACGGGCTAGATGCTTCGGCGCTCTCACATGACCCGCTGGTTGGGCAAGCTTACTTACAAGATCCGCTCGTGCACGATAAAGTCTCGGTACGCTTGGGGAGCTACATGATGGACGTAGGAGGCTATATCCTTGACCATGCGGCAGAGTGGTCCTTGCCGCTTTACCTCGCGCATGGCACCGCTGACCGCATCTGTCAGTTCGAAGGCTCAGCCCAGTTTGCTATGCGTGCTGGTGAAATAGTAACCTTCCACCCATGGGAGGGGCTGTATCACGAGACGCATAATGAGTGCAACAAGGATGAAGTCATTCTAGCGATGCTCAACTGGATCGTAAGACACGTATGAAAGAATAAATCTTACTATTTTGAGCTAATACTTTAATTGCTTTGGGAGAGGAGTTTCTCTTTGGCCAGGTTTAGTAGATCTAAATCTTTTTTCGTGTGGCAAGGAGGGGGTTGACTAACAATTTTTAAACAATATTCTTTATTCTCTTCAGCATATTTATTATAACCCTCGAGTAATTCAACAACCCTATCCCAGTCCTCCTGTTTTTTTGCCTCCCAAGCCTTATTGCTACAAATTTTCCTAAGCTCATCTAAGACAGCAGGGGTTGGCTCTGACATAAACAATAATTTTTCTGCCTTTTCATAATCTCTCTTATTGGATAATCTACGAATATAAGCAAGTTGAGAGTGAGATAGAAAAATTGGTTTTACTTTAAATAAGTCTTTTTCGTCTTTTTGGGTTTTTCTTATAAATTTTCTGCTTAACTTCTTCTCTTCTTTAGCTACCTCAATTAATAAATCTGTGGGATCTTTATCTTCTTCCGCTAATAAATCAGCCATTAGAGAATAGATCTGAGCATTTTTTGGACTTTTATTTAATATTGTCCACACAACATCACGAGCTGGGGTTTGGAGACCAAATTTCGAGGATAAATCCGCTCTGATCTTCTCAAATTCCTTACGATTTATTCCTAAAACTAAATTTAACTTTTCCACCCAATCGATTGTAAATGACTCATCCTCTGTTACTAATTTACCGGATCTAACGTATATATCACGACCACAAAATGGGTATGCTTTCTTTTTAGTAATCGGCTCAACTAAGTCTTTGTTGCAATAAGGACATTTATAAGCCATCATATTAATATCTCCTTTTATTTTCCAAATTATGGTAAAATAATATTCATTAAAATGAATGCTCCTCGCAGCAAGCTACGGAGTATCTAATTTATCCTTGTTTCTCACTAAAATAATTTAAGTTGTTCGTCATCAACATATCAATTTTTTATCTATCTTACTCTGTTTTTCGCAGCAAGCTGCGGGGAAATGCCCACTTTTGATTATAGAACAATTAAAGAATGCATTGCTCTAAATAATGAGACTTGAATTTAACATTTAAACATTAGGCGGAGAGGGTGGGATTCGAACCCACGATACCTTTCGGTATACTCGCTCTCCAAGCGAGCGCACTAGGCCAGCTATGCGACCTCTCCGTCTTGCATGCCAGATTATACCAGAAACTAACAGCCAATCCGCAAGGTTTTTTCTTAAATGTCCATCTTCAATAGAGGAATTTTGGGGAACAGGCTAGATTATCTTAGGGGCTGGTTCCATAACTGCTTTACAATAGAGTTATCAAAAGAATCGAAGGTGTAGACGATGAAACTATTAGAAATTCTCTTTTGGCCAATCAAACTGATCTTTGGGCTCGCCTTGCTTATTCTGAGGATCGCTGGCAAGCTCATTGGTGCCTTCATCGGGATTGGGATTCTTATCCTAGGTATTCTCTTATCTGCCACACTCATCGGCGCGATAATTGGCATCCCACTTATCTTCCTGGGGGGCATCCTTATCGTGCAAGCGATTTTTTAGGCAGAACACGCAAACTTTGGCACTATTCCTCTGCCAAAGTTTGCTTTAAGCGTGTGAGTGCCTCCACAGGCGTCGGATCCACTCCATAAAGCAGGGCTAAGTAATAGGCTACATAATCGCCAAACTGCAGCAAGCTCCACATCTGTGCCATGCGCGAGTTCCCCTGTCCCCAAATGGCATCTACTGCCGCTCCGGCAATCAAATAAGCTTGTTGGGTTGCATCAAGGCGCAATGCATTGCGGGGATGATCGATTTTGGAGCGCAAAAATAGGACGGAGGTATGCTCGAAGAGCTGCTCAGGAAATTCTAATCCAGCTAAGGTATTATGGTTGGCTTCGGGCAGCCCCTCAAAGCAAGCCCAAGCCTTTGCCAGCTCATTGATTTGCGTTTTCCAGCGGCGTGCAACCACTTCTAATTCTCCAGCTGCCATCACCAACACATTACGGTTAAGCAGCTGCCCAGCGATGCGCTTGGCAGGGTTGGCTGCCAGCTCTGCGCTCGCCGTCAGTTTTATCCGCGCCGTCCTCATCACCGCGATTGCATCCTCAATTTCAGTCTCGTCAATCTTTGCTAACCCCAGGCGGCAGAAAAGCGCCAGCAGCAGCCCAAAGGAATAAGGAATAGCTGTGCGCGGCTGACCAGTATGCGCAAATGTCCACAATGGAACTTCCTTTTCGGTTGCCTCGGCTTGCAATCTCCCCCCGGTGCAGAGCACCAGAAGCGAACAATCCTCCTGGAGGGCTTTATTAAAGGAAGAGAGTGTTTCTTCTGTGTTCCCAGAGTGCGAAGAGCAGATGACCAGTGTATTTTTGCCCTTTGCCCAAGCTGGTAAATCATAGTTACGATGCGAAATAACAGGGATGGTGAGCTGATCTGCCAAGTAAGCAGCCAATAGGTCTCCACCGATCGCTGAGCCGCCCATGCCGGCAATAACCACGCGCTCTATTTGTGGATAAGCCGGCAGCAGAAGCTGCTTGCCAAGCTGCCAAGCTTT
>Ga0255341_1004496_pt1 | contig 14618 bp, 16 predicted proteins | sample wastewater_treat_8_FD_192418 | JGI IMG/M metagenome (GOLD analysis project Ga0255341, IMG submission 192418) | Wastewater microbial communities from Lulu Island WWTP, Vancouver, Canada - plant12 | ecosystem: Engineered > WWTP > Wastewater > Unclassified | place: Canada: Vancouver, British...
TCGTCAGTCTCCAGCAATGATTGAGAGTATTACTGATCACCTATGGAATTGGCAGGAGTTTTTAAGTCATCATGTTCAGTTATAATGTGGGCCAATACCGTTTTTTGTGGTACCATTGATGATGTACAACAAAAAGATTTTCATTATATAATTGAACAAATATTTGGGGAAGATTCAATATTAGGGACAATTGTTATCCGAAACAATCCCTCTGGGCGACCGATACCAACAGGTTTTGCGATTGCACACGAATATGCAATTTTTGCTTCATTTAGTAAAAATGTTAAAATTGACAAACTTCCTCGAGAAGAAAAACACAATTTAAGGTATAAGGAAAAGGATGAAAAAGGGAATTATATGTGGGAACTTCTTAGAAAAAGAGGTTCAAATTCTAGAAGAGAAGACGCTCCAAAATCATATTTTCCTTTTTTTGTAAAAAATGGATATATACGGCTTCCAAAAATGAAATGGGATGACGAAAGAAATTTTTGGAAAGTAGAAGAAACACCATCATTAGATGAAATATCCGTTTATCCTGTGGACGAAAATAATGTTCAGAGAAATTGGAGATGGGGAATAGAAACGGCAATTGCAAATGTTAAAGAACTCAAGTGTGTTATAAAGAATGGCAATCCGATAATTTATTACAAATTCTACTCTCCTGAAGGTATAACTCCTACAACAAATTGGATAGAATCAAAATATTCAGCAACTGAACATGGAACTGGTATAGTAAAGCACTTTTTTGAAAGATATCAACCATTTTCATATCCGAAATCAATTTTTGCTGTAATGGATTGTGTTGAAGTTAGTGGTATAAAAAACCTTGAAAACGGTATCTGTTTAGATTTCTTTGCTGGTTCCGGAACCACCGCCCATGCTGTCCTCTCCCTCAACAAAGAAGACCAGGGCTCCCGAAAGTACATCCTTGTGGAGATGGCCGAGTATTTCGATACCGTCATGAAACCCCGGATCCAAAAAGTCTGTTACTCCTTGAACTGGAAAGACGGATCACCCCAGGACACAGACGGCCAGTCCCACATCTTCAAATACTTCTCTCTTGAGTCGTACGAAGACTCCCTCAACAATATCACCTTCGACACATCGGTCCAGAAAACTCTCATGGATCTCGAAGGCTATTTCCTGAACTATGTTCTCGACTTTGAGACCCGTGATTCCCCCTGCCGGCTGACCGTTGAGAACCTCAAACACCCCTTCGATTACCAGCTCAAAGTAATCAGAGACAACTCGGAGCAGACCGTGAAAGTAGATCTCCCGGAGACCTTTGCCTACCTCATCGGTCTGCACGTAAAGATAAGACGGGCATTCTCTCATCCGGATATAGGACGATATCTTGTGTACCACGGCACCACCCGGGAGGGAACGGTCACGGTCATCTGGCGGAACTGTGAGCAGATCGACCTGACCAAGGACAAGGACTTTGTCATGAAGACCATCCTCACCGACATACCGAAGGCCGAAACCCTGTACCTGAACGGAGAGTTCATCATACCCGGAGCACATGGCCTTGACCGGGTCTTTAAGGAGCGGATGGGAGCCTGAACATGGCCAGGGCGACAAAGAAGACGAGCAGGCACCTCTCCGAAAGCCTGGTCCTTGCGGGGGTTATCTGCAGGGCACTCGGGTTCTCCTCAAATGACGAGATGCTGAGGACACTCCGGACGGTTGAGGACGGATATGATGAAGAAGGACGCAGTTATCTTTTCCATGCCCTAATCTCCAGGACCGGCATCGACGAGGATATCAGGGCACACCTTGAGGAGTATGACGAGAACATCAGGGAGCATCTGCAGCAGGTGAATAAACGAAGACCTGACGCTCTTGTCCTCAAGTATTACCAGTATCTCACCGCCCTTGCAACCGAGATCTACCTGGACCGGTACTTCAGGGGACCGATAGAATTTCTCAAATTCCTGAACGTGTATGCCCTGACTCTCACAAAACAGACCGGCATCTCCATCCTCTTCACCAAAACATCGGCCCAGAACCTCCTTGCCTACTGGATGGCAACCGGCAGTGGAAAGACCATCCTTCATGAACCTCAATTATCTCCAGTTCAATCACTACAACCGTGGATTACATAAAATTGAGACAGACAATATTCTCCTCATCACCCCCAACGAACGGCTTACCACCCAGCACCTTGCAGAACTGGACCTCTCCTCCATACCGGCAGACCTTTTCCAGGCCAAAGCAGGAACGCAGATGACCTTTCAGTCCGAAGGAATACAGGTCATTGAGATAACCAAGCTCACCACCGAGAAGACCGGAGAAGGACTCTCAGTTGACATCACCCGGCTCGGGACGAAGAATCTCATCTTCGTTGACGAAGGACACAAAGGATCAGGCGGAGAATCATGGTTTACCCTTCGTGATACCATCTACAAGGACGGATTTGCATTCGAGTACAGTGCCACCTTCGGACAGGCGGTCATGGCAGGGGGAAAAGCGGATGATAACCTTCTCAAACGGTACAGCCAGGCAATCCTTGTGGATTACTCGTACTGGCACTTCTATGAGGACGGATATGGCAAGGAGTTCAACGTCCTTAACGTCTCTGACACGCTCTTCTCCGACCAGACCCGGACCATGGTCATGTATGCAAACCTCCTCTCCTTCTACCAGCAATGGCGAATCTACCAGGACCACCCGGAGATAGCAGCGGAATACAACCTGCAGGCACCGCTCTGGATCTACATCGGCTCAAAAGTCATCGGGAAAAAGACCAAATCAAAAGAAATAACTTCTGATGTCTACCGAATCATCGAATTTCTCCATGCCATCACCACCGACCCAGATACCGCGATATCCTGTATTGCTGCTCTCCTCTCCGGGAAAACAGGACTTATCGACAAAGACACCGGCGAGGACATCTTTGCAAAGAACTACCCGGACCTCATGTTAGGATATATCAGGAGCCTGAACCTCTCCGCCGAAGAGATCTACAGCAGTATCCTCACCGACCTCTTCAGGACCGACAGACAAACCCCGCTTCACCTTGCACGACTCAGGGGAAGTGAAGGTGAGATATTGCTCCGGTTTGGAAACGGAAAACCCTTCGGACTTATCAACATCGGAGATGATAAGGGATTTACCGACCTCGTCGCAGCAAACCAGTCCGGGACCGGAAAGATAGAAGTGGAAGATGACAGCTTTACCGGCAGCATCTTCCCGACCATCAATAACCGACCTGACATCATCCTCCTTATCGGAGCAAAGAAGTTCATCGAAGGCTGGGACTCATTTCGGGTCTCATCCATGGGACTCTTTAATATCGGCAAGAAGGAAGGTCCGGAGATCATCCAGCTCTTTGGCAGGGGAGTGAGACTCAAAGGAAAAGACAACTCACTCAAACGATCCGGATACGGGAATGGAGCCGATACACCCGACTATCTCCCCTACCCTGAAACCCTCTCCATCTATGGTATCGAAGCCGAATACCTGGCAACCTTCCGGGAATTTATCGGCGTCGGAGAAGAGATTCGCCAGGTCGCAAGAAAAGTATTCCAGATCCCCACAAAACCAGACAACCGGCTTGTCACAAAGACCCCTCTCTATCTTCCAAAGATAGAGCCCTCACTCTTTAAGGAGTATAATTTTATCAGGTTCCATCTCCTCTACGATAAACCACTTCATCTCACCGTCGATCTCCGTCCGATAGTCGAGATTGGAAAGAGTACAGACTACACGGCTATCCATGATCAGATTCGGGAAAAACCTGCTAAATTCCCGACCAAATACATAAATGTCCTGAACTGGGATCGAATTGTCTGGTCGCTGGATGAGATCCGGCACAGGAAAGGATGGCACAACCTGGTCTATGACATTCCCTCCCTCAGACAAATACTCGAAAGCGATCAATACGAACTCTACTGCCGGGGAGACCTCCTTCACCCCAGATCATACACCGATATTGCCCACCTTGAAGAGATCGCATCCACCATAATCAGAAAGTACGTAATCGCCTTTTACCACCGGATGCAGAACGAATGGGCAAAGAAGACCCTTGACGTGGAAGTAGTATCAGAGACACATCCGAACATCAACTTCAGATACACCATCTCCGTATCCAGCAAGGATGCGAGAATCAAATCAGAGGTAGAAGATCTCTTAACTCTTAAAAAGTCAGAGATATTCGGTGCTCAGAATAATCCCCCCATCAGAAACGTATACTGGGACCGACACCTCTACCAGCCCCTCCTTGCCGCCTGGACCGGAGATAAAGAGATTCTAACCATACAACCTGTTGGAATAAACGAGGGGGAAGAACAGTTCGTCATAGACCTTGCCGCATACCTCACATCTGAAAAGGAACGGTACTCCGTGTATGAATGTTTTCTATTACGGAACCGTGCAAGGCTTGGAGTCGGACTCTTTGAAACCGCTTATTTTTATCCTGACTTCATCTTCTGGATGATAAAAGGAAACCTCCAGCAGATAGTCTTTTTAGATCCTCACGGACTTGCCCACGACACCGATAAGGACCGGGAGAAACAAAACCTCTGCAAAAACATCAGAAAAGACTATGAACCCTTCATCCAGAGAAGGTTAAAAGAGAAAGGCATATCAACCGAAATACTCCTGGATGCCTATATCGTCTCCGTCACCGACCCGAAGACGGTGAGTGATAATTTCAAGGGAATTCCTGAGAAAAGCCATGTGGTGTATCAGAAAAATTCCGGGTATATCCGGGAGATATTTGAGGGACTGGCAATAGTTCAATAGGATGTTTACGGTTATATCAGTCAAGGATACATTCCGGGTCAGGTACGAAAAGGCAGGGCGGCTCATCCCAGGAGATAATGATACTATCCGGAAGATGCTGGATGGGACCGGAGAGATTGGGGTGATACCTATGGCAGATATTTTTCTCCCGTTTGGAGGGATCGCTCCGGATGGTCTTACATTGTCAGAGTCAGGAGATCGGATAATCCTGACCGGGCAGACGGGTGAGGAGTATGTGGTCCTGACAAGGCAGGTGAGGGGGATGATCCTGGACTGGCCGAGGAAGAAGGCTGCTTTATTTGCGGTGAGAGAAGGGGTGAGGGACAATGAAAAATGGGATAATAGTTTGACAAAAACCCATGAAAATTATGAAAAGGGACAGTCAGTATGAAAACATGAGATAATTTAGATTCGGAATTAATTGTATACATTTTAATTCAATTAGGAGTTATATAATAGCATGAAAAAATTTTTACCGACCGATGGAGATATTGAGAACCAGGTAAATATATGATAGGCAGTAAGGGTATCATGATTGAAAATATTCAATATATTTATGATTGTACAGGGCATAAAACCGCCGTTATTGTTCCGATAGACATATGGGAAAAGGTTCTGACACCCTGTGATAAGCAATCAAGATGTGATATCTCACAGTATTATGGGGTTTATCGTGAATTTATCGCACATCCAGATAAGCTGGCAGCATCTCTTCGTGATGAATGGGATAGGGAATGAATCAATACCTGATAGATTCCAATATTCTTATTCATATACTTGCTGGAGATTTACCCGAACGGGCATATTCCATTGTTCGTGAGATCTGCAATCAATCTTTTTTGGTATCAATAATCTCTAAGATTGAAATACCTGGATGGAAGAATGGGACTCCCGATGGTTTGGCAATGGCCCGAAATCTTCTTTTAGAAGCAGATATTATTTCATTGTCGGATCCAATTTCCGATATTGCGATTACTATCCGCCAGAAACAAGCAATAAAACTACCTGATGCGGTGATTGCAGGAACAGCCATTTTTCTGGATGCTACTCTGGTAACTTGAAATATCAGGGATTTTGATGGAATTGAAGGATTATCTCTTTTAAACCCTTTTGATATGAGTGCCCCATGTAAGTCCTGATAAACGTTTTCAAAAGAAAACAAATCTCACATAAGGGAATAGACATATTGACAATATCGGGAGATTATAATATTGTCTGTTCCCACAGAATCTCCCGGGTTTTTCTATTCAAGAGCCTTGATATCATCGATAAGATCGAATATTTCATCTTCGATACCATATCCGAAATAGGAGGCATCTTTCTTCGCCTTTAAAAGCCGTTCTTCAATATTCAATACCTCAATTATTGCTGGGCAGGTCTCAAGAATTTTCAGCAATTCTCTCATCGCGACACTGAGTGAATTTAATTTTGACTCTTCCTCACCTCCATATTCCCGGCAAAGTTTCACAAACTGTTCGATAAACTGGAGGGTCAGGTCAGCAGTCCCTATGGGATCCCCGGTAGCTTTCTTATACCCGGCAATCGCCTTTTTTACCGGGGCAATTCTGGCTTTACCAAATCCCCGTTCAGGAAAGAACTCATGTTTGATCTTCTTGGCCGCATTCTCACGAAGACTGGCATATGCTGCTTTTCCACCAATTCTCCCCTGCAGGTATTCCTTGTTCGCCTTATTCAGGGCATAGAGATCATGAATTAGAGATATGAGGGAATTTGCATCCATTCCAGCCAGATTTGTTTTAATTGTCCTCCAGGATGGTGTTGACTGACTCATATATAGAGGTATGGTGTCTCTGATAATCAGGATATTGGATAACCCATGGTATATTTCCTGCTTCAGAGAGAGGAGTTCAGAAAATTTTTACGGTACGATAAAACAAACTCTCGGTATACGTGAATCCTTGCTTTTAAATCTATATTGACCCTGGTCTTAATTCATTTATAAACGCTTATAACTGACTCTTATAATTCCCGTTCAAATTTGAGAATTATATGTGTTATGTTCACCCATCACGGGAATGCATATTTTTCATTAAAACAATATATTTGTATGACAGTCACGGTGTCCCTGAGCGATTCAACATATGAAAAGTTGATTGCATTCCGAGGCTCTTCTTCCATGACTGATGATCTGGTTATTGCGGAACTTCTTGAAATTGCCTGTGATATTGACGATGAGACAGTAGTTAAAAATTCATAGATTGTAATTTTTTAACACAAGAACCTCTTTTGAGGTAAAAACGCTAATTTTAAATTATTATAAGAAAAGGCTGCCATAGAATCAATTTTAAAAAAATTGGTGGATGTTAACTATTTTTTAATTTAATTCGTTTGTTCAAGAGATATTGCAACACGGAGAAATTACAACACGTGCCCGCTCCCTTAATATGTATCAGTAATGAGGTTTTTTCAAAAAATCAGTGTACGTATGGATTATTTCAAAATAGCTTACGCTAAGAATAGAGAAATTTGCCTATCCTTCAGATGAAATCAATATTATAAATCTATTTTGATGTTACGATTTCGTGAATTTGATAGACAACAAAGTGATCTTGTAGTTCCGAAATTATGATTTTCACAAAATGATGAAACGGAAAGCGTTTGCTATCGACTACTTTGGGTCCGCGTTGACTCTTCACAAAATATCTCCATTTTAATGATATCCACCAATTCTGACAGATAAATGCCACTAAAGTATAAAAATAGCGAAGAACAGGATCCTTGCTTGAGGTTTTTGGTTTAGTTGTATTCCTAAGCCTATATGTTGATTCAATAGCGAAACGGTGCTTATATATCGTCCTAATCACCCTGGGAGAAGTAGATAACCCAAAAACAACAAACGCATGGTGTTTAATTCCGTGTTTACCATTTTTTCCTTTGAGATACACCAAACAATCGGTTATCGTCACTTCGACAGGGTTTTTTGAATTGACATTTAAGCAATATTTGAATGTATTCGACTTTGTTCCCTTCAGTTTACTTTTTAATTCAACTCCATGCTCCTTCACTGGAATAATGTGAGGTATATTGGCAAATTGAAGGTATGAAAAGATTTCAGCCGCATAGAATTCTCTATCGATACAAAGGCCTTTGATTTTAAGATTAAGTGAATAAATAACATCAATACAATCTTGGATTGCCTTACAATTCTTCATTCCAGATTGCCAGGGTATGGCAAAGAGGGTAATATGGCGATCAGTATCGATTATTGATAAGGTTAGATAGGAGAAGAAATAATTCGTAGATGCTTTCCGTTTGCCTCCTACCGTGTAAGATCCTTCTGTTTTATCAATCTCGCCATAATATGGGTCGTCAGTTTTATCTATGGCAAAATAATACCCTTTGCCAGGAGTAATGACATTTTTGCCAGCAATTTTTAGCATTAATGTAGACTGACGGATCATCTCATCCATATCAAGCTGATGAATGGCTTTAAGGCATGTAGTATGTGATGGAATCCCGGAATTCATCTTGCAGAAGCCGGACATTGACGTTTTTTCACAAGCAATTGCAATACTTGCTTGAATGATTTTTTCGGTATCAATTCTGGGAAACTCTGGAAAAGGTATGTTTGATCCAATGAGGCGACAAATCCCATCAAGGTGTCCATTCCCGCTTGCTTCCAATTCGTCTGATTTAGGCTTTTTTTCGACAAATAATGCCATATTGAGGAATTTTGGAGCCTATATAAACCTTTCGATAGGTTGCTGGGCGCAGCAGAAAAAATCGAACAGAGCGAGGTATTTTTAGGATGGTTTCGTCTCCGCAATCCGAACCGCGCAGAGTTGAGCGCAAATGGAAATGTGTGATGAATTTAAAAAGTGATTAACTTTTTAGAAGAGCGTTATAGAAAGAGGTTAGGAACTATGGGATTTTTTAATCTACTGTATCGAGATATTCATAGTTGATGGAGATGTTTGAGTCCTGATGAAAAGTAATAACATCAACCCGTGAGAAAGAATATCTATATGTCAACCAGGACACTCAATGTTGATCCGTTTGAAATTATTCAGTCGATCGATGAACCTCTTATTGTATTGAATGATAAGTATGCAGTTGTCTTCGGTAATCGCGCATTTGACCAGAAATTCGGGGTAAGCAGAGCTGATATCGAAGGAAAATCAGTGTATGATATAGGAGGCGGTATGCTGAATGTCCAGGTATTCAGGCAGACCATTGATAGTCTGAAAAATGCCGGGACTGAAGTTAAACGTTTTGAGGTTGAAATCACCATTCCTGAAGGAAAGAAGACTTTTGTTGTAAATGCCGGGATGATGAGACGGTATGGTTCATCAAATGAGGATCAGTTCCTTGTCAGGTTTGAAGATATCACCGATCAGCTTGCAGCCGAACGATCCATAAAAGAGAAAAGTGCCGCAATCCTGGAACTGTCCACACCAATTACCAAGATCTGGGATGAGATCCTTGTCCTTCCAATGATCGGAACACTCGATACCGAAAGGGCAAATAAGATGATAGAGCAGCTCCTTGATGCCATCAGCCGGGAGAGAGCCAGATCTATTATAATGGACGGAACTGGAATCACCCAGATCGATGAACTGGTCGCAACCCATATAATCAAGGCAACAACGGCTGTAAAACTACTTGGTTCTCAGGTTATTATGACTGGTGTCAAGCCTGAAGTAGCGATGATGATGGTTAAGCTTGGTATTGATCTGAAAGACATCGTAACCCGCGCAACACTTCAGGAGGGTGTTCAGTATGCCCTTGACTCACGTGGATACATGGTAGTCAGCAAGTCAAGTATCATGTCTGAAGAGCAGACATTTCAGACAGCTTCACCAAGACAGAACGGACAGGGAGCAAAGCCGACTATACGGATTGTAAACCCATACCGGGAGCCCTGATATCCACCTTCCATTCTTTCTCCAAACATTGATATCTGGGAAATGAGACTTTCATCTCATGGATGCTCATCAGGAAGATATCGCACGGCAGTCGCTCAGACTTCATCTGGAACATCATGGTAAGCTCTCTGTCCGCTCAAAAGTTCCAGTGAAAACCAGGGAAGATCTTTCACTCGCATATACGCCTGGTGTAGCCCATGTATGTAAGTACATAGCCGAAGATGAAAATCGGGCATATTCCTGTACATTAAAAAATAACACAATAGCCATCATCACTGATGGAACAGCTGTCCTGGGTCTTGGGAATATTGGTCCTACTGCGGCTATTCCGGTAATGGAAGGAAAAGCTATTCTTTTTAAGGAGTTTGCCGGGATAGATGCATTCCCTATATGTATCTCCGGGGATCCTGATGATATCATCAGTCATATCCGCAGTATTGCCCCGGTTTTCGGGGGGATAAATCTTGAAGACATCGCTGCTCCCCGATGTTTCGAGATAGAAGAGGAGCTTCAGAACCTGGGTATTCCGGTTATGCATGATGATCAGCATGGTGCGGCCATTGCAGTACTTGCAGCTCTTCTTAATGCCTGTAAGGTTACAGGAAAAAAATTCGAAGATCTCACTGTTGTCATATCCGGAGCAGGTGCAGCAGGATATGCCATCTGCAGACTTCTCAAATGTATTGGTTATGATGATGACTCATGTATAGCAGTAAAAGAGCTCATCGTCTGCGACCGTGAAGGGATTATATACCGTGGAAGGCAGGGTCTGTACCATAATATTTACAAGTACCTTCTTGGTAATGTTACAAATATAATGCACAGAACCGGAACTTTAGCTGATGCATTACGAGGAGCCGATGTGTTTATCGGGGTCTCTTCAGGAAGCCTGGTAACATCAGAAATGGTCAGGTCGATGAGTCCGGATCCAATTATTTTCGCACTTGCAAACCCGGTCCCTGAGATCATGCCTGATGAAGCAAGAGCCGGGGGTGCTGCGGTTGTCGGAACCGGCAGATCAGATTTTCCAAATCAGGTAAACAATGTGCTTGTTTTTCCAGGTATCTTCAGGGGTGCCCTGGATGCAGGGGCCACACAAATAAGCGAGGAGATGAAGATTGCCGCTGCTCATGCTATTGCCGGGTATGTGAAAGATCCAACTCCGGAAAAAATACTTCCGGATCCACTGGACAGGGGGGTGGCAAAGGTGGTGGCTGCGGCAGTTGCAGAGATGGCGAAGAAGTGCGGATGTGTGAGAGAAAAGTGAGTGTTGAGGGACATGAGATTAATAGTAGGTATTCAATCTCTTTAACAAATTTTTCTATTCAATTGGTCTTAATAATTACCATTATTTTGGTTTTATTACCTATGCAGGTTTTGGGTTCGATAGAAGAAGATAATTTTGAATGCTTAAAATTGGAAGAAAAAAATGAAATTGATAAAGCTATGGAGTGTTACAAAAATGTTAAAAAGAAATATGCGAATTATTATCAAAACAGAGAAACAAAAGACCATGCTTACAATAAACTTATAAATGAATTGTACGAGGCAAAAAAATTTGGTCCTGAATATGCGTTAAAGATTTTGGAAAACCAGGATAACCTTACCGACTCTCTCTGGAAATATAAAGGTGATTTACTTAAAGAATTGAACCGAATTGAAGAAGCAAAAGAGGCATACAAACGTGCTAATCAATCGATTGATAATAATACAGTAATACCAAATGAATTAGATAAAATATCTGATTCAGATGTGTTGAATAATGAAGAAACCCCAACCAATACCGATATCAATATCCAGGATCAAAGAGATAGAAACCTGGATCCTTCTTCATCTCCTATAAAATCAGAAATTCTTTCAAAAGATTATAAAAGAACAGAACAATTGGATAATAAAATACAGAATGCAGGCATCAAACAGAACCGTTCCTCTCTGATAGATCCTGACATTCCAAAACCTACAGAACTTAAAGAATCAGTTTATAGTTATGAAATTCCTTTTGAACCGTCAGATAATGAATATGTGTCAAAAGAAGCATATGAATTGAATCAAAAAGGAGTTTCCTCATATAAACTGGGAGAATATACAAATGCGATTGAGAACTTTAAAAAAGCAATAGAGAGAGAACCGAAGTATGCAACTGCTTGGAAAAATTTGGCAGTAACACAAAATAAAAAAGGAAATTTTGAAGATGCGATGGATTCTTATAAATTTATTATTAAGAATGTCGATAAGCAAGATGCTGCGGTTTATAACAATTTAGGATATGCATTTTATAAAATAGGATTAAAAGAGAATCAAGAGTCAGATAAAATTGAAAATATGAAAACCGCAGTATATTATTTTGATAAGGGTTTGGAGACTACAAAAGACAAGAAAAAAATTGAAGTAATTATGCATAATAAAGAAATCGCAGATAAAAAAATCCCGAAAATTACCGACATAATTATGGAAATTACCGACATGATTATTACATTTATCAATGAGAATTTAACTTTGATTTTTGGAATTGTTATGTTTATCTTTGGAGGTTTACTTGCAAGTAGCGTCTATACATATTTAATATCAGAGAGAAAAAAAAGGAGACAACACCGAAAATAATCTTGTCATATTCTGGCTAAACAATCAGAAGTTATTCACTGGATATTTCCCACGAAAACCTCTACAGTTACAAGAAAAACCCTCCCAATAAATTTTTTATATCAATATGCTTCTTAACCAAATAATGTCTCAAATGAACAGTCTCCAAAAATCACGATGGTGATGGGAAAAAACACGAGATGACTCAATCATACCCTTTAATGCAAGCAATATAATTATTTCAGTATCCATTTTGTCAGTCTTCTTATGTGAAAGGGCCTTGATATCTTGCGCATTGTAAACCATGACTGGGAGATGTTCAATGAGTGAATCATAGATTTGGGCCCAGTAATCACTTGTTGATTACAAGCAACAACCTGACATTTTTGATTTACTGACTGAAACATAATTGGTTATCAGTTACACTGAATTTTTGTTGGTCAAGTGGCAGACCTTTAAGCTGTCTTACATGGATATGAATCAATTAACTTCTCAAGATGTGAACAGACCGCAGAGATATCATTTAACTGAGTCATCAAGACATCAAAAACAAGCAAATCATTTATTTTCCCATATTGACGGACAAGAATACTTCTAAGACCCTTCATATCCTTTAGTAATTCTTCCATTTCTGGATCAAGAAATCCGGATTCTACAAGGTTTCTAATAATCGCATCATCATTCATCGGAATACCAAGTTTGAGGTCCCTGTTTAGTATTACACAAATGTCAAAAATGCTTTGGAGAATATACTCCAGCCTTTTATATAACCCATCTTTTAAAAGTCCGAGGCCGGTAAATTCATCGTAATTTGTCGTTTCAGGGAGATTGTCACGGATTATTGTGAGGGACAGAGAAATTTCTGATAACAAAAAACGTATCTTCTCAGTTCTGATTGAAGATTTACGAGTCATAGTATTTCTCTCTCTCCGATATAATCCAGATAATGTGGCCTGAAAAACTCATATTCGCGGAAAATTTTCAGAGCTATATCATATAGTTCATCTTCGTCCACCACGTAAAGAACCTCCCCTTTTATAACTTCTGCCTGAATAAATAATGGAAGATGTTCAAAGATTTGAATATCGAAATTCGCCGGAACTCTTCCGAGTATATGCATTCGCATTCGTTCAGCCTGGAGATCTGGAAGATCCGTTGATATGGCGATATCAATATCCGAATGAATATCGTTTTTCCCCTCTGCGACGGATCCATAGAGTATGATAAACCGGACATGGCCAAATGAAGGAGATGCCTGGATGATATCCATGAAGGAGCTAATGTCATTGGTGAAGGTCTGAACAGACATACATATTTCCAGGATAAAGATAGATCTGCTTATCTATATTTTGTGTTTTACCGTTTGTGTTTTATGCATGCAGTAAGTCATATTCCAGGAATCAGATAACACCCCATAATCTAAACAGCCATTAAGCCTCTGGCAACCGTCTGACGAAAGAAAATTTTCCCAGTTAAGCAGAATGAACATCATGTAATAATCAGATTAAAGAGACCATCGTGTCAATCATTTTTCGATAATTTGGGCATTTTTGATAAACCTTTTCAGGATCAATTTTCTTCATCAGATTTACCCCGTCAACGGTCTTCTTATAGCCTCTGTTCAAATGTTCAGAATATAATTTTTTAAGGTAATGCGAGGGGGGTTCATCATTATTTACCTTTTCAGGTTCAGTTATCTGATGAATTTTCTGTCTGATTCGATTATTGAATTTTTCAGAATCACTTAATAACCATGCTTCAATTTCGTGGACTGCAAAAAACATGTGGAACATATTAGTGGCAACCAGTTGCTCTAACTCACGAGTACCCATACTGATTCGTTCATCCAAACTTAAATGAACATCTTTAGCATATGGAGAGATGTACAAATCCATAAGTCCAATTATTGCGATTATTTCCTGATTGCCAGGTCCTGTAAGATGTTTTTCAACTCGTTTTTGAAGATCTTTTTTGAAGTTACCAAACCCTTTAACATTAATCGCATCTACTCCAATATTTTGATCTGTTTTTATTTTGATGCTATTTCGAATAAGTGATTCGATTGAACGTTTCTCTGTGTCTCCTTCAACGATGAGAATGAATCTCATTGCATACCCTCGAGTTCGCCGGTAGAAAATAATGTACCTAATGAGTAATCCTGTAGCCAGAACCTGAGCTTTTCTTCTGATATCTGTTGTATTGTAGAGGCACCATTATGCCATTGAATTACTGATGTACTCGGAATATAATCACTAAATGCAGTTAGCAATTCCGGAGAATGAGTAGTGATAATTATTTGTGATTTATTTGAGGCCTGTTCTGCATATTCTGCAACAATTCGCATCATTGAGGGATGAAGACCTGTTTCAGGTTCGTCTATCGCTATTAAAGCACCAGGATCAGGAT
>Ga0255341_1004504_pt1 | contig 14603 bp, 19 predicted proteins | sample wastewater_treat_8_FD_192418 | JGI IMG/M metagenome (GOLD analysis project Ga0255341, IMG submission 192418) | Wastewater microbial communities from Lulu Island WWTP, Vancouver, Canada - plant12 | ecosystem: Engineered > WWTP > Wastewater > Unclassified | place: Canada: Vancouver, British...
TTGGGGGTTAGGCGTGAGGGGTTAGGGGTTAGGCGTGAGGGGTTAGGGGTTAGGCGTGAGGGGTTAGGCGTGAGGCGTGAGGGGTTAAAGAGTAATGGGTGAGGAGGCGGTGAAAGGCAGGCGAGCACACCACAATCTGGTGGCCTGGCAGGAAGCGATGGAGCTGGTCAAGGAGGTTTATCGGGCAACGACCGACTTCCCTCCTTCGGAAAGCTTCGGCCTCAGCAGTCAGATCCGTCGTGCAGCCGTTTCCGTGCCCAGCAACATCGCCGAGGGCGCCGGAAGGGAAGGAACCAAAGAATTCTTGCAGTTTCTCAGCATATGCAGAGGTTCCCTCAGTGAACTGGAAACGCAGATCATCCTGGCAAAGAACTTGGGCTACCTGGCGAACCCCGACAACCTCCTCACTCGTATTGACAGACTGTTCGCCCTAATTGGCGGCCTGATGAATTCCCTGCGCAAAAGGACCACCAAATGACTTCACCCCTCACCCCTAACGCCTCACGCCTCACCATCCTTTGGCGCCTCACGCCTCACTCTTTGAAAGAGGGAGAAGTCTCATGCAAACAGATGAGCTCAAGATAAGCTATCCAAGAGGGCTCGAACACGCTGTTCACATGACAAAAAGCGAACTGGAACAGCACATCCGGTTAATGGCTGCCTTAAAGATGTTTGAGCTCGGCAAGGTTTCATCAGGCAAAGCTGCGGAACTGGCAGGCATGTCAAGGGTTGAATTCCTCGAAACCTGCGGCAGATATAGAGTGAGCCCATTCAACTTCCCGCCTGAGGAGATAAGGGAAGAGCTACGGGGCGACCTTGAAGCTGTCAGAACGCTGAACACCCGGTGAGGATAGTCTCCGACACCAGCCCCATCATCGGTCTTGCGAAGATCAAGAAACTGGATCTCCTCAAGAATTTGGCAGGGGAAGTCTTGATTCCTCGGTATGTCTATAGAGAGCTGTTCGGCAAACATGGGCAGGAAGCAGCCGACATAGAGGAAGCTCTGCAGACCTTTATCAAGGTGGTGCCCGTAGATGATATGGAGCCATCTGTGGCGGCTTTACTGACCCAACTGGATGAGGGTGAGCGGCAGGCTATTGGCCTGGCTTCTGTCCTTGGCGGCGACGTCTTGCTGCTGATCGACGACGATCATGCCGGCAGAGAAGCCGCCAAGAGATTACAGGTTGCTGTTACGGGTCTTGTGGGCCTGCTGATCTTTGCCAAAGAGAAAGGACTTGTGAGTCAAGTCGGATCACTCTTGGAAGAATTGCGCGAAATGGGATACTGGCTTTCTGATGAGGTGATAGAAATAGCAAAGGAGTTGGCAGGGGAATGAGCGGGCTGGACAAGCCGAGGTGAGTACTCTTCACCCTTCGCCCTTCACGCTCCTTGGCTTTTACGCCTAACGCCTTACCCCTCACCGTCCTTTGGCGCCTCACGCTCTTTATGCTTTTCAGCTAATAAGGAGATCTGATTAGAATGGAGGAGCATAATATTTCGAAGACCGAACTGAAAGAGCTAATAAAAGAAGCGCTCATCAGCACACTCACCGAAAGGAGCGATTTGCTGCAGGATGCTGTTTCCGAAGCCATCCTGGACATGAAGCTGGGGTTGGCCATGGAGGAGGGTGACACTGGCGAATACTGCGACGAGAAGCATATTATCTCCAAGTTGGCGGATTAGCTGGTGCGAATTCTGTATACAAAGAATTTTGGTAGGGATCTTGATATCATCAAGAACAACCCTGCTGTGAAGAAACGCATCTTGGAGACTATTGAAGGGCTGAAGGAAGTCGAGTCATTGGATGCTGTTCAAGGTATCAAGAAAATCGAGGGATATGAAGCGTACTACCGGCTTAGAATTGGGGACTATCGGTTCGGGATTAAGTCAGCCGGAAACACTTTGGAGCTGATCCGTTTTCTGCACCGGAAGGACATTTACAGACGATTTCCCTGAATCTCGAGGAGCCCCCTCACCCCTAACTCTCTTTGGCTTTTAACCCCTAACGCCTCACGCCTCACGCCTCACGCGCGAAGCGTCACCCCTCACCGGCTGTTGGCGCCTCACCAGGACACTTAGCATGACGAAGAGCATACGCATTGAAATCAGACCTGAGGAAATCATTGAAGCCGTGAAGAAAATGAAAAAGGCAGAGCGCAATGATTTCCTCGAAGACCTTCTTGCGGCCACATCCCCCGAATATCTCGAGGGCATTAGAGAAGCCAGAGCAGACTACCAGGCCGGGCGAATACAGACCCATGAGGAGCTTTTTGGTCGTTGAAATACCGGCTGATATATACGCAAAGAGCTGCTAAAGACATCGAGAAGCTCTCACTTGGAACAAGGAAACGCATCGGTCAATCCCTTTTGAGATACCAGGAGGAGCCGTTAAAGCATGCGGTCAAACTGACCGATGCCAGGCTGGGCACATACCGATTTCGCATCGGAGATTACAGGGTTATCTTTGATCTGCGGGACAACGACATAATTGTCTTGCGTGTGGGACATCGAAACGAGATCTACAAACGCTAAAACCGCAAGGTATCTGTGCCCTAACCCCTCACCATCTCTTGGCTTTTAACCCCTAACGCCTCACGCCTCACCGTCTTTTGGCTTTTGGCTTTTGGCTTTTAACTTTTAACCCCTCACGCCTCACGCCTAACCCCTCACCGATAAGGCCTAACGCCTCACTATGCTTGACTTGACTCTTCGCCACTACTACCCCGCCAGGCGCTTCTTACCGCCGCCTGCAACTGGCCCTGCGCTAGCCTCTATTGGCTCGCAAGCCGAGGATGAAGCTGATGCCCTGTAAAACCTCTTACCCAAGCTACAGCAAGAAACACTGATTTCGTGGATATACGCTTCAGCACACACGCAAGACGGCGAATGGCACTCTACGGGATCTCTGCAACCGACGTGGCCCAGGTAGTTGAGGGAATACCCGATCTCACCGACGGGGCTGAAAGGAGCGAGGTCATGAACCACAGGTTCGCAGGAAAATTCGGTTACCCATTCAAAGTGGTTTATAGTAAAGAGCACAGTCGGGTAACTGTGATTACGGCGTATCCTGTAAAAAGGGAACTGAACAGACAATGAAAGTATTCTATGACAAAGAAGTCGACGCAGCCTATTTCAGGCTTTCTACCGATCGGCCCGCGGGAGTGATCGAAGTGGCTGAGGTAATAAATATCGATGTGACGGAAAGCGGGGGTATCGCAGGAATCGAGATTCTTGATGCGAAAAAGAAGTTCCCTCTGGAATCGCTTTTTGTATACGAGTATGGATCTGATTTGCTGACCGAAGAAGCCGCCGGATAGGATGACCAACTCCCCCTGACGCCTCACGCCTCACCCGCGAAGCGCCACCCCTCACGCCTAACGCCTAACGCCTCACCGTCTCTCGGCGCCTCACGCGCGAAGCGTAAAGGAGATATGAATGCACACGGTTACCTTGAAAGAAGCGGATAGAGATTTAAAGGCCATCATCCGAAGGACAATTCGGGACAAGGACGAAATCGTCATTGCGTCGGATGAAGGTGCGGTGGTTATGATGGATGAGGCTGAATGGTTGAGGATTAAGGAGACACTGTGTTTGCTCAGTGACAGGGAGTCCTTGGCGGCATTACTTGAGTCCCATATGGCAAGGGACCGGGGACGACGCCCAGATGGCATAGCGGCTGAGGACGCGTTCAAGGATGTATAGGGTCTTTATACTGAAGAAGGCCCAGGCAAACCTGAGAGACTCAAATATTTTGAAAAGGAAGTGTACAGCCGCCGGATAAACCAAAAAGATCGGCTGATTTATACCGTCTACGAAGATCTTAAGGACGTCGATGTTTCATCCTGCCGTGGGCATTCTGAATAACAGCGTGGAACAGAAGACCATCCAAGACTCCCAGCTTTTCCGGGCGACTGCCGTTTCGATCCCAAGACCCATAGCCTGGGGTGCGGGAAAGGAAGGAACCATTACGAGGTATCCTGTCAAAAGGGGACTCAATTATTGGCACTGAAAAGCTACGAGAGTTTGAACTGCTCGTGGATAACCTGATCAATCTGAGAGAAGAGCATGAGGATGCCATCTTGACAGACTCAGGCATTTTAGAAAAGCTCGTTGTCAAAGCAATGGAGGAATCCAGGGCAGCAGGGGCACCTCCCAAGTGGGAAGAGGAATTGAGCGGTTGAGTCCAGGATGAGGAGAGATCGCGTGAGACAAGATCATTCAACCCATTGGGAGGCACGAGTTGACTCTGTACCTCTCTTCTCACCGTCTTTTGGCTTTTCACCCCTCACGCCTCACCGTCTTTTGGCTTTTAACCCCTCACCCCTAACGCCTAACGCCTCACTATGTTAGACTTGACTCTTCGCCTCTACTACCCCGCCAAGCGCTTCCTGCCGCGCCGCCTGCAGCTGGCCCTCCGCCGGCCGCTGGTGGCTCACAAGCTGCGAAAGCACGGCGCCCTCTGGCCAATCAACCCGGCCACGGCCGCTCCTCCTTCGGGCTGGACCGGCTGGCCCGAAGGGAAGCGCTTCGCCCTCGTGCTCACTCACCCACGATGTGGAAAGTCAGCGCGGCGTCGATCGGGTGCTGCGGGTGGCGGACCTGGAGGAAAGGCTTGGCTTTCGCTCGTCGTTCAACTTCGTGGCGGAAGACTACTGCGTTCCCCCCTCGTTGCGCGAAGAGCTCGAGCGGCGCGGCTTCGAAGTCGGCCTCCACACGGACTGCGCACATGCCCGGAGTCTCGTGGAGATTCATCCTTCCATGGACCATCATGCCGGAGGTTATTATTGAAAACCGCACGGCAATCTCCTTTCCCAATGTCCTCACCGGAGTCAGTCCTGGACCAGTCCAGTGAAAAGCAAAAGGTAAAGGGTGAAAGGATCAAGGGGCATGAAAACCAAGCAGAGTGATGAGGACAGCCCTTGGAAGGAGATCCTGGCACGGTACTTTTCTGAATTTCTTGCCTTCTTCTTTCCCGAGGCACATACCGCCATAGCCTGGGAAAGGGGTTATGTGTTTCTTGACAAAGAGCTGCAAAAAGTGGTTCGTGATGCCAAACTGGGAAAGCGTCTTGTAGACAAACTGGTAAGAGTCAATACGCGCGACGGGGCTGAAGCGTGGGTATTGGTACATATCGAGGTCCAGGGACAGGCGGATGCGGAGTTTCCCCGGCGGATGTATGTATACAATTATCGCCTGTTCGACCGCTATGACCGACGAGTGGCCAGTCTGGCCGTTCTCACTGACAACCAGCCGCACTGGCGGCCGTCGGCGTTCGGCTACGAGCTTTGGGGCTGCCGGGTAGGCCTTGAATTTCCCGTAGTGAAGCTCCTGGACTTCAAGGACGATTGGGCGACCCTGGAGAGCAATCCGAACCCCTTTGCCATCGTCGTCATGGCACATCTCCAAACACACGCAACCCGGCGAAGGCCAAATGAGCGGTTGCAGAGCAAACTTGCTCTGGTTAGAATGCTCTACCAGCGGGGTTACGAAAAACAAGACATTCTGGAGCTGTTTCGTTTCATCGATTGGGTGCTGGTCCTTCCGGAAGAGCTGGAAACAGCGTTCGTCCAGGGTGTCATTGAATATGAGGAGACGGCCAAAATGCCTTACGTGACAAGCGTTGAAAGAGTCGGAATCAAGAAGGGCATCCAACAGGGCATCCAACAGGGCATCCAACAGGGAGAGCTGAATACCCTGCGAGAGGCTCTTATCGAGGTTCTTATCGCTCGCTTTAGGGAACTGCCCTCATCGCTCATTGCTGCGATAAGTGCCATCGCTGATCCTGTGGTGCTGAAAAACCTTCTAAAACTGGGCATCACCACACCCTCGCCGGAAGTGTTTGAAAAATCTCTACAAGCAAATGTGCAAAGGGAGAGAAGTGAAGAATCACACTGACCGGCCTGCACGGTCTTATGCTCTTAACCCCTAACCCCTAACGCCTAACCCCTCACCATCTTTTGGCTTTTGGCTTTTGGCTTTTAACCCCTAACGCCTAACCCCTCACCCCTGACCCTATATGCGCTACGACATCAGCTCAAAGATCCTGATCGAGAAATGCCGCGGGGAAATCCTCCGACGGCTGCTTGGGCTTTCGGTTGCTGAAAGCTCTGTCCTTGAACAGCTGCCTCAGGAGACGGTGAGTCTCAAGCGGAGCGATTATCCGGTACTGGTAACAGACGAGGACGGTCGGCAGCTGCTGGTCGTGCTCGAAGTCCAGAGCGGCTGGGAACCGGATGTCCCTGTTCAACTCCTCGAATACCGCTGCCGTTATCTTCTCAAGTATGGCGTTGATACCCTGTCCTATGTCCTGCTCCTCAGACCATCACGGCAGGCCACGGATTTCTATGAGGACCCTGAGGTTTCATTCCATTTTCGCCTCGCACGCATCTATGAATTTGACGCCCGAGAGATCATCCGGGAAGGCAGTCCATGCCTGATGCCGTTTGTACCGCTAATGCGTCACGGCGAAGAACTCATGGCGGATGCAGACCGCGTGCTCTATTCAAGCGCCTTGCCGCGCGGCGACAAAGCCGATATGCTTACTGCCATGGCGATCCTTTCGGGGTTGGTTTCATCCCAACTCCCGCAAAGCCTTCTCGCGCGAAGGAGAGACATTATGATCGAATCCGCTGCATATGATCTGATAAAACAGGAAGGCCTTCAGGAGGGAATCGAGGAAGGAATGCTCCGAAAATCCCGAGAAGACGTTCTAGAAGTGCTGGAAGCCCGTTTTGACTTCATCCCCAAGCCGGCAAGGACAGTAATCAGTGCAATCGACGATCTCAATATTTTGAGGGCCCTGCTAAGAAAAGCCATTACCGTTGAGTCCCTTGATCACTTCAGACAGGTGATGGACGATATCCTCAGGTAGAATTCTTCTGTGTTTTGCTTCACCACTTCACCGTCTTTTGCTTTCGTTTTTCCGCTTCACCGCTTCACCGTCTTTTGTTTTTAACCCCTCACCCCTAACGCCTAACGCCTCACCGGCTTCTGGCTTTTTGCTTTTAACCCCTCACGCCTAACGCCTCACCCCTCACCCATATGTTAGACTTGATTCTTCGCCTCTACTACCCCGCCAAGCGCTTCCTGCCGCGCCGCCTGCAGCTCGCCCTGCGCCGGCCGCTGGTGGCTCACAAGCTGCGAAAGCACGGCGCGCTCTGGCCCATCAACCCGGCCACAGCCGCCCCACCCCCGGGCTGGATGGGCTGGCCTGAAGGCAAACGCTTCGCCCTCGTGCTCACCCACGACGTAGAGAGTCAGCGCGGGGTCGATCGCGTGCTGCAGCTGGCGGACCTGGAGGAAAGTCTTGGCTTTCGCTCGTCATTCAACTTCGTGGCGGAAGATTATGCCGTGCCCTCATCCTTGCGCGAAGAACTCGAGCGACGCGGCTTCGAAGTCGGCCTCCACGGCCTCACCCATGACGGCACTCTCTATCACTCGAGACAAGAATTCCTCGAGCAGGCAGCCCGCATCAACGCAACCCTGAAAGACTGGAAGGTGGCCGGTTTCCGCTCCCCCTGCATGTACCACAACCTCGAATGGCTGCACGACCTCAATATCGAATACGACGCCTCAACCTTCGACACCGACCCGTTCGAGCCGCAGCCGGAAGCTCTCGGGACCATCTTTCCGATGTTCATTCCCAATCCCGCCGACGGTGCTGGCTACATCGAGCTCCCTTATACCCTGCCCCAGGACTTGCACCTTTTTGTTCTTATGAGGGAAACCTCAATCGAGATCTGGAAAAAGAAGCTGCGATGGCTTGCAGAGAACGGTGGGGTGGCCCTCTGCACAACCCATCCGGATTATATGGCATTCGGGAACGGGGCAGCCGCTTGCGATGAATACCCCATCCAGCACTATGTAGCATTTCTGGAACATATTGCCCGCGCATATGGGGGGGCCTTCTGGCACCCTCTTCCACGGGAACTCGCCCGTTTCTGGAAGCCGAGATATCCAGTCGAACCGGGTATTCAAAATGCGCCGGGCCGAGACAATCAGGAAGATGGAAGAACTATGACCCTTGATCGAAAGCGGCAGCCTGCTTCGTGCACGCATGGCACAAAGCGCGCCGCCATGGTCGCGTATACTTTCTATGAGACGGATTTCAGAGTGCGGCGCTATGTCGAAGCGCTTGTCGCCGACGGCTACGAGGTGGATGTTTTTGCCTTGCGGAACGACCACCAGAACAAGACGAGTATCCTCGACGGCGCCCGCATCTATCATCTTCAGAGGCGACCCTATGACGAAAAAGGATTGATGTCTTTCGTCTCGAGAATGACATCATTCTCTTTCAAAGTGTTCACCATCCTGACTTTGAAGCATATCTTCTATAAGTATGACATGATTCACATCCACAACCCTCCGGATTTTCTTGTGTTCAGCGCACTGATCCCAAGAATCACGGGGGCGGGCATCCTTTTCGATATGCATGAGAATCTCCCAGAGTTATATTGCGCTAAATTCAATAAAGAACCAACCTCAGCTTCAGTTCGCTTTTTGTGTTTTTTTGAAAAAATCGCTACGATGTTCGCCGACTACACCATCGTCGCTCACGACTTATTGAAGGAACGAGTTATCAAAAGAGATAGCGTTCCCAGAGATAAGTGCATGGCGTTGCTCAATTATCCTTCTAACCAGCTTTTCAAGCCTTCCCCAAAGAAAGATCATGACGATTTTCGACTGATATATCCTGGGACGATCTCTCACCAGCACGGTATTGATATCGCCGTCAAGGCGATGGCAATTGTCCATCAAGAATATGAAGGCATCAAATTTGACATTTACGGCAAATTGAACAGTTCGGCCTATTACCAGCAACTACAAGACCTGATCCACCATTTGAATCTCGATGATACAATCATTTTCCATGGGGTTGTCCCCCTCGAAGAAATGGGGGAGAAGTTCTCCCGTGCTGCCATTGGCGTTGTTCCCAAGCGAGGGGGGATATTCGGTTCGGAAGCCTTCAGCACCAAGATCCTGGAGTTCATGGCGGCGGGCCTTCCCGTGGTTGCCTCCAGGACCAAGATTGATGAGCATTATTTCAACGACACTATGGTGAAGTTCTTTGAACCGGACGATCACCGTGATCTGGCCAAATGTATCTTGGAGCTTTACCACGATCCGGGGAAGCGAGAGGTGTTGGCAAGGAATGCGCTGGAGTATACTGCCAGGAATAACTGGGAAGTAAAAAGCAAAGTATATCTAGAGATTGTGAATGACCTTATCTCGAAGGGCTCGAACTCCTCATTGCCTCAGGATTTCCCGGGAAGGCCGACCTGAACGCCATCATGATCGCGGTTGCCGCCAAATCTGAGGAGCGTGCTGTTGCGGAAGAGTTCTTTCAACTCTTCAAGACACCATGGGAATTCTTCGCCGGCGGCCTAGGGCATTATGAGGTCCTGATCGTCACGGATGGTGAAATTCCGGAGAACGATGCGGCTCTGGTCGTTGCATGCGGTGCGGAGACAACCAGCATCGACACGTCAGCACAACACGGGATCCTGACACAAGGCCGCGACTTATATGTCCAATCAGACAATTTTCGCCTCCCCATTTATGGAAAACTCAGGACCTTTCCGGTTCAAGAAAAGTCCGTTCTTTTGTGGAGCCAATCCTCCGAACCGGCAGCCTACGCAGTCTGCAGAGGAAAACAGCGAATCCTGCGAGTTGGCTATGATCTTTTCCAGGAAGTCGCCTTTCTTCTGAGCAGCGGGCAGCCTCCCGGCAATGCCTTGTTTCCCACCCTGGACCTGCATATCGCGCTGCTTCGCCATTTCATTGTGTCGACAGGGCTTCCCCTTGTGGAAATTCCGCCCGTCCCTGCGGGCTATCGCTTCATTGCCTGTCTCACCCACGATGTGGACTTCATGGGCATAGCACGCCACTTCCTGGATCACAGCATGTGGGGTTTCCTCTTCCGGGCAACGCTGGGATGTCTCAGAGACGTCATTTCAGGCAAAGCATCGATGGCCAAACTCAAGCTCAATCTGAAAGCGGTTCTGTCCCTTCCGTTCGTCTTTCTAGGCCTGACCAAAGATCCTTGGGACCAGTTCGACTATTGTCTGCAAATAGAAAAGGGCTTCCCTTCCACCTTCTTCTTTGTCCCATTCAGGAAAAGGGCGGGAAGGGGCTTTGACAGCGGACAAGGAAGACTCAGAGCCACTAAATATGATGTGGAGGACGCAGTCAAGCTCATTCGAAAGCTGGAGGCAAAAGGAAGTGAAATCGGCGTCCACGGCATCGATGCCTGGAATAGTGTCGAGACCGGCAGGGAAGAAATGTTGCGAATCAAGCACCATACGCCGGGTGAGGATGGAATCGGCATCCGCATTCACTGGTTGTGCCATAACGAAGATACCCCGAAGATGCTCGATGAAGCCGGGTACGACTACGATTCCACCGTGGGCTACAATGACGCAGTGGGATTCAAAGCCGGCACTTCACAGGTGTTCAAGCCAATCGGAGTCAACAGTCTGCTCGAGTTGCCTCTGCACATTCAAGACACCGCCCTGTTCAGTCACGGAAGGATGAAGGCATCTGAAAGCCATGCACTTAGTCTCTGTCGGCAAATCATGGACCATGCCGCCACCTCGGGCGGAGCTGTGACAGTGCTTTGGCACGAGCGAAGTCTTGGCCCGGAACGCCTCTGGGACCAGTTCTATGCAGAGTTGATCGGTCAGCTTGAACAACGAAATGCATGGTTTGCTACCGCGAAAGAAGCGGTTGCATGGTTCAGGTTGCGAAGGTCGGCCGGCTTCGAGAGGCGCCCCTCAGAGGAAGGAGCGATTCAAGTAATACTTCCCGCCTCCGGCCAAGAAAATCTTCCTCCGCTCTTACTGAGGCGTTTCAATCAAGAGGGTCAAACAGTTGCCGGGAAAGTTCATGCCATCCCTTCCGAAAGGCCATACGCTGAGACTCTGTTGCCCGGCAATCACAGTTTTGCTTCCTGACGTCTTTTGACTGAAGTCGAGTCTGATTCCCTGAACTCAGAATGACCGCAATGACTTTTGATCATCTCAAACATGTTCTGATCACCCCGGCCCGAAACGAGGAAGAAAACATTGAAAGAGTCATCGGCTCGGTGGTTTCGCAGTCTCTTCCGCCGCTGAGATGGATAATTGTAAGTGACGGGTCTACCGACCGAACCGATGAGATTGTCAATAGATACCTGCAGGCAAACCCCTGGATCGAGCTGCTCCGTATGCCGCAGCATGCTGACCGGCAGTTTGCCGCCAAGGTGAACTGCTTCAACGCCGGATACGAGAGAGTCAGAGCTTTGGATTATGATATTGTTGGCAACCTCGATGCAGACCTTTCCTTCGATCCCAATTACTTCGCATTTCTCATTTCGAAATTTGAACATGATCGCGAACTGGGAGTGGCGGGAACGCCTTTTGTCGAAGACGGAGTGCATTATGACTATCGCTACACCAATATCGAGCATGTCTCCGGGGCCTGTCAGTTGTTTCGCCGGAAATGTTTTGAAGACATCGGCGGTTACATTCCCATAAAGGGGGGCGGCATTGATTTTGTCGCCGTGACGACCGCCCGCATGAAGGGATGGAAGACCTGCACCTTTACCGAAAAGACCTGCTTACATCATAGAAAAATGGGCACCGGCAATACGAGCGCCCTCATGACTTCGTTCAGGCAGGGCACAAAAGATTATTTCCTGGGGAATCATCCCTTCTGGGAAATCTTCAGGACTTCTTACCAAATGACGAGAACGCCGCTTATTATTGGGGGCGCACTCATTATGGCTGGTTTTGTCTGGGCCGCAGCCACAGGCATGCAAAAGCCGATTTCAACTGAGCTGGAGCGCTTCATACGTGCGGAACAGATGAGAAGGTTGAAAGATCTAGTGAAAAGGTAACATGGATTCCTCAAAACAGTTTATCCAACAAAGCCTCAAGAAACTTGAGAAATGGATTGAAGACCATGACTATAAGGGATATGACCCTGCCGATGGCCTGACCTCCTACCTGAGACCCCTGACCTTCGGCAATCTCTTCCTGGACCGAGTGCTCCAGCAGGTTATCTGGCGAAGCCCGATCAATCTCCGGCCGGTTCTGGGCGTCAAGCCCCTGGATTCAAACATCGGCCGCGGCTACATGGCCTGGGGCTACCTGACCATGCTCAAGCTGACCGGGGACCCAACCTACCGCGCCAAGGCCGTTTCATGCCTCGAATGGTTGATCCAGAATAAAGCACCGGGCTTTAAGGAGTACTGTTGGGGCAAGATGTTCGACTTTGCCAGCCGGGGCGGCCGCCAGGGGAAATATGAACCCATTACCGTCTGGACCAGCCTGATCGGGCAGGCTTTTCTCGACGCTTATGAAATCCTTGGCGACAAGAAATACCTTGAAATTGCCGACAGCATCTGCCGCTGGCTTCTCGGAGTTCCAAGGACCGTGACCTCAACAGGGTGCTGCATCAACTATACGCCTCACGATAAAGGCGATTGCACCATTCATAATCAGAGCATGCTGGCCGCCGCCATGCTCGCCCGCACGGCAAAACATACTGGCAACTATGAATTTTTGAGAGTTGCCAGGCAAGCGATCCAATACACCTGCACCCGCCAATTGCCCGACGGCTCCTGGCTCTATGGTGAAGATCCAAAGTATCACTGGGTTGACAATTTTCATACCGGGTACAACCTGGATGCTCTGAGAACATACATAGAAAGCACGGGCGACGAAACCTACACAACCAACCTGAAGCAGGGATACCTGTTTTTCACGAACAACTTTTTTGAGGGCACGGGAAGACCGAAATACTATCACAACAGGACCTATCCCATAGACAGCCAGTGCTGCTCCCAGGCTATTGAAACTTTAGCCAACTTCTCTGCCCACGATCATTCGTCCCTCGAACTGGCTATCCGCGTGGCCCGATGGACAATAAATAAAATGCAAGATCCAGATGGCCACTTTTATTTCATGCGGTACCCCTTTCTTACATTGAGAGTGCCTATGATTCATTGGGCGCAAGCAACCAGCTATAAAGCTCTGGGGGTCCTGTTACTAAGCTTGCATACATCCGCTAAAGGATAGTCTAAACGATTTTCTCGTAAAGGATTATCATTGTGGTATTACCAACAACTGTTTATTCAGCAATAATTACGCTTGAATTATATATATATATTGCTTAATATCCCTATTAGACGCGTCCAATGATTCAACATCAACTTGGAAACTTGCCTGGAGGGTTGGGGTGCTTGTGATCGATGTGAACGGAACGACACTACTTGTCTCAGGAAGGTTCGTTAGATTAGCACGGATATATGATGAAGACTGGCTGGAGAGGAATGCGACTGGCGACCCCGAAAAAGTTGTCAGAAACATAGCAAATAGCGGAACGGGAATCGACATCTTCACTTTTGCACAGGCTTTGCCGGAGACATCACCTCGATACAATTATTACATGGAGTGGGATAACGTTGCCGCAGTCCATATTGCATCCTTCGATGACTGGTGGACAAAAAAATTACCGCAAGGAACGCGGCAGAACGTACGAAGAGCAGAAAGAAGGGGAGTCGTTGTTAGGGTATGCGACTTGGATGATGAGTTCGTGCGAGGGATAGTCAAAATATATAACGAAACTCCAATTCGACAAGGTAGGCGTTTTTGGCACTATGGGAAAGCTTTTGATACTGTAAGGAAGGAGAATTCAACATTCCTGGATCGCTGCGCTTTTTTGGGGGCCTATTATAACGACGAATTGATTGGTTTTCTTAAAGTCGTTTTCATCGATAGAACAGCAAAGATAATGCAAATTCTTTCAATGGTCAGACATCAAGACAAACGGCCTACTAATGCTTTAATTGCTAAGACTATGGAATTATGCTCATCGAATAATATGGAATATTTCATTTATGGTAAATATGTATATGGAAAGAGAACGAGAAATTCTGTTATTCAATTTAAGGAAAGAAATGGATTCGAGAAATTCGAGATCCCTCGGTACTACGTGCCCTTTAGCCTCAAAGGCAAGCTATTCCTCAAATTAGGACTTCACCATGGGGTTATTGCGATGCTTCCTGAAAACGTCATTGAGTCTCTTGCATCGATCAGGGCAAAATGGTACGAAAAGACGATCAAGAATTCTATCGCCAAGTCGGAATGAAAAAAGGCCGACCTTGTGTCCACTACAGTTGTTTTCATTTGTAGGGCGAAGTATTGGGCTGGTATAGAATGATCGGCCCTCTATGCCAAGAAAAGGATTGTCAGCACCTTCAGATTAGGGTAAAAGTGGATTGAGCCGGTGTAGCTCAACGGTAGAGCATCTGAAGTGTATTCAGCTGATGGAGCGTTCAAATCCTCCCGCCGGCTCCAGCGTTTCACTACCGGACACAATTTGGTTCGACGGCAAACTGCGGTTTTTTTTCTTGTTGACCGGCCAACCTGTCCTTTTTTTCGGGACATTCGGGTTCAAGTCTGTCAGTGTATATTGCCAAAACTGCAATGAATGAAGACTGACATGAGCGACAACAAAAAGATTTCAGGCCGTCCGCAACGCCTTGAGAACATTGTTCCCGGTTGAACCTGCTGGGCATGTGGCCAGTCGGCTGAACACCTTGGCCGGTTTGGTCAGTGGGA
>Ga0255341_1004509_pt1 | contig 14579 bp, 17 predicted proteins | sample wastewater_treat_8_FD_192418 | JGI IMG/M metagenome (GOLD analysis project Ga0255341, IMG submission 192418) | Wastewater microbial communities from Lulu Island WWTP, Vancouver, Canada - plant12 | ecosystem: Engineered > WWTP > Wastewater > Unclassified | place: Canada: Vancouver, British...
CAACTGGTTCAGCGAGGCCGAGGGCGACTTCCCCGACTATCTCATGCGGGACTACCGCAAGGTCATGGAGCTCAAGTACGGCGAGAACCCGCACCAGCGCGCCGCCTACTACTCCGAGGTCGGGCTACGCCGCCACCTCCTCTCGCGCGTCACGCAGCTGCACGGCAAGCAGCTCGGCTTCAACAACCTCTACGACCTGGACGCGGCGCGGGCCATCTGCGACGAGTTCACGCTGCCCTGCGTGACCATCATCAAGCACAACAACCCGTGCGGATGCGCCCTGGCCGAGAACCTCGCGACCGCCTACGACAAGGCGCTGGCGTGCGACCCCGTGAGCGCCTTCGGCAGCGTCATCGCGGTCAACCGCGCCGTGGACGTGCCGCTCGCGGAGCGCCTCGCCGAGCTGTTCGTGGAGGTCCTGTTCGCGCCCGACTACGACGAGGCGGCGCTCGAGATCCTGCGCCGCAAGGCCGACATCCGTATCCTGCGCACCGAGGAGCGCCGTCAGACCAACCCCGGCGAGTTCGACCACAAGCGGGTCAGCGGCGGCATCCTCGTCCAGGACATGGACGGCGACAGCGAGGAGCGCGACGAGATGACGGTCGCCACCCGGCGTCACCCGAGCGAGCGCGAGTGGGGCGACATGATCTTCGCCTTCCGCGTCGCCAAGCACGTCAAGAGCAACGCCATCGTCCTCGCCAAGGACCTCGCCACGGTGGGCGTGGGGGCGGGCCAGATGAGCCGCGTCGACAGCACGCGCATCGCGATCGAGAAGGCGCGCAGCAGCCTCGACGGGGCCGTGGTCGGCTCAGACGCCTTCTTCCCGTTCGCGGACGCCGTGGAGCTCGCCATCGGGAGCGGCGTCAGCGCGTTCATGCAGCCCGGCGGGTCCAAGGGCGACGAGGCCGCCGTGGCCGCCTGTGACGAGCACGGCGCCGCCATGGTCTTCACGGGCCGCCGCCACTTCCTGCACTGACCGTACCGGCGGGCGCGACCCCGGGCCGTCGTCGCGCTCCGGAACGTCCACATAAAAGAGCCGCCGAACCTTGCGGCGTCGGCGGCTCTTTCGGGCCTCTCACCCGACCGCTTCTCTCGATCCGGCGGACCTTCTCGATGAGAAGTACCTCAGGCCTTCCACCTGAGCCCTTCTCCGTGTTCCGGCGAACCGTCTTCCGGAGAAGTCCCCGGGCGTCTCACCCGGTCGCTCCCCCCGATCCGGCGGACCTTCTCGATGAGGAGTGCAGTCATCCTACCCACTTCCCGCCGGGAGGCAATGCTCAAGTCGCCTCGACCTTCATCAGGCTTCACGTCACGGTGAGCAAACCGGGCGCCGGCGACCGTCAGGGACGTCCGGTCAGTGCGCAACGTGCGCGTGAACCATCACCGTCGACCTCAGGGTGAAGGTTCGCCGCCTCAGTGCCTGGCGCTGTTGTACAGGTAGCCGAGCAGGAAGGAGCCCCAGAGGGCGACCAGCAGCCAGAAGGATGTGTCGCCCGCGTTGCCCAGCTCCGCGAACTGCCACGCCCAATACGCCTGCACGGCGACAGCCATGACCCAGAAGGTCAGCCGCATCGCCTTGCCCACGATGAAGTCCTGGCGCTCGTCCTGGGCCTCGTCCAGCCTGCGGCCGCGCCACGCCATGAAGGCCGCGGCCGCCCCGGCGATGACGAGGACGACGGCGCCCCCCTCCCACAGGCGCCCGGCGTGTGGGCCGTCCGAGACGATGCCGATGACGAGGTACGGCAGCGCGAGCACCGCCGCGATGAGGATCGTCGTCCTTGCCGTGCGCATCTCAATCTCCCTCAGTGAAGCGGAACAGGCCTTCGATCGTCGTCCCGAGCTCCCGTGACAGCCGCCAGGCGAGCTCCAGCGACGGGTTGTAGCGCCCGTTCTCGATGGAGATGATCGTCTGGCGGCTCACGCCGACGCGGCGTGCGAGGTCCTCCTGCCGCAGACCGGCGGCGGCGCGGAGCTCCCTGACCCGGTTGTCCATCCTCCCTCCCATGTAAAGGGACCTTGACATCACCGTAAACGCCAGACTGGCCGATGTCAAGGGACCTTTACATATCTCGACCGAGACGCCGCGGGGTCCGGTGGTACAATCGCTGCCCACGGGCCGCTAGCTCAGTCGGTAGAGCAGGGGACTTTTAATCCCAAGGTCACAGGTTCGAATCCTGTGCGGCCCACCACCATCCGTCGCGCGCCGGGCCATGCCTGCCGGTCGGCCTCACTCCATCCTGCTGACTGACTCCGGGCAGGCCGTGAGAGTCACTCCTCAGGCGAGGGGCCGCGTCCCAGCGGCCGTATCACGGCACGGGTCTCGCCGTCGTCGATCCGCAGCAGGGCGACGGACCGGGGCGCCCCGTAACGGGGCATGCCGGCCGATCCGGGGTTGACGGAGAGGACGCCCTGCTCACGGGCGACCTCGGCCGCGTGCGTGTGACCGTGGATGAGCACGCCGTAGCCCTCGTCCATGATCCTCCGGAGCTGAGGGGACGCCTGCACGTCCAGCCTCGTGCGGTCATGGACCATGACGATCCGTACGCCGTCGAGGACCTCGCTCGCCACTGCCGGAAGCGCCAGTCCCGACAGCTCGTCGTCGCAGTTGCCCCGCACCGCGGTCAGCGGCGCTATCGCGTCCAACTGGCGAAGGATCGCCGCGTCGCCCACGTCCCCCGCATGGAAGATATGGTCGACGCCTGCGAAGACCTCCTCGACCGCCGGGTCCAGCCGCCCGTGCGTGTCGCTGATCACCCCGATCACCATGCGTCGACTCCCTCCGGCATCTGGGTCTCCACGTCGCGACTCGCTTCGAACCCTCGTCGCCAGGCCGACGGGAGTGTAGCGGCCCGGGTCGTCACATTCGAGCCTTGAGCAGCCACGTCATCCTGGCCGTGCGCGTGGCCGACCCCGGTCCGGTCCGCCGCGGCGCCGTCCCTGTATAATCCTCCGCACGGTCTCTTCGTGCCCCCATCGTCTAGCGGCCTAGGACACCGGCCTTTCAAGCCGGCAGCACGGATTCGAATTCCGTTGGGGGCACCACTCCTCCATCCCAGAGAAGCGACCGATTTCCAGCGGTTTTTCGCGCATTCCGTACCCTAAACGCATCGGATAACGGCCGATTTGCTACGCGTTTGCTACGCGTAGGGCAGGAGCGGCCTTGGAGACAGCCTCTGCGAACCTCTCCGCCGCGTCGGCCTGCATCCCGGGGAGGACGTGCGAGTAGACCTGAAGGGTGAAGGCGACGGTGGAGTGCCCGAGCCGCTCGCTGACGACCTTCGCGGGGACGCCGGCGGCCATGAGGATGGAGGCGTGGGTGTGCCGGAGGTCGTGGAAGCGGATGTCCGGGACGCCGGCCCTGCGGATGTGGGTCCGGAACGCCCGGCTGATGAAGTCGGGGTGGAGAGGTCCGCCGTCCACGTCGGTGAAGACGTACCCCGAGGGCTTCACGTGCTGCTCCCTATTCTCCCGGGCCTGCTGCTCGCGCCATGCTTTCAGGGCCTTCATGGTCGCGGGGTCGATATGGACCCGTCGGCGGCTCTGCTTCGTCTTCGGGTTACCGACCTTGATGCCGCCCCGAGGGACGACGACGCGACCCCGCTGGACGCTGACGGCGCTGGCCTCGAAGTCCACGTCCGTCCAACGCAGCCCCGCGAGTTCGGCACGCCTCATCCCGGTGTGGGCCGCGAGGTGCCAGAGCGCATAGCAGCGGTCGGCGGCGACGGCCGCGAGGAAGCTGCCCAACTCCTCGGGGGTCCACGTCCTCATCTCACCCGCCTCATCCGCGTCCCGCTCGACCTTCGGGGGTCGCGCCCGGTCGCAGGGGTTGAGGGGCAGGAGCCCCATCATGGTCGCGTCCGCGAGGGCCTTGTGAAGTGTCGCCGCGACCCGGCGCACGGTGCTTGCGCTCAGGCCCGTGGGCGGTAGTGGCTTCTCCCCCTTCGCCGGCTTCCGCTTCGGCTCCCGGCCCTCGGAGAGCAGCGCCCCGTAGAACGCCGTCACCGTCGCCGGCGTGAGTTCCTGAAGCCTTTCCCCGCCGATTCTGGGGACGATGTGCCGCTTCACGTGCATCGTGTACGACGCCAGCGTGGTCGGTCGGACCTCCGCGGAACGACCCTCCAGCCACTCCTCCAGGTACTCGCGGACGGTTATCCGCGACGGGGCGACGCTTGTGCCCTTGTTGGCCGCGTCTCGCGCCGTATCACGGGCCTCTCGGGCCTCGCGCTGGGTAGCGAAGCCTCCTACCCAACGGGCCTTCTTACGGCCAGTGTGCGGGTCGCGGACGCGGACGACGTAGGACCACGTGCTGCCCCGCTTCATCAGCCCGTCCTTCATGGCCGGGCCGTTCTTCTTCGCTTCCCCCATCGCTACCTCTCGTCTTCGTTGCTCTCGTCGTCTTCGGCCTCGGGCTTCTCAGCCAACGGGCCGGTGAGCCACACGATGTCCTCGTCGCGCCAGACGAATCGCCAGCGCCGGTCGTCGGGGGCCCACTCCTCGTCGTCCACCTCGCTCTTCACCTCCCTTGCCGGCAAACCCTCAAGCTGTACTTGAGGCCGCTATCGAAGCTGATACCTGACAGGCTGGTACTGACTGGTACTAGGTCAACAGTAATCGAGCCTACATGCAGGCTCTTTTACGTCCCGTACTCTGGCTAAGATACCCCCAACAAGCCGTAGTCGTCCAGCCCCCGACCACGGAGGTCCGCAATGACAGAGACTCGGTTCGACCCCGCTACCGACGGGCGTGTGGCCGTCTCTACAGGACGGTTCCGCGACCTGCGGCTGCGGGCCGGAATGTCGATGGAGGAGGCCGGCCGCCTCTTCGGAGTCGGCCCCGCGACCATCTACAAATGGGAGCGCGGCACCAGAACGCCGTCACCGCGGTACGCGAGAGCCATCGCCGAGGTCATCCCCGACCTTGAAGCACTCGCCGCGAAGGTCGGAAGGGGAACGCGATGAAGAACACCGCCCCCACCGTCAACATCTCCGACCTCATCCCCCGGAGCCCTCACCTCTACGGCCTCGCACGCGATGCCGGCATCAGCGTCCCGGCTGCCCTCGGCCACCTCGTGGCCCTCTGGACCTACGCGGCCAAGTACGCGCCCGACGGCGACCTGAGCGCGATGGACCTCGCGGATGTGGAGGACGCCGCGATGTGGTCTGGCCCCGCCGGGTGTCTCTACGCGCCGGCCGTCCACGCCGGCTTCATCAAGGAGGGGGACCATGCCATCAAGCTCGCCGGCTGGCAGCGCCACAAGCGTGGCATCCGCGTGGGCCTGCCACAGCGCTGTAGGGCGGCTTCCGCGGCCCCGAAAGCGCCGACGGCTACCCGTACCCCTCCGGCCCCGCTCGTGGCCGTAGCGGGCGAAGAGCGGTGACAGCGATGACGTGGATTGAGTCGCACCAGACCCTCGGAGACCACCCGAAGAAGGACCGGCTGGCCGAGGCCCTGTTCGACGACGGCATCCCGCTCGACGTGGCCGACCTCGCCGCCATCGGCGTCCTGCACCGCCTCTGGTGGTGGAGCATCGAGTACGCAGCCGACGGCGACCTCTCCCGGTTCACGGACCGCCAGGTAGCGAAGGGCTGCCGCTGGAACGGCGACCCGAAGCGCCTGACAGCCGCCCTGCGAGACGCGGGCTTTGTCGACGACGACGGACGCATCCACGACTGGGACGACTACGCCGGCAAGCTGCTCGACTCGCGCCGGCAGGCCGCGGAGCGTCGGGCTAAGAGCCGGGAACGCCAGAAGGCCGCTCGCCTCGCGGGCGAGGACGGGGACGCCGCGGGTACGCCTCGCGAGGCAACCACCGAGGCGTCCGCGGGACGGGACGCGCTACCGTACCGTACCGTACCTAACCGTACCAAGAACCCCCCCGTAGCCCCCCCAAAGGGGGGGCGGCCCCGGAGGCGACGGGAGAGGAGTCTTACCGCCGAGGAAATCGCCCACTTCTTCGACGACCCCGACGGCGAGGTCATCGACGGCGAAGTCGCCGAGGTGACCCCATGAGCGCCAACAGCCCGCGTAGCAAGCGCGTAGCTAGCCGCCAAGAAGTGGCCTGTGAGCAGCGGAAACGCGAAGAGCATCGGACTAATAGTCCGCGTCTCGGCCCCTCCAGCGAAGGCGACGCGCTCCTCCAGCGGCTGGCCGGCAAGAGGGACTACTACGTCCGCGTCTACGCGCACGTCGCCCGCCTCTCCGGCCCGGAGCGCAAGCCGGTGAGGGTGACGTTCGGCAGCGCCTCCGTCGCCTCCCGCTGCCGCCGCATCCCCGGCCGCTTCATCCTCGACCGCATCATCCGTGACGGCCTCCTCGTCTGCCACGAACGCGACGCCGGCAGCGTGACCGTCAGTCCCGCCGACCTCGCCAACCCGACCAAGGAGTAGAGCATGACCGACCAGTTGACCGCCCTCCGCGACTCCCTCGAAACGCAGGCCCGCGAGGCCGAGGCCGCCTTCACGCCGATGGCCGACACCAGCCCCGGCGTCCGCGCCGCCTTCGACACGATGCGGGACACCAGCCGCGACCTCCGCGTCCTCGCCAACACGACGGCGGCGAAAGTCAGGCAGCTGGAGGCCGACGACTTGACCCCCGAGGAGGGCAAGCAGCGCCTCCTCGCGGAGACCCGGGCAGCCGCCAGCGAGCAGTACCGGAAGCTGCGGAGCAAGCTCGACGGCGCGACGACAGTGCTGGAGTCGGCTGCCCACGCCGCCGCCCTGCCGCCGGTGCCCCGCGACCGCGAGGCCCTCGTCCGTGATGAGGCGGTCCTGCGGATGTCAAACGCCACCAACCCCGTGCAGGCGCTGGAGGAGGTCGCCCGGCTCGGCGGTGAGATGTCGGCCATCGCTGCGAGCAGCTGGGGTGAGAGCTACCTCGTGGCGAAGGGCGTGCCGCCTCGCGAGGCGAAGCGCCTGCACCGCGAGGTCGTGCAGGTGGCCGCCATCGACACCGCCACGCGCTCCGGCGACGCGAAGGTGGCTGCGGCCGCCAAGACCTACTTCGCCTTGAACACGGCGAAGAAGGCCTCGTTCATCCACCTCAACCTCGCCGGCGACGACCTGAAGGCCGCCGGCGTCGACTGGAAGTGAGGACGCCATGACCGAGACCAAGTCCAAGTGCTACGACTGCGGCACGACCGACGCCGCGACCGGCACCGAGCCGGTCTGCTACGGCTCGCACCTCCGTGGTCGATATGCCCGGAAGGGACTCTGCCGCGAGCCGTTCGACCTGACGGCCTACCTGCGCGGCAGGAACGCCCAGCGAGCGAAGATGCGCCGCGAGCGGCGCGAGAAGCTGTGGGGTCGCGGGTAGCCAAGGGCCCGTCCCACAGAAGGCCCCCCAGAGGGCCCCAGCAGGAGCCTCGGCCCGTCCCTCCGGGGGCGGGCCTTGGCGTCTCTGGAGGGCCCCGAAACCGTCCTCGAACGCTGCTATCATCGAAGGCGACGGGGCCCCCTCTCCCCGTCACCCCGCTGGTGGAGTTCGGGCCCGCAGACCTGGCCGGCTGCGGGCCCCACGCATCTGGGTCGGACGTGACCTCTATCCGAGCGTCGTGGTAGCCTTCGGCCGTGCCCGAGAATCACCTCTACTACGGCGACAACCTCGACGTGCTGCGGCGCTACATCGCCGACGAGTCCGTCGACCTCGTGTACCTCGACCCTCCCTTCAACAGCAACGCGACGTACAACGTTCTCTTCGCCGAGCACGGGGAGAAGGCCGCCAGCCAAATCAAGGCGTTCGAGGACACGTGGACGTGGGACGATGAGGCGGCCCGGACCTACTTCGAGACGGTACAGGCCGGCGGGGAGGTCGCGAACGCCCTGAAGGCGTTCTACACGCTCCTCAGCACGTCGAACATGATGGCCTACCTCGCGATGATGGCCCCGCGCCTCGTCGAGCTTCGCCGGGTGCTGAAGCCGACCGGGAGCATCTGGCTCCACTGCGACCCGACGGCCAGCCACTACCTCAAGCTCCTGATGGACGCGGTGTTCGGGCCCGAGAACTTCCGCAACGAAATCGTATGGAAGAGGACAACGGCTCACAGCGACAGCAAGCGGGCCGGTCGCATCCACGACATCCTCCTCTTCTACTCCAAGGGCAGGGAGTACCAGTGGAATCGGGTGTACCAGCCCTACGACGACGCCTACGTCGAGCGCTACTACCGCTACAAGGACGAAGACGGGCGCGCCTACGCGTCGGGCGATGTGGCCGCTGCCGGGCCCGGCCCTGCACGGGTGTTCCGCGGAGAGCTTCGCGAGCCGCCGCCGGGCTCCCACTGGCGCTTTTCACAGGAGAAGCTCGACGAGCACATCGCGAGCGGGCGCATCTTCTTCACCAAGAACGGTTTCCCGCGCTACAAGCGCTACCTCGACGAGATGCCGGGGATGCCCCTGCAAGACATCTGGGCCGACAAGGACGTGCAGGCCGTCGTCTCTTGGTCCGCTGAGGGTTTGGGTTACCCCACGCAGAAACCCGAGGCCCTTCTGGAGCGCATCATCAACGCCAGCAGCAACGAGGGCGACGTGGTACTCGACCCCTTCTGCGGCTGCGGGACGGCCATTGCCGTCGCCCAACGGCTGAAGCGCCGGTGGGTCGGCATCGACATCACCCACCTCGCGGTCAACCTGATGAAGCACCGCCTCCTCTCGGCTTTCGGGGAGGGCATCAAGGCCGAGTACGACGTCATCGGCGAGCCGGTCGACGTGGCCGGCGCACGTCAACTCGCGAAGGACGACCCCTACCAGTTCCAGTGGTGGGCGCTGGGCCTCGTCGGGGCGCGGCCGGTCGAGCAGAAGAAGGGCGCGGACAAGGGCATCGACGGGCGCATCTACTTCCACGAGGGAGACCCGACCGACCTGAAGCAGGTCATCCTGTCGGTGAAGGCCGGCGCGAACCTGCATCGGAACATGGTCCACGAGTTGAACGGCGTCCTTCAGCGGGAAGGGGCACAAATCGGAGTCCTCATCACGATGGAGGAGCCGACCAAGCCGATGCGGGAGGAGGCGGCTGCGGCCGGCTTCTACGAGTCGCCTTGGGGTAAGCACCGCCGGCTCCAACTCTTCACCGTGGCCGCCCTCCTCGACGGAATGCGCGTGGATGCCCCGCCGATGGGGCAGGTCGACCGAACGCTCAAGAAGGCTCCGAAGGCGAAGGCGACGCACCACCAGCCCGCCCTCGACCTCGACGGCGGCGGCTGAATCCACGGCCCAATAAAACGGGACGGTCCCTAGAAAAGCGACCCGAGACCGTCCCGCTACACCCTCATCCGCTACGCGTTTGCTACGCGCCCGTGCTCAGGAGCCCGAAGCTATCCCGGAACCACCTCCGGTAGAATATCCTGATTTGCAGGGAAAACGGGGTGGGGTGGGAACCCGACGGGACGCTGTGGGACGCCGCTGTCCGGATTCGAATTCCGTTGGGGGCACCATTCCATGTGCTGCGACCGCGGCGACCGACCGCCCCGCTCGACGACGACCGGCCGACGCACACCCTCCGCTCGCCGCCACGCATCGGGACGACGCAGCGGTGACGTCACGCTTGCGCGCCGTTGTCCGGCGTTACACTGCTCCTGCGGGAGGTCCATAGCAGGCTGCTGAAATAGTCGCCGGCTCGCTCACCCGGCGCGGTTCCGCAGCCTCGGCCTTGCTCACTCCGACAGCCCGCATCTGATAGAATAATACCTGCAAATCAAGCATAAGGAGGACGCGATGCGGGGGGACGAACAGCGCCAGGCGGGGTTCATCGTGCTGACCAGTCTCGAGGACCGCGTGCCCGCCGATCATCCGCTGCGCACCGTCCGCAAGATGGTCGACGCGGCGCTCGAAGAGATGAGTCCGCAGCTCGGCGTTCTGTACGCGAGCCGGGGCCGCCCTTCGATCGCCCCCGAGTATCTGCTGCGTGCCCAGCTCATCCAGATCCTCTACGCGATCCCCTCGGAGCGCCGTCTCGTCGAGCATCTCGAGTACAACCTCCTCCTGCGCTGGTTCGTGGGCCTGCCGCTCGACCAGCCGGTCTTCCATGCGACGAGCTTCACCAAGAACCGTGACCGTCTGCTCGCCAGCGAGGTCGCCGAGGCCTTCTTCTGCGCCATCCGCTCGCAGGCCGCCTCGCACAAGCTCCTGTCCCGCGAGCACTTCTCGCTCGACGGCACGCTTCTCGAGGCGGCCGCCTCCCTGAAGAGCCTGCGGCCGATCGAGCGGGACGATGACGATGAGGCCCCGCCCCCGCCGGGCGGCCGCAACCCCGAGGTCGACTGGCGCGGCGAGCGGCGCGGCAACGCGACCCACCGCTCGAGAACCGACCCCGAGGCGCGGCTCGCGCGCAAGGGGAACAGCCAGGCGGCGAAGCTCTGCTACGCCGGCCACAGCCTGACCGAGAACCGCAATGGGCTGATCGTGGGCTGCGAGCTGACCGAGGCAAGCGGCAGCTGCGAGCGCGAGGCCGGGCTGCGGCTGCTCCGCCGCCAACGCCGCCGCTCCGGACGCGCCCGCATGAGCGTCGGCGCCGACCGCGGCTACGACGTGAGGGAGTTCGTCGCCGGCGTGCGCGAGTTGCGCATCACGCCCCACGTTGCCTGCAAGAAGCGCGCCAGCGCCATCGACGGACGCACCACGAGACACGCCGGCTACGCCGTCTCCCAGCGCCGCCGCAAGACCGTCGAGGAGCCCTTCGGCTGGATGAAGACCGTCGGCGGGCTTCACAAGCTGCGCCACCGCGGCAGGGGCAAGGCGTCCGCCATCTTCACCTTCGCCTGCGCCGCCTACAACCTCGTGCGATTGCGGACTCTCTTGGCGGAGCCGGCTTCGGCGTGAGGTAGAGGGCCAGGAGCGGACCTTGCGGGCCTTCCTACGAGCCTGAAACACGCTCAGGTCAGCCGGCTGCCGGTTCGCTGCGGCGTCCGCCCGCACCGGTGCCACTCCGGGACCGCTTCTTCAGCAGCCTGATAGACCCGCGGGCACGAGGAGCGGGCCCGTGTGCCCGGTTGCCGGCATTGGACTGGACGGACGGCGACCGCTCCTCCGGACTGGAGGGGAAGTCATGGGGAGACCGATCACAACGTCGTCGCCCGACGCGCGCACCCGACGGCGCTACGGCGCGCGCCTCGCGCTCGTCACGAGCGCCGCCCTGCTCCTGACGCTGCTGTTCGCCGCGAGCGCCGAGGCGGCGAAGTCCGGCCAGCTGCTCTACGCGAAACGCATCGGCAGCACGAGCACGACAGAGGCCGGCGCCTGGGCGATCGCGGCAGGGCCGAAGGGAGTCACGGCCCTCGCCGGCGGACAGGAGAAGGACGATGACCTCTGCCCGATGGCGGCCAAGTACACCAGCGCCGGCAAGCGCGTCTGGCTGAAGAGGTACACGGTGGCCGGTGAAGGCCGGGCCGTCGACGTCGCCTTTGACCGCAGCGGCAACGTCTACGTCGCCGCCACGGTCGACTCCGGCGCCGGCGATGACATCGTCGTCCTCAAGTACAGCGCCTCCGGCGCCCTGCGCTGGGCGACGCCGCCGTACGACGGCGGGGAAAACGGCGACGACGAGTGCACGGAGATCGCCGTCGACGGCAAGGGCGACGTCGTCGTCCTCGGCGAGAGCGACCGCGCAGGGCTGACGGGCATCGTCGTCCTCAAGTACACCAAGGCCGGCAAGCAGGCCTGGCCCGAGCACACGCGGTGGGACCCGGAGCCCAGCGACCCGGATGCAGGCGACTACGATGTGGCCGACCTCGCCCTCGACGGCAAAGGCGACATCTACGTGGCGGGCTCGAACGAGTACCTGGGGCTTGAGAACGCGATCGTCCTCAAGGCGATGGGCGCCGATGGGGCCAGGCAGAAGGGTTGGGTCTACGAGCCCCGTCACGGGGATTCGTCCTCCTTCGACGAGTTGGCGGTCCGCGGGTCCAGCGTGGTGGCGACCGGCTCGGTCTGGACCAAGGGCGTCGACGGCTCCGAGAACGCCCTCATCGTCAAGTTCGACCGGGGCCTGCGGGAGAAGGCCTGGAAGGAGTGGGGCGTCGGCAACACGAGCGAGGAGTGGTTCGGAGCGGCCGTGATCGACGGCAAGGGCAGCGTGTTCGTCACCGGCGAGCAGTGGGTCGCGGGCAAGTACTCCAAGGCGGTGACGATGAAGCTGGACGCGAAGCTCAGGAAGGTGGTCTGGAGCAAGGCGTACATGCCGGCGAGCAGGGACGCGGAGGGCTGGTACATCGTCCGCGACGGCGCCGGCAACGTCTACGTCGGGGGCGTCAGGGACCAGCACGTCTCTAAGGCCGCCTTCCTCACGATCAAGTACAGCGCGGCGGGCGCGCGCAAATGGGTGAGGGCGTGGTCCGGCGGAGGAGGACCCTGGGCTCATCCTGCGGGCCTGGTGCTGGGCTCGAAGGACGGCGTCTACGTCGGCGGCGATACTTGGGGCAAGGGCGGCGTCCACCAGGCGGTGCTGCTCAAGTACCGGCGCTGAGCCCGCCGGGTGCGGGTCCTTCAGCGACGCGGAAGTGCCGAGCGACGTCGCCTGTTTTCCTTGCGCGCGACAGGACGGTAGGCTGGCGCATGTGCGGTCAGCACGGGAGGTGTGATGGAGCCTGGGCCGACGACGCCGCGCCCGGCCGAGGAGCGAAAGCAGTCATGCGCACCGGGGTCCGGCGCCGCGGAACGCCTCGACCTCGAAGGATGTGTCGACGAGTTGCTCGCCATCGTCGACTACGTCGCCGCCGCCGACGGGCCGCTGCGGATGCCGCCCGGCGAGGCGGCCGCCTCGCCGTGGCATCGTCGCCTGCTGCTCAAGGCCGTGGAGCGGCTGGACGTGATCGACGGCTTCATGCGCGGACGCGTCGCGTTCCTGGTCGCCGGCAGGGAGCGGGGTTACCACGCGCCTCAAGAGGAGCTCGACCTGGCCGGATCGGCCCTGGACACCTGCCGCGCCGCGCACGTCGTCACCGAGGAGCTTCTCGCCGCCCGCGTGCCCCCGCCGCAGCAGTCCGCGATGATGGGCGAGGCGGCGCTGCGGGTTCGCGCCGCCGTCGCCACGACGTGCGAGGCGCGGCCGCCGCGGGACGAGAGCTGACCGGGCGCGGTCCGTGTGACCCGGTACGGTACGGGCTACCCCGGCGGTCGCGCCCCGTGCTAGGCTCGCGCCGGCGACGCGGAGAGTGAGCATGCTGGTCGCGACATTCGGCCCCACGACCGGCTGGGAGGGGCGCGAGATCATCTGGGACGTCGACCGGTTCATCCTGGTCGGGCACGGCGCCGTCCCGGCGGCCGGCATCCTCGACTACGACCGGCGCGGTCAGCTCATATGGGCGCAGCCCGAGCTGCGCGCCTGGGTCGTCGAGGTCGACAGATGGGAGACCGGCGGCCGCCCCCGGGGCGGCTCCGAGGCCGGGACCCGCTCGTCCGGCGGCGGCCTGCCGGCCTGGGCGATCGCCCTCATCGCCGGCGCCGTCGCCCTGGTCGTCGTCGGCCTCGTGGCCGGCGCCCTGCTGATCCCCCGTCTGGCGCGCACGGGGGAGCACCTCGCCAAAGACGCCGTCGTGCGCGTCGGCGCCGAGACCATCCACGCCGCCATCGAGTCGTACGCCCTGGACCACCAGGGACGGTACCCCCCGGCGGGGACGATCAACGAGCAGGGCCTCGCCCCGTACATCACGGCCTGGCCGTTCAACCCGTATTCCGGCGCGCCCATGGCCGACGGCGGCGGCGACGGCAACTTCCGGTACGACATCAGCCCGGACGGGGGCGCCTACAGGCTCACCGTCTACGGTCGCGGCAGCGGAGTGCTGGTCCGGTTCTCCGGGGGGAGAGACACATCGGTCTGAGGTGGGCGCCCGATCGGATTCGACAACGCGCACAAACGGACACGGCGCCACGGCGACGACCGGGCCGTGGACACGGACGCTGCCGCTTGATAGTGATTGTGCCCGAACGGAACGGCCCGCCGACGCGAAGGCGACGGGTGGGCCCTGAGGCCGGACGATGGAGGTGGTCATGAGCACGAGCCTGGTCGCCGTCGCGCTCTGGCCGGCGGTGCTGTACGCCGCCCTCGTGCTCGTCGTGGCGACGGCCATCATCACGCTCTCTTGGGTGCTCGGCGGCCGTCGCGTCCACGGCCCGGAGACAGAGCGTTACGAGTCGGGCATCAAGCCGGCCGGCCCGCTTCCGCGTCGGCTCTCGGTCGACTTCTACCTCGTCGCGCTCCTCTTCGTGGTCTTCGACCTGGAGGCGGTCTTCATCTTCTCCTGGGCGGTCGCGGCACGCCGTCTCGGCTGGCTCGGGTACCTGGAGCTCCTCGTCTTCGTGCTCCTGTTGTTCGCCGGCCTCGTGTATCTCTGGCGGGTCGGCGCGCTTGACTGGGGCGCCGGGGGACGCCTCCGCCGCGTGGAGCGGGGGACGACCGGCGGCGGATCCACCGGGGGGACGGCGTGAAGCCGCCCCGCGGACCGCACCCGTCCCGCACCGCCGCCGCCCTCGAGCGCATGCTCGGCGGGCGGGACGAGATGCTCGACGCGGCCGGCGTCCCCGTGTTCACCTCCAGCCTCGAGCGGCTGATCGCCTGGGGCCGCAAGAACTCCCTGTGGCCGTTCGGGTTCGGGC
>Ga0255341_1004514_pt1 | contig 14557 bp, 8 predicted proteins | sample wastewater_treat_8_FD_192418 | JGI IMG/M metagenome (GOLD analysis project Ga0255341, IMG submission 192418) | Wastewater microbial communities from Lulu Island WWTP, Vancouver, Canada - plant12 | ecosystem: Engineered > WWTP > Wastewater > Unclassified | place: Canada: Vancouver, British...
GCAAAATTATATTTCCTGCGGGAGCTTACAAAACCGGTAGTTTGGTGCTTAAAAGTAATATCACTTTTCGTGTCGAAACGGGAGCTACAATAATTGCCAGTCGCGATACCAATGATTATAAAGCAGCACAAAACAACAGTGGTGATATTATCCCTTGTTTGTTGTATGCCAAAGATGCACAGTATATTAGCATTGAGGGCAACGGCGTGATCGATGGTAAAGCTACACACTATTGGGGCGATTTGGACATGGTGGATGGTTTTATCAAAGATATTACCGAGAAAGCACGCAAAGCAGGTGTTCCAATGAAACGCTATTTTCACTGTAAACCCTATACCTGTATGATTTATTTTGAAAATTGCAGGTTCGTGAATATTCGCGATATCACACTTACGGCATCCCAATTCTGGACGCTGCATGCACGCTGGACCGATTATATGACCATTTCAGGTGTGAAAGTTTTTTCTGATTTGGAAAAAGGAATTAATGCCGATGGAATTGATATCGATGGTTGTCGAAACGTTACGATTTCAGATTGCATTGTGGAAACAGGTGATGATGCCATTGTGTTGAAAACGACAAATTTACATGGAGAGTCCCGTTCGTGCGAAAACGTTACCGTGAACAATTGTGTGCTTCAGTCTTCTTCAACTGCATTGAAATTAGGTACAGAAAGTCATGCCGATTTCCGGTATATTTCGTTTAATAATTGTGTTATTCGTAATTCAAACCGTGGTTTAAGCATTGTAATTCGCGATGGTGGAACTGCTGAAAATATACAGTTTTCAAATATAATGGTCGAATGCTCGCGTCGCCATTTCAACTGGTGGGGAAATGCTGACCCCATCTGGTTGGTTGTGCTGAAACGTCGCCCTGATTCCAGCGTTGGTAGTATTCGTAACATTACATTCAACAACATTATAGCGCACGGTATGGGAACTTCAAAAATCGAAGGATTTGAAGGTAAACCATTGGAAAATATCCGAATGAACAATGTGCAATTTTTTATGCATCCTGAAAACTACATAGATAAACGTGCTGATGATGCTTTCAGAGCTGTAAATGTGAATGATTTGTGGCTTACAGATGTGTCGGTAAAATGGGATACCACATCGGTAGAGCCGTTGTGGCGCAATGCTTTTACTTTTGAAAAAGTAAATAATGCCGTGCTTAACCGACTTTCGGGAACTAATGCGCCAACCGCAAAAGGTAGTTTTATAGAATTGAAAAACACTTATGACATACGCATTGAAAATTGTTTGCCACTTTCGGGAACTGCATCATTCCTGAAATACAATAAAAAGGAGAATGGGGAAGTGCTGTTGAAGAGTAATAATTGGAAATAACAGAAAGGTAAATAGTGTTAAGTTAAATATAATATGACGGTTATATAATGGTATAATTGGCTTAAAAAACTATGCCACGATACAAAATTCAATTAACAAAGGAAAGAAGTTAACGAACTTCAATTCATCATCAGAAAAGTTTCCCATACACTTCAATCTTTTAAAGTAGCCTACATTCTGCTAAACTGCGATGAAGGGGAATACTTAGATAAAGCTACTAATCAGGAGATTAGTAAAATATAGAAAATAAGTGACCACACTATCGATTAGACAAAAAAACGTTATTTTGAAAAGGGTTTGGATGCGGTTCTGGAACGCCGTCCAACCACTCGAGAGTACTATAAAAAAATTGATGGCGATGTAGAAACTCATCTTATAGCGCTTTGTTGTATTGTTCCCCTGAGGATTATTCTAAATTGTCGTTGCAGTTATTAACAGACAAGATGGTTGAGCTCAATTATATTGATAACATTTCTCACGTGAGCGTGGGCGAGGTTTAAAAAAACGAACTTAAGTCTTGGAAAGTAAAGGGTGGGGGAATACCGCCGGAGCAATACAGCGATTTTGTTGCCAATTTGGAACGCTTGCTTAATGTATAATGAAAGTTATCCTGTCGTTTGTATGGATGAGTCTACAAAGCAGTTGATTGAGGGGGCCGGGCAGCATTACCGATGAAATCCAGTTCCGAAAAGCGAGAAAATTATGAATATATTAGGCATGGAGTTTCCAATATATTTATGGCAAATGAGCCCCTTGTCGGAAAACGATTAGTAGAGATTACGAATACAAAGACGAAGAAGGATTGGTCCGTATTTATCAAAAAAAAATTGCAGATAGAATGTATCCGTTTGCTGAAAAAATAACGCTGGAGATGGATAATTTCAAAACTCATTCATAGTCTTCACTTTATGAAGCTTTTGCAGCGGGTGAAGCAAAAAAATTTAGGATAGTTTTGAATTTGTATTTACGCCCAAACATGGCAGTTGCCTGAATATGGCACAAATAGAATTACATGTACTAAACGGACAATGCTTAAACAGACACATAGCAACAATGAATAGAGTAAAAACAGAAGTTGAGGCTTGGCAAAAGAGTAGAAATAGCAAAAATGCCAAAATTAATTGGCAGTTTACAAAAGAGGACGCAGGGATAAAACTCAAAAAATTATATCCGACAATCTAAGATTAACATAACATTAGTTCTTGGGCGTATTCTTTTTTAAATACTCCATACACCAAATATATACTCCGGCTGTCCAGCCCAAAAATTCACGTGCATTGTACTCATTGTCGTTTATTTCGCCGGTTGTAACTATGTATTTTTCGTAAATATAACCGGGAATACGCGTTTTCAGTTCACCTTTTTTGCTATTATACTGAATCGGTAAGGGTTGTTCAAAGTTTTTCGCAAGCAAGTTGACATATTTTTGGGCTATGCGGGCAGCATCCGTTTTATATCCGTATTTGTTCAAGCCTTCTATTGTCTGACTGAACATGGGAGGCCATCCTGCCGGAAAATCCCATTGGTAGCGATGTTTTTGTTCTGATTTTTCGCAAACCGACACTCCATAAGCAAACTCAAATAAAGGTAGGTTTTTTACCGAACGTGCAGCTTGTTTGCGTGTTGCTAATCCGACAGTGAGTGGATAATAGCATACCACACTTGCCACCGGCGAAAATCGCTTGTTTACGTAGTCATAATCCATAAACATGCCGCGCTCTTTGTTCCAAAGATAGTTTGACATAAGTTTGCGGCGCTTTTTAGCCGCTTTAGTCCAGTTGGGTTCATTTTTCAGACCCAGTTCTTTTACCATTTTTGCAAATAAAATTTCGTAGCGATACAGGTTACTGTTCAATTCAACCGGAATATAATCATTGCATCTGCCTTCGAAGCGTGGCGTAAAATCCATGCCGGTAGCCGCTTCTGATGCAAAATGAGTTGCAATTTTCATTTTCAGTTCGTGCGAAATTGAATCAGGATGGTACGCAACAAGTCCTCTTTCGTAGCAATGTTCGTAAAGCGTGGCAAGTTCTTCATCGGTGCCGTGATTCGAAAAACGTTGCAAACCGGGAACGGCTGTTGGATGATTTTCAATAGCTGTAGCACTTGTATCGGTCCAAAAATGGTATTCTTTTTTAAGCGTTTCGTATGCAGATGCCAACCATTTTTTATCCTTGTATTTGCGGTACACATCGTCCACCATCATAGCTAAAAATGGTGGCTGACTACGGTTCATGCCCCAGGTCATATTGGAGTTGGGCACAAACCCAAGCGTATCCACAAACCACAACAAGTTATCAGTTGCATTTTTAGCATTGATAGCCAGTGAATCGATAAGCAGCAAGCCAATGTTTGTAAAGTAACTGTCCCAATAATAAATCAGTTTGTGTTCGCTATTAACTGTAAAATATGGTTTTGGCGGAATAATGCCGTTGCTGCCTAACCAACAGATTTTCGAACTGTCGATTTTGGATGTATGCCACTCGCGGATTATATGGTCATATATCTCTTGCTGTAAAGTAGCTTTGTTGTTGACTGAAACATTTTGATTTGTTTTGGCGTCAATTGCTAATGTCGCAGAATATAGTGTTATAAAGAGTAAAAAATGCAATTTTTTCATTTTTGAGCATTGATAATTGGTTATTACGGTATTGAAAAATATCCGGTTCAACTTTTGCACATACCTGGTGATTGTAATTGTGGCAAGTTTACAATTCTTTTTATAGAAATGAATGATATTTTTTTGACTAAAACCAATACAAAACAACAGCTAATATTTTGATTTTAAAAATCAAAATTAAATATTGATAGTAATATATCATTATTTGCAAAAAAAGTATTATAAATTTCATTCTAACTTCTTTATTTTTGTAAATCATTGTTTTTGATGATATTATTATTTATCCCTACATTATAGAATCTAAAAATGAAAAAATTAAAAATTACTTTCGGCTTATTGCTATTGTTCTGCTTATCGGTCGTTGCAGCAGAAACAAGTTTTGTTGAGAATTTTAGTAGCTCTTTGCCAACGTATTGGCAATCTACAGCGCAGTACACCCTTTCAGTTCAAAACGGTGAACTGAATATCAAAGTTGCTAAAAATGCCAAATGGTCGCAATTTCAGGTTACATTACCCCAAACGCTAGACCTGTCCGCAAATCCGTTTGTCAGCTTAAAAGCACGCATTTCAAAGTCTGCTAGAATTTTAATTTACCTGGTCGATGCTGCTAACCAAAACTATCCCTTACATACGCGCATTCTTTATTCGGAAAACGGATACAGTAATATTCTTTTTGATTTTACTAATGCCGCCTCAACCGTTGATTTAACACAAATAACCAAACTTTACATTGGTGTGAATGGCGATGCAATTGCATGGGATGGTAATTTGTGGTTCAAAGAAATCAGAGTAGGTGCTGCCGCTGTTAAAAAAGCTACCGTTGGTGCTGTCAAAAATCAAACATACTATCACGGCACTGTGGCAAATGAGCTTTTGCTTACCGATATTAATAATGCAACTAATATTATTGTTGAGGGTGCAGCAGCTTTGATTGATAATGTAGTGGTAAGTCCTTTAAGTAGTTCGGTTTATAAACTTGTTTTTAATGCGAAAGCGAATGTATCGGGCACCGCAGAAGTGAAAGTCATTTCGGTACCCAATGCAGGATATCAGGCCGATACAACCACTTTTAATATTACAGTACAACAAAATTTACCTCCCACTGCAGTCATTCCTTCGGCTTTAGAAGTAAAAACGGGCGCTCCTATAACATTCAGTATAACCGATATAACCAACGGAAATCTGAATGCCGAGCAGAAGATGAATTTTTCGCTTACCAAAGTTTCAGGCTCTTCTATTCAGATTCAATCGGCTGTATATGACACGCTTGCTGCAAGAATAAATGTGAACGCTCAGGTGGTTTCTGCCGGCCAAACGGTATATAAATTAGTTATTAAAGATAATGGCGGCGGTCTCGATTCGTTAGTTTCAAATATCACAATTAACGCTTATACCAATTTTAATTTAGCACCCGACTGCACAGTACCTGCATCAGTCGATGTGCTTTTAAGCAAAGGAACTTCCGAAATTCCAATTCTCGATTTAACCGATGGTAACAATCCTGTTATTCAGGACCCATTAACATACGATGTAGTAAGTACCAATACATCTGTAGTGAACAATGTAAGTATTATATACATTGATGGAAACCCCATGCAACCGGCTATATTATTTACTCCGGTAAAAATTGGAAAAGCACAGTTGCAATTAACTATTGCCGATAGTGGATTGGGATACGACAATGGCGCCAAACAGACTGTAAAAACCATTGATGTGAATGTGCAACCGGACCCGCTTTATGGATATGTTATCGATCTCGCAAATTTCGATGCCGAAAAAGCAACGAAATGGAAAATTGAAGCGGAAGGCACAGGACAAACAGTTACTGCCGATAACTTTGGCGGACAACCCTGCTTGAAAATTGTTGGAACGAACAAAGGGCAGTGGAACGGACTTTGGTACCGGAATCCCAAACTCGACCTTACTGATAATCCTGTCATCAGTTACGAAGTGTATGTGGTTGACAATCCCATTCAGACACACGTTTATTTTTGGGATAATAACGGACTGAGAAATGCACCGGGTGCAGAATCGGAACGTAAAACCGTACCTGCAAACGAATGGACTACATTATTAATGGATTTCAGAGGTGCTTCAAAAATGGTAACCAACACCGGTGTTCCAATTAATGCTCATTCAATCGACTCCCTGTTGTTCAATTACAACCCTTCTTTCCCCTATCCTTTTATTTCCTGGACAGGAACGATGTATATCCGGAATATCAGAATTGGAAATGCTGTAACAAATGTACCTCCGATTGTTCCTGTTGTAACTATTGATAATCCGGGAAACAAAAGTTATTACAAAAACTCAGGCAATCAGAAAATAACTATTACAGGAATTACTTGTGGTGCCAATTGCAGCAGTACGCCAACTGTTAGTATTAAATCAAATACAAATGCGTCATTATTGTCGAATGTTGCGCTTTCTTCAATGCGAAGCGATTCTATCGATCTTAATTTCACAGTTGGAGCTTCAACGGGCAATACAACTATCACACTCGAAGTCACAGCCGAAGGCTCGACAGCAGCAACAGTTGTGTTTACAATTTATGTAGTAAACGATGTAGCTGCCTACACATTCAGTGTAGATACAAATACCAAAAAGCAAACAATAGCCGGTTTTGGTGGTAATCCTAAAGCGCCGTTTATCGATCAATTTTTATCTACAGGCGCTACCGTTGTTCGTCTTTTCCCCGAAGGAGATGCCATAGAACCAATCAACGATAACAGTTCTCCCAACACACTCGATCGTTCGAAATTTCTCGATAGTGGGTTGCAGATTGAATATATAAAGACTGTTGCAGCTGCCGGCGTGAAGGACTTTGTACTTACTCTCCTTTCTCCACCTTCATGGATGAAACAAAATCTGAGTTCAAGCTGGGCACAATCGGCAGCCGAAACATGGGCAAATAGTATCAATAAAGTTGACCCGATTTATTACGATGAATATGTAGAGTTTCTGGTGGCATGTGTACAGCTTATCAAAGAACGTACCGGAGTGGAATTGATGGGTATTTGTCCTCAAAACGAACCGGCATTTAGTCAACCTTATGGCTCTGCTATTTTAGACCCTGTAAATTACGCCACAATCTGTGGTATGCTGGGTAAGCGTTTGTCAGCTATGGGTTTCAAAACCAAAGTGATCAATTCGGAACAGGTATTTGGTCAGGGATTTTATCCGGTTACCGATTATATTGCAGCTGTACGAGCCAATGCTGATGCTAATAAATATACTTCGGTTATTGGTATGCACTATCCAACCAATACCGCTTCCACATTCCAAACCCAATATACTGCTGCCAGTGCTTCGCCCTATCCCAAAGAATACTGGGGCATGGAAATGAGTGCTTTGGGGAATGATTGGGCAAAAGTAATTGCAGAAATGCAAACCATGACAACTGCTCTTAATAATGGTGTTGGTCTTTGGCTTATTTATGGATGGAACGGTGCTCCGCTGCTTACTAACAGTATCAATGCAGTCGGGTCACAAATTGCCATGACTTACGGCGATTTTGCAACACGACATTTTTATGCAGTGAAAAATATCTTTAATCATTTTAAACCCGGTTCCCAGATTGTTGCCTCTACAGTAACACCCTCTACAAATCAGAATTTGGGAATGGTCGCAAATTTCAATCCCAACGATTCGGTACTTAGTATTGTTTGGACTAATTCAGGTACGACGAGTGTGGTAGGTACTTTACCGACTGGTATTGCGTTTGATAATGCAAAATTTGTACGTACTTCTGAATACGAATTTTATCAGGAAGTTAATCCTGTTATGAATGAGAAAATTTTACTCCCGGGCAGGTCAGTTACTACCTTATCGGTTTCGGTGGCTAAACTTCCGCAAGGGCCAAATGCCGTGCCTGAAGTAGATGCTACTAAAGAATCAGAATTTGTAATGTATCCGAATCCGGCAAATAATCAATTAAACCTGATGACAAAATATGCCGGCGATTTCTCCGTAACAATAGTGGATTTAACAGGACGTACACTCCTTACAAAAACCAAACAAAGTGCGTCGATGTCGCTCGATATTTCAAACTTGAAACCCGGTATTTACAATGTAATGATAAAAGCGGACAAAGTGCTTGTAAAAAAATTAGTAGTGCAATAATATGTTCATAAACCTGATAGGTTTCGAAAAACCTGTCAGGTTTTATCCTGACCTCAAACAATGAAGTATGCTTAATATTTAAACTTTTTGTACTATTAATGGTCAAAAAAGTATCATTTAAAATTTTGCACATACACTATCTTTGTAAACATCTAATATATTAATTTACAATAGTTTGTTAAGTTTTTAAGCACACAAGGTGCCATATAATAAAAGTTCTTTGACATTTTGGCTATTTTTTATCAAGTTTGGATTTACGGCAAACATGGAAAAAAATCTTTCAAGCAATAAAGCATTGTGATTGATGATTTTAATGTTTTTCATGGAAAAAGTATTTCTTTGATTTTTGGGTAGGTTATACCAATGTGCTACTTTAGCGATATTAATGGCCGAGAGAGCAATATTAAAGTGGAAATCAAGTTTTTTTTCATCTCTTGCTTGACAAGAAGTGAGGCCGGTATATTCTTTTGCATCCCGAAAGAGAAACTTAATTTGAAATCTGCTGTTGTAAATTTCCAGTATTTCCATAGCTTCCATTTCCAGGTCAGTGGAGAAATAGATTTTGGTATTTTTTTCTTTTTTCCTGTCTTGAACAATAACAACTTTGACCACCTGTTTTAAAGCTACAGCTTTTACCTGTGCGGTATAAATGAGAAAGTCAGCGTTTTCTTGTTCAACCAGAGAGAAAAAGTCCCTGTTCAAATGCTCTTTATCTACTTTCCCTCCATTGGTTTTAGGACGTCCTTTTTTGCCTGTCTTTATGGGAGTAAGTATATATTGCAAACGAGCATCGTCTCTGAATCGTGAAACTACTTTTAATCCTACTTTTTTCATTTTTCCGACAAAGGGTTCTTTTGAAAAATATCCGTCTACGACAAGGATATCAGAAATTTCTTTCAATTGCTTTGAACGGGAAGATAAAGTATCAGCATAAATATCCAGTAACGTTTTATCCTCACTAGCAATGGTTTGTTGAGCTTCCAGATGCAAAGCTGTATGATTGTCCAAATCAATGGCGGCTATCTCGCCAATTTCCAGTCCCCACAGACTTCTACCGGCACACCCCGACCAGAAATATCCTGTCCCGGGTGTATGTTTACCTGACTTTGGAAGGTAACTGGGATCAAAGGCGAGGACTTTCCTTTTTCCACAGTATTTCTTGACCAGTGAAGTATTGAAACCAAGAAAATCAAAATCCTTTTCAAATTGACGACGATAATGTTGTTCTCCAAATTTGCCGTAACGGGATAACTGTAAAAAATTTATTTTCCCGTGAATACTTAAAATAAGCCAAAGAACGTCTTTTATAAAATCTTTACGCCATTTGTTGAATGGCTTTAATGAGAGAAAACAATGTTCGCAAATCGAACTGTATATCATTTTATAAGAAAAGTGAGTCTTGGAAGTCATTTCTTTATTTTTTTATTGATTATCTATAAAGATACTGATTTCCAATGACTTACTAAAATATTTTAACAAGAATTATACATTTATATTATTGATTATCAATTGTTTATAATAAAATTGAACGAAGTATTGATTAAACAAACGCTGAAGCCTAATGGCGGTTTTGTTTGTAAATTAACACCGGTTAACAAACCATAAACATTGATGTTGAATGTAAGAAAAGTATTGTTTTTTGATTGATTTTCATTACTATTTAAAGCCCTGATGCTTTACTTTTGTTATGTTCCATTTTACACATAGGGTTATTGTGTCGTAATGTAATATGTATATATCATCCTTTTTTTGTACAGAACTAATTTTAAATTTTTATATAATATGAAAACAACGATTACATCTTTTCGAACAGCGGCATTCGTAGTGCTGTTTAGTGTATTTAGTGTAGCTGCCGATGCAGCAACGATTACCAAAACCGTGGGCGGCGCAGGCGCCGATTATGCAACGCTGGGAGCAGCTTTTGCTGCCTGTACTACTGCCGACGATTATGTATTACAAATTACAGGAAGTACCAACGAAGGTTCGACTCCTGCTGTACTCGGTAATGTAGATGGACGTACTGTTCTGATTTATCCTACCGTAACCGGTTGCGTTATATCAGGAAGTTATGCAGGCACAGACAATAAACTGGCATTGATTGCCATTCAGGGTGCCGATAATGTAACATTCGACGGGCGCCTGCGTAATACCCAGGGAGATATTATTGGTAGTACCCCTGACCTTACTATCGATAATACGAGTAATGCTACTTCAGCGAGAAATTCAGCCTTACTGGTCGGAAGTATTGCTACTGCTGTTCCTGTAGCAAGAGCCGCTTACGATTTCACCATGCGTTACTGTATTGTAAAAAGCGCCACTCAGGCTCCTTCAAACGACAATAACGACGCGGGTATTACCTTAGCACCTTATGCTAACAGCAATGCCGATGATATGCGCTGCCTGCTTGAATACAATATCTTTAAAGCCTCGGCAGCCGGTCGGCCCATTATGACGCTAATGATCACCACTACAAATGGCGTAAAAGTACGGAACAATAAATTCGAAGATGTGGTAAAGACTGATGGAATAAGAGTAGCTTATGACAATATTAATTGTGAAATAAGTGGCAATAGCTTTTACGAAACAACAGCGTTTGAACCCACCACAGCTATAATATACATTAATGTTACTGCGAATACGAATGCCGGTTCACAAAACCTTAAAATTGAGAACAACTACATAGGCGGAAGTGCTGCACAGTGCAGTGGTACTATGACAAAGCAAAATACTGGTACCACACAAAATGTGAAAGGGATCTTCCTGGGTGGCAAGTTGGCAAACGGGGTTAGCATTAAGGGAAATCAGATTAAAAATATAGAGTGGATTACAAGCAGCACAAGTTCAGTTACATTTCACGGAATACATATGAATGCAGGTGGAGGTACTTCAGTTCCTGCCGATGCAAACATGAACTATATCGAAGGTAACTTTATAGGGAATATCAACTATTCATCGACGGCTAAAGATCATAATCTGTATGGTATTTATCATGAAAATCGCATAGCTACTATTGCCAATAATATTATCAGTTTGGGTAACACTGCCCAACAAACAATTTATGGAATACGTACAAATGCACTTTATACTAGCGCAACTATCAAAGGAGATGCTTTGATTTACTATAACACGGTATATATTACAGGTGAACAAATCACTGCAAATAAGCCAAGCTACGCATTCTGGTCAAACACCAACACCAACACCCGCGATTTTCGCAACAATATATTTGTGAACGCCCGAATCGGCAATGACAGTCATTATGCAGCTTATCTGAATTACTCCGCTATGGTTCCGGATGGTAATCCTAACAGTGTGAGCTTTACCAACGATTACAATGACTATTATACAACAAAAGTAGCATTTTTATGCAGAGCTGGAGTAAATTATACCACCTTAGCTACTTTCCAAGCCGCCACCGGTCAGGATGCCCACAGTACCGATGAAGATCCGGGAATTACTGCTGGCACTACGCCAGAAAGTTTTAAAGGAAACAAAATACTTGCCGGTGTGGCTATACCGGGTATAACCACCGATTATGACGGTAATACACGTACTTCGGCAAACCTTGGAGCATTTTATCTTTTGAGAACAGATTTAATTGAAAACAGCCAAAATAATTTGTCGCAATTCAGAATTGTTTCAAACGGCATTTTGTTCGATTGTAATGCAAATGCAGAGGTTATTTCTATCAGCGGTAAAACCGTATGGAAAGGTGCTGTTAACCACCAGACAGTAAATCTGCCCAAGGGTGTGTATATTGTAAAGGTAACCGAAGGACTGCAAAAGCAGGTAGCTAAAGTAGTGTTGTTTTAGTTTAAATGTTGGTTTTGAGGATAAGCTCCAACGGCTGCACAAGCAGCGGTTGGAGCTTTTTTAATGCCCGCCCATAAGCTGCACAAATTCGCCTATATGTAGTATGCGGGCAGCGTTCGATTTATTAAATAGCAGATGTTCAAAATCTTTTATTTTCTGATTCAAATCCACAGTTTTTAAAATTTTACCCACAGCCACCTTCAACTCTTCTGCCGAATGAACTCCTGATTTAGCTCCCAGCAACTGATAATCTGGTTTTGTTTGTGCCAACAGAAACAGGGCATCGTAAAAACCTCGTACCTCTGGGCTTGCACAGTCTTTTTGCCTGCCTCCGCACAATCAACCCTGCTGTTGTTTTTTTTTCTGTCACACTTTTTGCAATCACCCCTGCCTTCATAGTGTTGTTTTTTCAAAACCACAATTCAATCCATCCACAGGCAAAAAAGAAATCAGGCACTCCAACCGCCACCACTGTGCCTGAAATGCGTTAGAAAAAACAACCCGAAGCTAAGTTACATAACAAGTAGTTATAGTACTTTTTTCACCGAATAGGCTCACTATGTTCGGGATGATAAAACCCTGATAAAAAGTCCTATAACCTAATTATGTAAAATAGCCGCACAAGATCAACCCATTGCCCCGCTGCGCTGCCCGAAAATCCACAATATTCCCCCACCGCCCAGTAGCGGTGCAGCTTTGTAAATAGTAAGTTTTATTTCTCATGTGCTTGCAGCAGGTTTCTTTTCATTCAATCCAGCTTCAGCACCCCCGCTGCATAAGTATTCCTTAACTCGCTCCACATGTTCCGCTCCCGCAGTCATACCCATGCATTTTCCAACCCATTTCCAACGGTTGTCTTCCTTTCTGCGCGTGTTCACCCCAAAAGAATTGAATGCTATTTTTTGTAAATAATCTGTTTTAATCGATAATTTTTCAACGTCCTCATTGTCCTCAAAGTCAACTAAGAAATTAATTATAAAATGGACTTTTTGAGTAAAAATAATGAACGACAAAAAAATGTTTACAAAGATAACAGCACTAAAATAAGTCTCCTGTTTTCCTCATTGCAACACCCTAAAAATTTTTACAAACAATTTCATACAATTCAGCTTGTTCTTTGTCCATGTTGAGAAGTTTGGATTTTGTTTGTTTTGATTCGGGCAAAGTATAGGTGATTTGATACATATTTTGAACCAGTTCCTGAGCCCTTTTCAACGATATAGCTGACTTCTCTTTGTGTAAAACTCTTTCCAGCTCTTTGAGTATGCAGTAAGCTGTAAAAGCAATGCAAATATGAGCTTCGATGCGATTGCGTATCCTGTGATAAATGGGACGGATGCGTAAATCTGTCTTGGATATACGGAAAGCTTTTTCAATCTGCCAAAGGTTCTTGTAATTTTCCATTACTTCTTCATCCGACAACCTGGTATTGGTCAGATAACCTTTGATACCATCCCAGCGTCCGTCGTTATCGTACTTTTCGTAATCAATTTCTACACTGATTTCACCACTCAACTTCAGATATTTGTTATATCCCCTGTTATTGATATTCGATTTGGTCAATTTGCCCGATTTGATCTGCTTCTCAATTCTATCTAAACCTCGTTTGCGATTATAACAGTCCTTCTTGGCTCTGGCAGTTGAATAGTTTACTATCAATCGAGTATTGTCCGATTTTTTTATACTCACCGTCATCCCATCGGTAAATTCTATGGCAAGTATTTTCTCTTTGATCCTTTCGTTTTCGTTCTTCACCCTTGCTCCCAAAATATATTCATATTCGTTAGACTCCAGTGCCTTAATGTTTTCTTTGGAGAGAAGACCTGCATCGGCTATCACCACAGGTTTATTTAAATGAAACTTGCGGTTCATTTCTTCCAGAAAAGGGATCAGTGTATGTCCTTCGTAGATGTTCCCTTCAAAAATATCATAACCAATCGCATAGCCTCCCAATCCTACCAACAGCCCCAGATAAATTTGCGGGCATTGATGTTTACCGTCTTTACTGAAACCCATCTTGCGCAAATCATCCTCCTCACTGGTTTCAAAATATAGTGTAGTCAGGTCATAGAACACAACATTAATGTTGCCGCCTAAAACTTCAAGGGTATAGGCAAAAGCAATTTGTTCCACTTTTAGTTTGAGTTTCCCGCTTAATTTGTCCAAAAACCGATAAACCGTGTTTATCTCTATTTCTTTCCCTTGATAGCGACGAAGGTAATCAACTGTTTTTAACTTGCTTAATGGAAACGCTAACCGGGCTATAACCAAATGTCTGAAAAGTTCCTCTTGAATGGAATTAAAACCAATATAATCGTAAATCTTGCCGAAAATCAACTCCGGACCAACAGTATGAATACTGCCATTGTCAAGCAGAGAAAAAACTTGTTCAATCTTCTCATCACTTTCGTAGCCAAAAAGCTTCGTTTGATTTCCGCTTAAACGATTCATTTCTTCTCTGGCCAATTGTTCCAGTCTTTCAATTTCGTGCTGCGTGGTGGCACAACCAATGGTTTTCACTACTTTATACTTTCCTCGAAACTTCTGTATCACTTGTACAGATTGACTTCCAGATCGATTTTTTACTTTTCGGATAAACATAATAATAATTTTGCAACACCCAAAATTAAAATATTATTATTGATATTCAAATACT
>Ga0255341_1004519_pt1 | contig 14548 bp, 15 predicted proteins | sample wastewater_treat_8_FD_192418 | JGI IMG/M metagenome (GOLD analysis project Ga0255341, IMG submission 192418) | Wastewater microbial communities from Lulu Island WWTP, Vancouver, Canada - plant12 | ecosystem: Engineered > WWTP > Wastewater > Unclassified | place: Canada: Vancouver, British...
CTAACGCAAATCCTGTTTTTTGTACAAAACCCCCATCAGCGAAGCCCACAGTGTCCCGTAATGCGTTCCAGCCTGATCCTAATGCTTCTTTGCCGCTGTCGATTGCAGAACCAACCGCTTCTTTGCCGCTGTCGATTGCAGAACCAACCGCTTCTTTGCCGCTGTCGATAGCAGAACCAACCGCTTCTTTGCCGCTATCAACAGCCGAACTAATTCTGCCGCCTGATGCATTATCAAGGCCGGTATATGTAATCTTAGCAAGGCCGCTTGGATTGCCCAGGTCTGGTGTTAAGCTTGAAATGGGTTCGCCGCTATCTACTTTTTCCTTGATCTTTGCGATATCGTCTTCGAGGGCTTCATTGGCAGCCGCGCCCAGATCACCAAGGGGATTTATATTATTGGTGGTATTCAAAGTAGTGTTATTATCCGAGCTACCTTTAGATTTCGAAGTTAAACTTGCTCCAGAAGCCGAAGAAAATGCTTCGTTTTTATATAAGTCTCTGGCATCGTTTGATCTGTCTCCCCATTGCTTGAGTATATCGGAGCCTTTATATAATTTTCCGGAATCTTTGGACGCATAATATAGATTAGGATCAAAGGGTGTTGGATTTCCGGCGGCATCTACTCCTAATTTTGTAGTTGTTGATGATGTTTCCTGTTCTCCTGATGAATCCGATGTTTCCTGTTCTCCTGATGAATCCGATGTTTTCTGTTCTCCTGATGAATCCGATGTTTTCTGTTCTCCTGATGAATCCGATGTTCCTACACCCACCCAACTTGGTAGCTTACTTTTTATGCTAGTAATAATAGCGTTGTAAATGTTAGTAAGGGGATTTCCTCCAGAAAAGAAATTCTTAAACCATGACAATACATTTACAATGAATTCTAGGTGGTTTTGCATTAAGGAAAGTGGTGTCACGATTTTAGTCATTGTAAGGAGGTTAGTACCTGGTAGTCCACCAACAGAACCTAACAATTGACTTGTTGCACTTGGTTTTGTTTCAGATGATTTTTCATTGCCTAATCCCAAAATGCCAAGGATATTACCAGACTTAACATTGGTGTATGCGGAATTCAAGCTATCTATTTTGCTAAAAAGATCTGATTCTATTACACTACCTAGTCGATCTATAGCGTATCCAGCCCAATAGCCTACATCTTCCAACCATTGTATGAGGTCTTTGCTCATTTCGGTCTTGGAGAGCTTATCCAATGCATTACTAAAGACGTGAGTACGGGTTTCTACTAAATATAGAAGGCCAGCAATTGCAATTAATGGAATGGCTAAAAGCAATAGCGGGCTAAGCGCCGCCCATTCAGCTGCGGCTAGACTAGTAGTTGCTCCAGTTAATCCCATCGTTGGACCTATTGCAGCAGTTCTTGCTGCGGTTGTTCCAAAAATTGCGCCGGTTGTATTTAAATTAGCAACGGCATCAATTTCTAGTGCTACTGATTCCATTCCAATTGCACCTGTGTTGAGTGCAGTAGCATTCGCAGCTGCGGCAGTTGCTACTGTTTCGGCTATAATAGCATTAGTACGAGCCGCTTTTGATGTAAGTCCTAGCCAATCTGTAACAATAAGAGCTTTAGACACTACCATTTGCTTGACTTCTGCCGCGGTATGCAAATTCGTCCACACCACCATTTGCTTTAGTAATGCAAGGCCCGGCATCAAAACCCCATTCAGCAAAGTAAGAGTAGATACGAGTGCTATAGCACCGCCTGCAAGTCCAATAAAAAGGCCCGCACCAGGAATCGAATTCAGGAGTTTGACGGCTCCCGTTAGCAATTGAACGAATTTATTCATCGGCCAGACCAGACTATCACCAATGGAATCCTTCAGGCTTTTAAGGCTGGTCGCAAATCCTTCCCAGGGTCGTTTTGATAGCGCCTCAGACATGTCGGTGCCTTCGCCTTTTTCCATCATGTACTTCATGCGGGACTTGGCGCTGCTCATTTCTTTGCCTTCAGGATCGACACCTAGCGCTGTTGCAAGCGCATCCCTGCGTATACCGGTTAGTTTTCCGGTGGTTCGCACAGACGAGCGAACTAGATCTTCGGCGCTGCCAAATCCTTGTGCTTTCATGAGTTCTTGATTCGCAAACCAAAAATCAGTAATATAATCGGCCTTAGCGAGCTTTTCAGTAGAAGAGCCCTTGATGTATTTTGATCCTGCCATCAGAATAGAATAATATTCTTTGATGTTTGCGCGCCAAGTACCTTCCCCAGCTTCCGCTTGCGATTTTGAAAATTCTTCGAGCTCGGCGAACGATATTTTGAGTTTCTTGTTACTGTTTATGGCACGCTCAATCTGTTCAACATACAACGTTGATTCTGCTGATGTCTTCCACGCTAGACCAGAAATCGATCCACCAATAGCAATGCCAGCAAGTGAATTCACCAAATTTCCAATGCCATCATTTACGTTATCTATAGATTTTTTAATATTATCAAAACTAGAAGTTGTGTGTTTTTCGGTAGATTTTGCATTATCTGAAATTTTATTTATAGATTTTGCAGCATTGTTAGCAGATCCAGTTAGGTTATTTATTGATTCAGTATTTATAACAATTTTTTTGTTGGCTAGATTATCTAGTAATACTGAAACATTTTTTAATTGTTCTTCGATGTTTCCGGATAGTGTTATTAGAATTTGAACGGATCTGGCAAAATTGTCTAGCATAATTTAATATCTACCTATTTGTTTTTGTTCACAATGTTTAACCAACGTTGTTTTTGGGTTTCGGTACATTTGTCATAGCTGGCTTTGTCGCGTTTGCCTTTCATTGCGTTAACGAATTCTCGGTGGGTCATTTTGCGGTTTTGAGATTTACCGGCTTTAGCTAGATCTATTATTTCTTGCATTTTACAAATCGCGTCTATCTGAATTCTGGTTAGTTTGTGAATTGGGGTATTTGTTAGTTTATAACCAGAATGATGTAAAAAAGTTAGACGCTGACCTTCAGCTGTCTGAAAAAATCTGTTAGCTCCTCGTTGCCGACTGTGGATATAGAAATGATGGCTTGACCAATTTCAATGAGGGCATTACCTATCATGAGTTCGAAAACTTCCTTGTGGTCTTCGATGGGATCTTCTGGGTTAGCGATCTCATGTAGGGCTTTATCTACGATGCCATAACGACAGGCTTCAACCTGCAAAATAAAGTTATCAGATACTTTGGGATCTGAAGTATCATAACCGGAGTCTTCGACGGTCTTAAATATTTTAGCAATCTCGACATCGGTTAGCGGACGAACTTCTATTTCCTCATCGTACACTGAAACTTTTACTTTTTTCCGGAATTTAGTGCCTTCTAAAATTAAATCTTTTGTTATCATGTAAAACTTTCCTTACTTTTTTATGTTTGCGTTATTTGTTTATGCTGGATCTCTGCTAAAGGCAGAAAAGCTATATCTTGTTGATACTGTGGAACCAATGTCTCCGATATTCAAAGAATCGCTTTTGAGTAGGCATCGGTGGTACGTTACTATGGTGCCAGAAGATACTTGTGTCGGTTCTTTTAAGGATCGATCGTACTCGGATCCTACATCATTTACCATTATTTCAAATTCTTTTGAAAGTCCTTGTACGCCTTTCCAGGTTAGGTTTTCTTTGATTAGATCCATCCAAGTTTCCGGATTTTCGGCTTCAGAAACCCACCAAGAACCAATTTCGAAGTCGCCTTCATAATCAATTTTGCCTTGTACGTGAGCGTATTTTTGATGGTAGCCAGTACCATATTCTTTGCTAATGTCTGTTGATTTCTGGACTGTAAGCGACTTTAGCGGAATGTCGTGCTTTTCGCCGCCTCCTGCAGTAAAACTTACTACAATATCACCAGGACTTTCTGCAACAATTGTGTATGCCATAAGTTTAATCTCCTAAAAATGTTTATGAGGGGATTTATTCCACCTCAGTTATTACTCCTGTTCCTTGATCACTTAGAATACCAACGGCTATTGTTTCGTCAATTCTTTCAATGTGACCAATGTTTTCCATGCACAAATGGATATTTACTTTGCCGGTATCGGTTTCATCTGGGGTTACTTCGATGGAATATGCTCGTATGTTTTCGTCACGCATTAAGTCATTGAGAATGGCTTTAATGGATTGTTTCATTGCGGACAATACCGTACCTGTTCTCTTTTCATGGAAATATTGACGCGCTATTTGGTCAGAAGCAACAATAACGTAATTGATGGTTCTGTTGTCAACAGTCCTCAAGAATTGCCAGGTCTGGTCTGTGGTTATTCCAACGTATGGCCGAATGCCGCGACTCTTAATAATAACGTCTGCGCGGGCATCAGTATCTTGAGTCATAACGTCAACGTCAGTTTGGTCGTAGGTGTTTAGTAGACCATTAAGACCGTTCATCGCGTTTCGTGGAAGTGCGGCAGATTCTCCAAGCGCTACAGCGGCTTCTTTGCCAGCTCTTGCAACTGCAATGTTTCGGGGATCTGTGGAATTGTCCCAGCTATTGGCTACGATCGTTAGAAGACGGTTGGAATAGCCCGCTGCAATATCAAGGACTTGTTCTGCGGTCAAATTGGGAGCAACTCCAATAAAGCACTGGCATGGATGGAACTTGTTTGCCATTTCCATTGACCAAGCATCCAGTACAGGAATTAGGTCGTGGGTACCTTCTTCAACTTCATATTCGGTCAGGGCACAAGTTTGCGGTGCGCCAACTAATTCAGCGGCAGCAGCTCCACCAACTCGTAATGCTTTTTCCCAGTCGGAAGTAGAAATCGAGGTGCCGTCTAGTCCACCAGATAGCGCGAACGGCGTTACGCTAGTTGCAGGAAGATGAGTTTCACCAGCAATTGCTGTTGCTGTAACAAAACCAGTTCCAATAAGTCTAGCAACCAACTTTGTAAGTGATGATATATTGTCGTATGTGTATGTGGTTTCGTTGTCAGTTACAACTAATTTCACGGTTTTATATTTCAGACTATACGTTATAAGGGAAGTTGCTGCAACCGGAGTACCAAACGTTATGCTACCATTGATTGTATTCACGTAGACTTGACCATCAGTTGGAGGTGCTGTATATACTAACTTTCCATTCGCTTCAGTGTACGGAACTCCATCCACCCGAACCCAATTCGCGGAATCATTTGCAATTATGTTGGTATATTGTGTGTAGTAAGGTCCAGCTGTTCCAGCGCCAGGTATCGCATACGGCGTGGTTTCAGTGGCTTTATAACTGCCTTCAAGTACCTTAATAGATACTGCATTACCCCAAAGGCCAGGAGATTTAGCGGAAATCGTTACAACGTCATTGGGGGTACCTAGCCCGTCGTTGAGTGTTACAGAAGCGGTAGCGTGTCTAGTTCCTAAAACCCTAACGGCGTAAACAACCGGCGCGCCTTGTGCAAACGCTAATTCAATTGCATCTTTGAGACCGCCACTATAGAAGTAAGTTTTTGCAGCGGATGAACTTGTCATTGCAACTGCTTCGTCTACTGGACCACGGACAGACCGTCCAACTAATAGAACAACTCCTTTACCTACGATTACAGGTACGGGGCCAACTGTTTCGAGCTTAATTATAAGTCGAACGAATTGACTTGGATTACCATATTCAACCATTTATAATCACCAAAATATTATTTTACTTTAATTAAAAGATTCTTAGGATAACCGTCTTTCAACCATTTCTGGTATTCTTGTAAGGTTATCTTGTTTGCTCGCCATGCATCATAGATAGTCATTTTAGAAGGAAATTCAGGAACTATGGATGGTTCATAAAAGTCCTCGGTTTGTGTTTCATCAACCTTATTATATTTTTTTTTCAATGTAAATACCTTCAGATATTTATGTAAACTTTATTCAAGTACTAATCAAAATAAAAGCAAGAATATACAATTTTACGAACCGGAACCAAAAACTATAAATACAATAAGGAGTATAGTATAGTACATGGACACATTTGATAAGATCGGTAAACTCATCGAAGGCGGTATAAAAACACTATTTGCAATGCCAGGAATCTTAGTTGCTGCCCTCGGAGTAATTGTAGTGATAAATTCTGTGCTAGATCTAGATTTCTTTGGAGCAATAGTAGGAATAGTTTTCATGGGCTTAGGACTAGGCTGGATCAGCTGGACCCTAAGAAGCATAAGGGGATTAAGACACACATGAATAAACAAGCATTAATAGTGGTATTATTATTGTTTGTATTATTTTTTGTGCCGTGGGGAAGTTCTAGTGACATCCAGATATATACTAAAAAAATTGATCATTCCGTTCTTCCTCAAAAATACACAATTGAAGTATATGCTTCACCACATGACTTACCTAAATATCCAACAACATTAATATGTTCTGTATATTCTATATCAGAACAAGTTTTTACAAAAACAAGGAATGTTAAAATAAAGCAACTTATAAATGTTACATATATACAAATAAATGACAAAAATGACTTTAATAAACCTGTATGCAAAATATCTCAGGATGGATATAATAATGCCTTTCATGTACATGGTTATGTTACCAAAATTTCAAAGAACCGTGGTACAATAATAGATATGGATGGACTTCCCGAGTATGCGGAATATAAACACCTATTAATAAATGTTACAATGATTGATGATTCGGGGAGTTGCATAAGTAGCCAAAAATTGTTGGATTCTGGGTATAGAGAAATAAAAAAGGAACCAAAAAAAGACAAATATAAAAAATAATCGTTGTGGATCAGTCACTAATTAGTATCATGTCCATACTATAACTTTTTTCTTTACTGATTTTGTTTAGTAAGACATCCATTGAAAATTCTGACTTCCAACCAAGAACTGAAATTCCCATACCATAACACGGCGGATGATAGTCCGTGATAATAAAGTGCGTCCCACTTTCACATGGAATTGACCAGTCGTATGCAATGGCGTGAATGTTTGGTGTTGGATCCAGGGTTGAGAATTCATATTCTACGGTAAAATCCAGGTTTGCTGGATAAATCCAATGTTCGGTAGTATGCGACATTATTGGAGGAAGATATGTTACCCTCATGCTACCAGGAAGGACTTTCATGAGGTCTGTTGACCATTTCAAACCCAGACGCCATATTGAAATTTCTTGCTGAAGATCATATAGGATTTGGTCTAGGGTTTCTGGAGTTTCTTGATCGGTTATAGCAGTTTCGCTTTCGCAAAGGATAGTTAGACTGATGGTGGCTCTTTGGTATTCCCCAAGCCATTGCCGGACGTCACCTTGATAACCCAATCTATCTTTTCGTGTGGGTCCCGCGGTACTCGGATGACTACGAATGCCTTGAGAAAGTATGGCTATTCTCATACTTGGAAATTCATAGTCGTCGTTTCCTAGACGGTCGCGGCGCAGTTTTTTTAGTGTGAAGTTCGCTAGTTTCGTTGGAATCGCTTCTATTAGTTTGGCACGTTGACCTATTGAAAGCACTTAAGTCACTTCCTGATTGCGACTATCAAACGGTACATATGGTGTTCTTGGATATCTAACGTCAGGGGCTTGTAGTGTATATCTATTAATAGATGTCATTATTTCTTCCACGTGGTCGTCTACAAGTTTTATGCCAAATTCACAAGATTTTTGAGCTGTGTCCTTTTGATTCATTCTAATATTGAAAAATGTCTCGTTTGCTTTTTGTGTAAGAATATCCAAGGGTATTTCTTTTGTTTTACGTTCCGCTAAAATTCCACCAACGTTATATGCCTTATCAAAGTATTTTTGTAGATAATCGCCTACGATCATACTTTTAATGGTAGATTTTTTTAGAAGTATATCAGGATTTATAGATACGTCATGTAACTTTTTGCCTAATATATCGACAGCATATTCTTTGTCTTTTTCAGTTAGTGTGGAATATATCATGCCGTACGTTTTATTTTTCTGGAATACTGCTAGTAAATCTAAGTCCCACGAAAGTCCGCGAATTGTTTTATTATATTCAATTATCCATTTACCGCCGTTATGACAAGGTGGTCCGGTCCAAGTTGATGTTGTCCAATATTCTTCATCAAAAACGTATTGTCCAAGGTTTGATATTATTTCTTGGGATGGATCGCCTTCATATACAAAAACATTGTTATGGTTTAAATTTATCCATGTCCACCCATTGTCAGTAGAATGCATTACAATAGCGTTATTGCTAGCATCATAACTACAAACAACAACGAGCTTATCTTTTTCGCTAGAACCTGGTCTTAATACATCATATGAATTTATTATTCCATGAGTTTCGTCGGCAAACGGTAAACTAAATCTAGTTTTCCAAGCAAACCCGGTTTTTTTGTCTTCAAAATAATAATTTTCTCCGGAATATGCATAAAGAACATTGTTTGTATCGAGGTCTAAAACCCTTGCCATCAGTGCGGTATCGTCGAGTGTTGTTCCAGACGTGTCAGTCATTTCCAATTGCAATATTCTGGTGTTATAGAATGGACTAAATAAGTTTGAGCCACCCCATCCACCTTTATATGTTGCGAAATGTTGATCCCAGCCCTGAAGATGCGTGAACCACGTTTTGCCATTATCTTCTGAGATAACGAGATAAGGTCCGAATCCAACAAATATTGTTTGGCCAACACCAGTTAATGCCGGATATGCATATGAGTTCCAGGAAAAGTTTTTAGTCGTGGATGGATCGTGATAACCAATCGATGTCCATCCGGTCTTGTTGAGTATTTTTGACCATGTTCTGCCTATATCATATGATCGCCATATAGAAGAACAATCATGAGCAAATAATATATTGTCTCCAATGTTTATTACAGTTCGGCAACCTGGTGCAAAATTAGATATTTTTGTCCAAGTAAGTCCAGAATCCAAAGTACTTTCCAACCATCCAGTTGAAGTACTTGCAAGTACATGACCGTAATCTATTTGGGTTATACTATAAATAACATCTGATGTATTATAAACACTTGTCCAGGTTTTTCCAGAATCATGAGTTCTGTATATGGAGTATGTGCCGTTTTGCATTTTTGCAATGCAGACATGATACTGTCCATAAACATGTGTAATGTCTTCTATAGTTTCGACTTCGCCCGGAAACGGTAATGATTTCCACCATGTTTGAAAGCTAGTTGTGTCAAATGTTCCTAATATGAAGTTTTTGCCTTCTATTATGGATAGTGTAACTGGACGCATTTCAAGCACCTACCAACGTGATTGTCATTGTATGACGTTTCGGATAAGTTCGTTTGTTACAAACATCCATTGAAATAGATTTTGCATAAAGCTGTAATGATAATTCCATGTCATACGTGGTTATATGTTGGTTGGTCAATATAGCTGCTAATCTATATATCCTTCGTAGGGATGCTTTATCTAACATTGTAATGGTATGGGATTTATTTATATTAAATTTTTGAACATATTGTTTCATTATAAATGATTTTGTGATGTTTTTCTTTTTGTTCTGGATGGCCATAATAAGTGGTATATTTTTTGTTCCAAACAATCCTGCACGTGCTGTAAATGATTTTGTTTTGTTTATTTTGAACATTGAACCAATTAAGAACAATTTTTCATAGTAATTCATGATTTGTATATCGACATCATATGGTATGGTTTGTTGTATATTGTTTGCGATGCTCATTACGTAGGGGATATCGGAGTTTTTATGTAAAAGAGCATATCGCATGGTATGAGATAGTGTTAATGGTCCCCTTACATAAGTTTCCATAAAATAGTCAATGAAGGGTAAATACATGCTATAAGAAATGCCAGCTGCAACCATTTGTGGTATAAGATAATTTAAGGTGTCTTGTTTTTCTTTTGCTATTCTCATAGCATCTATAGAAGAAAATGATATTTGAACAGTGGATGGATATCTTGTTGTTACGGTGGTTTCACCAAACATTCCAATTATGCTATCAATAATGGTTTCACAGTTGGATTTGGTGCCAGAAGATGTTAGGATGGTGGTACGAGTTTTTAGACGGTCTCGGTAAGCAGTATCTGTTTCTTGATAGATACGTGGAAGGTCGAAAATTTGGCCCCACGCATCGTCGAGATATGTGTCTGTGGCGTGTTCTAGTTTAAGAGCGTTTGTCATTGTTTCCATTTTTCGCCAAACACTATCAAAAGTTTCTGCCCATGCCCAAACCAGCGCACTCATAACACTGGTTGATGGTATTGTTAGTTCATATGCGGGAACTAACGACACAGACATTAGTATGCCACGAAGTGTATCTTTGAGGCCAGTAGACATAGAATACGTTGCAACGTTAGTTGCGGCAGATGCATAGTCCATGTAAAAATTAATAGAGTCGGACTTTAATAATCCCATGCCATAATTACGATTTAGATAATATCGGATTTCCCCGCCGCTAAGAGGTTCTGACCCAGTGAACACAACCCATTGGTCCATGGTATACGCTTTTGTTCGTACGATGTAAGACTCACCGATACCGGGTCGACTGCCAATTGGATGTTCACCGATTAACATTGTTCACCTCAAAAAAATTTTATAAAGATTCCACGCAAACTTCATGCTGACGTATGATAACCTTAAATCTATTTTCCACGAGAATAACATAGTCAGTATTTTCTATGATATCTTGTATTCGATGTAAGTGTATGGACCGATTTAAACCATACGGTATTTCGCAATACGGACAATTTGTTTCGCCACGATTATTTTTCTTAACGAGCGTATTATTAATGTTTGATGCGCCACATCGCATACAAGACCACGTATCTTTTTCGCCACATCGCGGACATTCAGCCCACTTAGATGCATCCGTGTGTTGCCATGTAAATCCGCAAGTTTCGCATTCAAAGTGATTGGTTATGGTGATTTCATTGTCCCAGTAAGCGGTTACTTTGTCGGATGGTTTCAATAAAAAAGTATATGGAGTTAATGGTACGGAAGCGGCTGGAATCTTTTTCTGTATCATATTTTCCGCGAGTTTTGGACTGATAGGAACTATCAGCAATTTTGTTGGCGTTATGTTTTCACTATCTGTCCAGAATTGTTGTGTACCGTCCTCACGAAATTGTGGAATAAAGTGTTCGACACCACTTTCATCGATGTAAATTTTAACCCACATATATTCAATTATGGCACTCATTATAAAGGACCTCGAGTTATAATGGACGTTGCATAATTAATTCTTTGACTATTTCATCTTTGATTTCTTTTATGACAGTTGTTTGGTTTTTTATGGCCTTACTAACCGCATAATCATAGATGTATTGGTTAGGTGGGCGAAGTGCCTCAATTTTTTCTATTGGAATATTCCAGGGGTCGGAACTATTGGTAAAATAATAGCGGTACGTTATAATTTGTCCGAATTCCGGTATTAATAGTTCGCGTCCATTAATAGAAACATCATTAAAGATTTGAAGGACTTTTGGACTTTCAATATTTTCTTTTGATGAATTTAGTCTAATGTAGATGTCGAAAGTTTTTCCACTGTCGTATAGTTCATTTATAATGTCTCGTTTGATGGCATTGTTGTAGTAAATGGTTTTAAGTTCGAATGCACCGCAAAAATCTTTACCAACGTTGTCTACAAAAAACAGATTTATGGGTACTATGTATCCTTCTGATTTGTCGGGGAGGTATACGGTGTCTTGTAACGATTCATTAGGGTTTTTCGGTACTATTTGTATTACAATGTCCGATGGTTGTAAAGATATTATATTTCTCATATTTGTCTTTATTCTCCTTGTTATTATATAAAATGTTTAAAAAATATTAATAGTAGGGCTTACTACTATTTTTATATTAATTTTTAAATTTATATCTCATCATATCGAAAGGTCAAGCTTTCCGAGGCCTTGTCGCCTTGCGTTGCATCAGTATCAATCACAACTTGCGTGACGACACACTTGCAACTTGCGGCAGTTGTATAAGGTCCGCTATCCACAAGCAAAGTTGACGCCGAAACATAAGTGTCCGCATTAACAGGAACTGCGTGATTAGAAGAACCTGACTTATAGTAGGCGTGACCATTTGTTGCATCGTTTATTGGATAGCCGGAAGTTCCCTGAACGCCAGTAGCCTGAGCATAACTAGCAACCGGGCATCCATTATCTCCTGTTGACTTTACTGCGACAAATAATCCGCCCTTAGTTCCTAAGGCCCAGTTAGTCTTTACATTTCCGGACGTATACCAACGAATATTAGAAATCTGGGTGAAGTCTCCGGAAAATGCGACGTTATGGGTCTTCCAATAACTGTAATTCAGACCTGTGCTCGGTACGACACAAGGATTGCTGAGACCAGGATTATAAGAATCCATTGCGCAATATCTTCCTTGGGTTATTACTGTAGCGACACCAGGTGAGGCGCCGTTATACTCCTGAACGTTCACTGTAGCTACCATTTTTATAAATCTCCTGATATAATTATATTTTTATTGAATTCATTTATATGTTTACCTAAACATATTATATTGTTAATAGAATAATCGTTTGATTGTTCTAATTCTTCTAATTGTTTTTTGTTTTTATTTTCCACTTAATTTTGCCTTGACATTTGTTACAATTTGTTTTTCAATATCAGCTAATACATTTTCGTATTCTTCATCAAATGTAGATCGTATGAAAGATCGTGGTGGTATAAACCATTCTCTCCCCGGTGCGTTTTCTGTTCCTTTTTTCGGTCTATTGTTCCAAGCAACGCCATGTTCGTTTGGGGCAGCATATTCTGCGACTTCGGGATCTAAAATTCCAATTGTAATTTTGATGTCTTCGCCGTCAGTTTCGACAACATGTGTAACGCTTGCCAGCAATGTACCATCATCGACTAAGGTATGCGAAGATCCTTTACGTTTGATGGTGCTTTCAGCGTTAGGCGGCGGAACATTACTAAGGATCTTTTCGCGAATTTTGTTTTCTAGAAACATTCCAATGCTTTCAGCGATATCTTCATTCATGATTATAAACCTATTATTTGAGGTGTGTTATTATACGATTTTATTTTCCGTAGCGTATTTAATAACCGAGCGGGTACAATATATCGGCTCAGTGGAACGTGACTAGCTGCGGCCAGACTGCCGGTGATTGGGTGGTAATGGTAATCCCAGCAGTAGCGATCATAATACAGGTCGCTGAACGCATTGGGGCCGTTGTAGGTCGAGCTGTTGCCCGAAAGAGTATGGGTATGCGTGTCCGATCCTGATACTGTGGGATCGGAGTTGCCTGCCTTCAGGTTTCCGCCCGCCCAACCCGTCAGGAGCTCCCAATTAGATCCTACTGAGCCGTCAACGAATACCACGCTGCCAGCCACCGCCCTGGAAGTGTTCTGCAGGGCATGGTAAAGCCTTGTCACCAGGTTCCGGGGCTCGACGTACTTGGCCTCAGAAGCTATGCTGAAGGTGTGGCCGTGATGAAGAGCACGGTCTCCAGTTTGCTTCACAAACCACCCATCCGAGAAGACCACCCCCTGAACTTCACTGAGGCTACCAGACACAGTATGCTTTTGTGGGGTAGTTGTACCTACTGTGGTTTCCGGGGTAGTATGAACAATATATTTTCCATCTGCAGAACTATATCTTTCCAGGCTGGCGTCCGTCAGGACACCATTGGACATGATGATAGAGCCCTCTGGGAAAGATCGAACGCTACTCTCCCAGGTCGCCATGTCCATATAGATGATATCAAGACCCCACCCCGGCGGATTGTTGTTATTGGAGTTCTCGATACTGTACCCCGCGACCGGATGGTTATGCGTCCCCATGATTGAATCGTTTGTAGGGGTCTGGCGGGTTCCGTGCTCTCCCCCGTGCACCGAGTTTCCCACATTGATCGATGCAGATGGGTGAGTGTGAGTGGTTGCTCCTGTCTGGCTCCAGTGATTCGCTGGGGTTCCATTGAACCGGAGATACTGGTTAGTCCTCGTGAGCCTAGTCCAGGGAGAGGGCGGATCGGTGCCCTTCCTCCAGAAGACGTATAGGTTGGTCATGCTCAGGTGGCCTCGCAGAACAGCCTTACTACAACCTGTTTAGCCGTAGTTGTGCCACCAACTTCAGCCCTTATCACTTTATGGGCACTTACACTGATGTTATGGCCGGTCGTAGTATTATATGAGTATCCGGACGGGATGACGGAATAGTTTACCGCACTTCCCTTAGCAGCACCAATATCATGAATGTAAAGACCACACGTAATTCCGCCAACTATTTGCCCAACTTCCCAAATATCTATTCTGGTGATTTTACAATTTACCGGAACAGCAACCTCTTGAATTTGATATTCTATAACATCGGATCCGTTTCCAAAGGGAAAGTCGATTTCAAATACTCTACCAGTCAATCGCGAACCATCAACTGCTGGAAGTTTAGCATTACCATCTAATTGAACTAAGTTGTTTGCGGCAGTTCCGACAGTTAACCCAGTTGTAAGGGTTTTTTGGGTGCTACTCCATTGAGGAACAAGTCCGGAAGTTGTGGTTCCAGTAGGCGCTTCTACTACAAATCCGCCATAACTGGCAATATCAAGAATAGAAGCATTTAGAATTTCAGTTACACCAGCCCCCACATAAACTAATGCAAGTATTACGCCGTTTGGTATTGATGCGCCAGGACTCGGTGATGCCATTTTCTTGAAATCAGTT
>Ga0255341_1004523_pt1 | contig 14532 bp, 14 predicted proteins | sample wastewater_treat_8_FD_192418 | JGI IMG/M metagenome (GOLD analysis project Ga0255341, IMG submission 192418) | Wastewater microbial communities from Lulu Island WWTP, Vancouver, Canada - plant12 | ecosystem: Engineered > WWTP > Wastewater > Unclassified | place: Canada: Vancouver, British...
AACACAATAAAGCGGGCAGTAGAGTCAGGACCTTTCGGGTACCTTATCAAACCCTTTAAAGAACGGGAGCTTTACAGCAATATCGAGATGGTTGCGCATAAGCATAAGCTCTATCGGACAACGGTTGCCAGAAACGAACCTGAAGAACAGGTCCAGGCTCCAGAAAGAAGAGTGGAAGAGAGAGCTCCTGATCTACGTCTTGGTATACTTGCAGTTCAGGCAATTCCTCACCCGGTTATCCTCCTTGCGGTGAACGGAACAATAGTATTCTCAAATGCCGCGTTCAGAAATTTTTACCGGATGGTTTCTGGAGCCCGTGAGTCCTCTGCCACGGCTATTGATGACCTTCCTGAATTATGTAAAAAGATATGGGTTTCTGGAAAAGAGAGATTTAAAGAGGGTAAAGGATTTTCGATAACAGGGCCGGTGCAGGTGAAGGGAACTTCACGCAGGTACAGGGTAGATATGCTTCCGATAATTGAAAAAGGAGTTCTTCATTTCATTGTTGCCATAATCCTGCCTGGTACGACCAGCACCGAGTCCGCTGCTCCAGGCCTTGCAGGCTCATCTGGAAACCTCCTTGAAGAGGCCATCGATACCATAAAGGAGATCCGGTTTCTTGCATCGCCAGAAGATACGTACCGGTTGCATCAGATTGTGACAAGGGCCGACAATGTACTAAAAAACCTTGGAGAGATCAGGAACATCTCATACCCTGGGCAGGATGAGAAGAAAAATGCTCAAATGCCAATCGGGTGATCATTCAGGATCTTTGCCGGCAATCTCATCCTTATATGCCATGATGACTGGGGAAAGTGCTCTTCCAGGACAAGGAGCGTGCAGCGATCCAGGTCACCAAAATGTTCACGATCAAACCTTGCCTCCGCTTCTTTATAAAAGGCAATAATTTTCCTGACGGCATCAACTGCCTCCTCTCCGACGATGGTTTTTCCAAACTTTTCTCCTATCTCAAAGGGAATTACAACCTCGTTCTCCTGCATCCAGAGGATGCTCTTATCTACCTCAAAAAATCCTTTATCAATGATCAGGTAATGAAATTCAATATCCATATCAGGCTCACCTGGACCGGTCCTTGCCAGCATATTATATAAAAAGTCCAGGAAAACACGTTTGTTAGAAATTAAGTCTTCCGAAATTGCTTCTTTTGAAAGTCGCCGGGCCATGTCGGGAATAATGTGTTCCCGATCCACCATCATGAGAAACTGCTCCTGGGACCTGATATTATCTGCCATCACCTTCAATGTCAGGTATTGTTCACGGAGTGTTGACCCTGAGGAACGGCCCATGTTAACTGCCATGGTACAAAGATTCTTCTTTCTTCATAAAAGATATTGGCATCGGATCATAAAAAAGTGAATATAATTTTCATCCAGATATATAGCAACATGAGGTTTATTGTCAAAAATTGAAGGAGGATTGTCTGGAATAATAACTCAGGATAACTCAGGACATGTCCATCTCATCAAGGAATGGCAGCAGCCCTATAACCCGTGGGTTTTCCCCGGTCGTTTCTATCCTGACAATTGTTACTTCAAGCGGAATAGATTTCAGTGCTTCGTCAAATAAAGAGTTCATCTCCCGCTGAATCTCAAGGAAGAGCGGAAGCTGGATAAAGGGTCGTTCATGCTCCTCGAGCTTTCCATATTCTGCAAGATCCTTATCATAGGTTGAGTTATATGCAAGATCTTTTTCAAAGTACACGATGATCTCGCAAGGTTCACGAAGGCTTATCTGTTCAAGAGCCCTGATGTCAGCAGCCATGCCTGGAACCAGGTTTGCCAGGACGACAGGAAACGTGGATTTTTTGGCTTTCATCATCCGACCCCCTGAGTATGTATCGCTTCTATTACCCGATCAAGGGCTTCGCGATGTTTTTTCGACTCTTTCTTCATGTCACGAAGAGTAGAGACCATCTCTTCCTGCAATCTCATGCTGCGTTTTTGAAGTTTAATCATCTCCTTGAGGTATTCAAGTCCAAGTTCAGACCTTTGAAACATCTCCTTTTGAAAATCACCAAAGTGAGGCTCAAAGTGAGTAAATGTCCCTTCAAAGGGAGACTCTGAAATAGTGACCGATTCCACAGATATAAGAGGCTCCTCTTCTGCCCTGAGTTCCTCACAAAAACCGGCAAGTTCATCTTCCCTGCCTTCAGCAACAATTCTTACAGAACCATCAGGAAGGTTCTCTGCATACCCGAAAATACCATGCCGGTTTGCAACAAGCCTGACAAATCCCCGAAAGCCAACCCGTTGCACACGGCCGGTAACCAGAATAGTATATCTTTTCTGCATAGGCTGTGATTGTCCTATGCTGAGACGGGAAACGGGTTTAAGATTTCGTTTCCCTTTGCCCCGGAAAGAGAAGGTGAAGATCTATCTCAATCCCGGAGACAGGCTGATCAATGTCAAACCGGTTTAAAACCCCTGGATGAATCTCCCCAAATGTACCGGTCTTCATTCCGTCCACCATGATGTCAGCAGCACGTCCGGGGATGAATGCAGGATCGGTGCTTTCCGCCGTGGTATAGAATATTCCAAGCTCTCTCATCAGGGCATCTGCCGTTGCAAAAGCCTCTGAAAAGTCTGCCCCGGTGTGGGTTGAGGCAAGGGCAAGCTTCTGAAAAGTCTGCATGGATAAGACCACATCTCCAGTATGAAAGATCCTCTGTGGAAGTTCGCGCCGTTTGTTTATCCTTAGAAGATCCAGGAGGAGCGGGAGAAGATCAGTCCTGACAAGAGTCTGTTCTTCGGAGATCGGATGCAGAACACGAAGCGCTGCCGGGTCCGGCTCCCTCTGCATCCTTGTATACATCACATCCTCGTTTGACAGGGTGAATGGCATGACCTCAAGGTATCCTAAACCGGTGCAGATATCACGGATCGCAGATGCCAGTGCATTAACCGGGTGTTCATGTCCGGTTGCGAAGGTTGCCGGCAGCCTGGCGTCAAGGTTGCTAAAACCTGCCCCTATTGCCACGTCTTCATAAACATCCCACTCGTGCATGATATCGGCCCTGTAGCAGGGTATCCTTACAAGGACTGTGGTGTCACCAGCCTTTTCAGCACCGTACCTCATCTTTTCCAGTATACCTGCTATCTCTTCTGCTGAAAACCCGGTTCCAAGAAGCCTGTTGCAGGATGGGACATCGATATTCCGGAGAGAAGGAGAAAGATCAGGCATAACAACTCCGTTCACCTCAACGCTCTCACATCTTCCTCCGGCTGTAATAAGAGTCGTGCATAGCACCCTGAGCGCTGTCATGACTGCACGCTCATCAGTCCCTGTCACGTCAAGTAGAAGGTTTTTAGAAGATTCAGTGACCCGTGTAAGTTCTCCGTTGATAATTGGCGGGAATGAAAGGACATTGCCATTCGCATCCTCGATAAGTGGCATGACCGGCTTGTCCTTTACGATATGGGAATAGTCACGGCCTTTAGGGTGTTCTTCCATTATCTCTGCAAGGGTCATCTCCCGGTCATAATCCAGTGGAATGAAAGACCTTGAGACAGGGGCACCATAATACCGGAATGGTGGTGTCACCTTGTCAAGGTCATGTACGCCGATTGCAACTTTTGCCCGGCCACGGCCGACAACCCAGTGCAGGGCCTCCTGAACACCCATGAGGCTGATAATCGCCTCATTATCAAGATTTACATCCCTTATAACCGCTGAACCGATATAAGGCCTGACATCCCTGAGGTTTTCATCTACTGAAAAAGTGATGGATGAGGGGTTTACCTGGTAGATCTCCTCTCCAGTCTCTATTCCAAGAAATCCCCGCATTGCACGAGCTACCCCTTCGGTTGAGTATAGATCAACCCTTGAGGGGAAGAACTCAACATCCACCTGGTCTTCAAGGATACGTTCAATATCTGAGCCGATCATGGGGAGATGGTCAATTATGGTCTTCCGGTCAGAACCACAAAGGCGCTCAAGGTATTTATACGGTAATGAAACGACGGGCATCAGCACCGACCTCCATGAATCACGGGAGTATTCCTTATCCAGTCGATATCGCTTTGGTAAAGTTCACGAAGGTCGGTAAGACCCATTCTCAGCATGGCAACACGTGAGACGCCAAGCCCCCATGCAAGGACAGGACAGGTGATGCCCCAGGGTGAGGTGACTTCTTCACGAAAGATCCCGGCTCCTCCAAGTTCAACCCAGCCAAGGTCATCGATAAATACCTCCGGTTCAACGCTTGGCTCTGTGTATGGGAAGTAACCCGGCCTGAACCTGACCGATTCAAATCCCATTCTCCCATAGAACTCTTTCAGGTACCCAAGAAGGTTACGAAAGTTCACATGGGTATCCATGACTATCCCTTCAAGTTGTTCAAACTCCGGAAGATGGGTTGGATCGATGGCTTCCCGCCGGTATACACGGCCGATACAGAAAGCCTTGACCGGTGGTTCAGGGTGTGCAGCCAGGTGCTGAATGGAAAGGCTTGTGGTATGAGTCCGAAGCACGGTCGCCTTCGCTTTTTCTGGATCCCAGTTCCCTCCCCATCCGGTTGAAGAAGTTTCACCTCCTGATTCGTGCATGTTGCGGACTTTCTCCCATCCTTTCGGTAAAGGCTGCTCTCCGGCAAGATGGAACGTGTCCTGCATCTCCCTTGCCGGGTGGTCCTGTGGCTGGAACAGCGCATCAAAATTCCAGAAAGCTCCCTGGATTATGCTTCCATGTAATTCTGTAAAACCCATGTCAAGGAGGATCCGCCGCATCTCGTCTATCATCCGCTGGTACGGGTGTATCTTTCCAGGCCATAGTGGGCGTGGACGTTTTGTGATATCATACCGGCGAAGTGAGAGATCCTTCCATGCACCTGAGCTTATCTGCCCGGCTGTAAGCGTTCCGGTCTCCCCGGTGAGAGTGATCCCGGAACTGGCAAGCTTTCTCCCTTCATCCGTAATGCTGATGGTATACCTGACTGACTCTTCTTCGGTGACAAGTCCACGTTTGAGAAGGTCTTTTTTTACATCGGCAGGAGCAGTATCCGGATTTTTAAGACCCGCTTCAATGGCAGATGTAGCGGCATCACCTGTCTTGACGACTTTGCCAGCTTCAATTTTCACCCAGCCAAGTCTCTTCATCCAGCCAAGACCTATCTTTGCATGGGGATGGCTGTTCAGGTCAGCAATTGATGTTGATGCTGAAAAACTGTTATAAAGCTGGCGTTCCGGAAGTCCTTCCTTAAGGTACAGAGATCCCTCACCGGTCAGGATAAGTGTGGTGGTGACGGTTCGCTCTACTTTTGCAAGGCCTTTCTGGGACAAGAGGCCTCCATACTGAACTACTGAATCTGCCGGCCGGTCAAGGATTGTTCCCATCTCCTCCGGTGTCGTGGTCTCTTTTTTCACAAGCTCAAGAAGCAGACGCTTCTCATTAAGGGTTAATTGCATGATGTCTCCGTTCGTGATCTTTCTGGCAGTCTCTGCCCTTGGGTGAGTTTTTGTTGCTTTTGTACATGGTGCATGAATGAATCTCCAGATAACCCTGGGTAAAAATAATCGATTATTACAGGGGCCCGGGCTTTGTCCAGACCCCTATCTAAACGAAAGAAATGAGCAGGAAAAGAATGGAGAGAAGGGTTTTGCTGTGCTCATAGTTCTGCTGTACTGTTATCTGTGATTAGTATTTATAGGATGGGGATCGGATAAGGGTATCCTGAATATTGGATTGTGTTTGTTCAACCGGTCATCTCTATAATTGTAAAGACGATCATGATACTTATGCAAGGGGCAGATCATATGTACCAGTACTGGGGAAAAACCAGAAAAGATGGTGATCCCAACTATCATCTCCTTGTTTACCATTCCCTGGATGTTGCAGCGGTTGGTAACAGGTTTTTATATCATCATCCAATTCTGGTAAGCAGGATATCCTCTGCTCTTAATATTGAACAGGATCAGGTTATTCCTTTTATCAGTTTTTTACTTGCAATTCATGATCTTGGAAAGTTTTCCGAGAGTTTTCAGGGGATGGTGAGAGATCTTTTCCTTCAAATACATGGGAGAGAACCTGGACTATGTAATCAACTCCATCATAGCAATTTAGGTGTCAAAATTTTTGAAAATATTATAGAGAGATCTGATCTTGATCTGACTGACAGACTCTGTGAAGGCGACTATCACGAATTTTATTTTGGATACAACTTTTGTCTGAATGCCTCATTTGGGCATCATGGAATGCCCCCAGATATGGGCAAAATTAATTATACTCCTTTTCACCTGGTGTGTACTGATGATGACATCTCTGCTGCTTCGGAATTTTTACAAAAATCTGCAAGTTTATTTCTTAGTAATCTCAATTCATCAATTCCGATTCAAAATGACGAATCTGTCTCTGCTCATATTTCATGGTTGATTGCAGGCCTTGTGATTATCTCTGACTGGATTGGTTCTTCCGGCATTTTCCCATTCAATAATGAGAGGATGCCTCTTGATGTTTACTGGAAAAAAGCTGTAAATATTGCAGAGTGTGCTTTACCTGTTTGTGGATTATCTGATTATCTGGTAAGTCCTTCGACTGGTATCAGATCACTGTTTCCTGGGTTTTTTGCGGGAGAAAGAGTTCCAAGTCCGCTTCAGGAGAAGGTAAGCATCCTTGGATTGGGAACTGGTCCTCACTTATTTTTCATTGAAGAATCTACCGGGGGTGGTAAAACAGAAGCAGCTGTCACTCTGGCTCACCGTTTAATGGCTGATGGACATGGTGAGGGGATTTTTGTTGGGCTGCCAACCATGGCAACTGCAAATGCAATGTACGAGAGGATGAAGGATTGTTATCAACATTTATATTGTCAAGGGGAAAACCGTCCCTCATTGATTCTTGCTCATGGCTCCCGTCATTTATCAGACTCTTTTCTTCAGACTATTGGTCCGCCTGATACTTTGTTAACCGGGGTGGATTATCTGCAAGGTGAAGAATCTGGCGAGGCTGTATGTGCAAGATGGCTTGCAGACCATAAAAAGTTATCACTCCTTGCCTCTATTGGTGTTGGAACGATTGACCAGGGTCTTATCGGAGTGCTCCCTGTGAAACACCAGTCTCTTCGTTTATTCGGTATTGCCAGAAATATTCTGATTGTTGATGAAGTTCATGCTTATGACCGATTTATGAATCGTTTGTTGCGCTCCCTTCTTACCTTTCATGCTGCTTTAGGTGGAAGTGCTATTCTTCTCTCTGCCACCCTACCTAAACGTCAGAAAGAAGAGTATATTTCTGGTTTTACAATTGGAGCAGGATATGCCTGTACTTTCGAATTCATTAATGAATATCCATTAATCACCCATATTCATCCTGAAGAAACCAATCAGATTCCTGTTTTATGCAGACCAGGGACCGAACGAGATATTGAGGTAACATTCTTTCATTCAACGGAAGCCGTTGCAGAATACCTGGAAATAGAATTAAAAACTGGAAAATGTGCCTGCTGGATTCGGAACACCGTATCAGACGCAGTATCAGCTTTCCAAATGATGGAGAAGCGTAAGGCTGCTTCAAAAATACTTTTATTCCATGCACGGTTCGCCATGGGAGATCGTCTTGAAAGAGAACGTGAAGTTCTTGCACAATTTGGGACAAAAAGTAGTGATGAAGAACGCAGAGGAGTCCTTCTGATTGCTACACAGGTAGTTGAGCAATCTCTTGATATTGATTTTGATGTTATGGTTACTGATCTTGCACCAATTGATCTGGTCATTCAAAGGGCCGGCCGGTTGCATCGTCATAGTCGTGGACTTAGAGAAAAACCGGTGCTTGGTATTTATTCACCTCCTTTTGATGATAAACCTCGAGATTCATGGTATTCAGAGTTGTTCCCGGGTGGAGCATATGTGTATCAGTACCATGGTTTATTGTGGAAGACTGCAGAACTGCTTCGGAGTGAGGGCTCAATCCGGACGCCTGATCGCTCACGATTTTTGATAGAATCGGTTTATGATCCTCAATTGCCTCCATATGTACCTCCTTCATTGATTAAACGGGATAAAAAAACAGAAAATGAGGATAGGAAAGCTGAAGGACTTGCAGGGAATAGAGCATTGCAGGTATCATCAGGATATAATCTTGGTTCTGGCTTATGGGGGGAGGATGATGTGGATAGTACGCGTCTTGCTGATCCCACGATTCAGGTTCTTTTATGCAAGTGGGATCCAGATAAAAAAAGATTGTCTTTATGGAGAGAGATGGATCGATATTCTATAGATATGAGCAGAGTAACTGTTTCTCAACAGATATTTGATATCAGGGCAAAAGTCAGTCCTTTGATAGAAAGAGAGATGGAATGTTTCTGTTCTGTTCTTCCTGGTGGAGGAAAAAAAGAAAGAATTATTCCATTAATTCCAATTAATGATTATTACTACTGTTCCGTGGTTCACTCGAATGGGAAGCTGATGGTAATTAAGTATGACAAAAAGATGGGGCTGATGATATGTTCAGATAGTAACGTTTATAGTAGTGTGGGTATCACTTAATAATCAGACTTAAAGTTTCTAAGGAGGTCAGAAATGATCCATCTTTTACATGATGCATGGATTCCGGTTGTGAGAGAAAATGGTGAATCTGAATTTATCGCTCCGCATCAGATAACCTCAAATTATGATACCAACCCTGTTATAGAACTCAATGCCTCACGCCCTGATTTTAATGGGGCTCTTATTCAGTTTTTGATTGGACTGGTTCAGACTGCATGTCCTCCCAGATCTGACAGGGAATGGACAGAACGTTTTACTAATATTCACTCGAGTGATGAGTTACGGAAATTATTTGCCCCTTTCGCAGAAGCATTTCATTTAGATGGTGAAGGTTGCCGGTTTATGCAGGATTTATCGGTGAGGGAAAATGGGGACTTAATTCCTATTCGAAACATGTTAATTGAATATCCTGCTTCCCGGGATATGTTTGTAAAAAGCAGGTTGATTAATAATGTTTGTCCAGTTTGTGCCGGATATGCATTACTTACATTTCAAATTAACGGCCCACCCAGTGGGAGAGGACATATGACGGGAATCAGGGGTTCAAGTCCGGTGACTTGTGTCATTCCAGATTCTACATTGTGGAATACCATAAATATGAATGTTATTCCACAACAAAAGTGGCCCCATTATGAAAAACCCGATCTGGCAAATTTGCAATTAATTTTTCCGTGGTTGAAAACGCGTACAGACAATGATGTGATCACATCTACCCTTGTTCAATCTCATCCCCTACAGGTTTTTTGGGGAATGCCAAACCGGTTCTTTCTTGATATAGAAGATTCTGATATTTTTTCATGTGATCTTTGTGGACGCACATCCAATAGGGTGGTTAAAAAATTCTTCAGAAAACCATATGGGATTTCCTATGATGAAACCTGGAGTATTCACCCTTTATCACCACACCGACTCATAAAAGAAAAAAATCTCCCTGTAAAACTGAAATCAAACCTGATAACATATCGTCATTATCCTGACTTCACCAATCTGTACAAATCAGAAAAGTCTTCTCCTGCATTAACTATTACACATTTCTATGATGCCAAGTTCAATTTAAGAAAAAATTCCAAGAAATTTTCGGTGTGGATTTTTGGATATGATATGGATAATGCAAAAGCGCAATGTTGGTGTGAATGCACACTTCCCATATATGAACATTTAAATGATAAATCGCGTGAAATATTCGAATCCTGTGTCAACAATCTCGTACATACATCTGAACATGTTCTTCAGACATTATCATCCGCAATAAAATCAGTGTTATCTGGGAAAGACCCTGGTGAAATAACTGACCGGTTTTGGAAAGAGACAGAAACCCAATTTTTTGATACACTGGATACTATTTATCCGGTATTGGACAAACCTGTAGAGATTGATCTGATAAAACGCACCTGGCTTAAATTTTTAAGAAATCAGGCAAAATCACTTTTTGATCAATATACTCAGACTGAGCTAATTCTGGATACCAATAAAGCTGAAAAAATTATTAAAGAACGACGAAATTTGTTGATTTTTACCGGAGAAAATACGAAAAAAGTTATTTCTTTATTAGGTCTTCTCATGAATGACTCAAAGAAGGAGAAAAAACCATGAACAACACATATTTATCAATTAATTCAGATTTTACCCGAAGTACTATTCGCTCCTGGTGGAGAGATTTGTCTGAGAACCGGGGGGATAGGGCTGATTTACGAAGATGCCATGATCTTACAGAAGTCTTTTTCTGCCCGTCATTTCATCGACTTTACCTAAGTCTTTTGACAGAAGGAAAAGTGAAACGCGAAGCTTTGGCTCTTGTTGCAGTCGCTCTTGCACATGTGAAAGAAGACATTTCAGGAGTAACTTTTGCTCAACAGATGGGTGAGTACAGGCATGGCCAGACTCCTCAAATCAGTAAGATGAGATTTCGTAAATTTGTCCGATGTGAATCATATCCAGAACTCTTTCTTCCGGTGACGAGGATTATCCGGATGATGGATGGAGTAGTGAATATTGATGATCTTGTTAAAAAATTGTATTTCTGGAATGAAAAGTCCAGAAAAGAGATGACGTTTGAGTATTTTGAAAAAGTATTACAATCTGAAGGAAGTCAAGGAGGCAAAAAGAATGAGTGAATTTATCCAGATCCATATGCTTGCATCGTACCCACCATCCAACCTGAATCGTGATGATCTTGGGAGGCCAAAAACTGCCACAGTTGGAGGAACACAACGTATTCGTGTATCTTCACAGAGTTTGAAAAGATCCTGGAGAACATCAGAGGCTTTTTCAGATGCACTCAAAGGAACTATTGGTATCAGAACCAAGATCATGGGAGTGAAAATTAAAAAAGCACTGGTTGAGGGAAGGTTGTTGTCTGATATTCTTGAAGGAAAGGAATCAGATCCCATCAGAAAGATAGTAAAAGATGAGAAAAAGGCATCTGAATGGGCTGAGAAGATCAGCTCGCATTTTGGGAAGTTAGAAGGAGGGAAAACGAAGGATACTGATAAAAAGACTGAAAAATCAGATGAAATCAGTTCTAAAAATCCTCTCTCCCATAAGCAGATGGTTCATTTTAGTCCGGAAGAAATTTCAGGGATCGATGAACTGCTTGATCGGATTGCAGATGGACAAAAAGTAACTGATAATGACTTAATTCAACTCAGATTAGATCATAAAGCTGTTGACATTGCCTTATTTGGCAGAATGCTTGCAGATAATGCCGCGTACAATACAGAAGCAGCGGTACAGGTCTCCCATGCAATAACTGTGCATGACACTCCGGTAGAAGATGATTATTTCACGGCGGTAGATGATCTAAACAAACTTGATGATACAGTCGGGGCAGGACATATTGGGGAATCTGAATTTGGAGCAGGCCTCTTTTATACTTATATCTGTATTAACCGGGATTTATTGAATGAAAACCTTCAAAGTGATTCTAAGCTTGCAAATCAAGCCATTGAAGCTTTAATCCGTGCAGCTTCAATGGTAAGTCCTTCAGGGAAACAGAATAGCTTTGCATCCCGGTCTTATGCTTCATATCTTCTTGTTGAAAAGAGTACAGAACAGCCACGGTCTCTTGCCGCTGCATTTTTCAAACCAGTTACAGGGAAGGACATCTATGGTGATGCAGTGAAAAGTCTTGAAGATCTTCGGGATCGGATGGATAAAGCATATGGAACATCCTTTAAAGAATCATCCATATCTATGAATGTTATTGACGGGACTGGAAGTATGGCCGATATTATCTCATTCATTTCAAAGTCATGACGCAGTTCTGTCTCTTCAATCTGTATGGGCCGATGGCGGGGTATGGGGGGATAGCAGTTGGTGAAATGCGGTCTTCCTGGTCCAGGCCATCAAGGTCAGCTGTTCTTGGGATGATTGCTGCAGCTCTTGGTATTCGTCGGGATGATGAAAAAGCCCAGACAAATCTTCAGGCTGGGTATGGTTTCTCGGTGATGGTTCTGCAACCCGGCACAATGATGCAGGATTTCCATACTATACAGTCAGTAAGCTCCAAATCCCTGAAAAAAATGAATCATGTGATGACCAGGAGGGATGAGATGAATCTTGGGGATTCAGAGACCATTCTTTCTAAGAGGGAGTATCTCTGTGATCACATTTCTGTCGCCTGTGTATGGATTCGTGATGCAGAGTCAGCTCAATACTCTCTTGAAGAGATCGTTATGGCGTTTCGAAACCCTGCTTATTGTTTGTACCTGGGGAGAAAATCCTGCCCACCTGCTCTTCCTGTTCATGCAAGGGTTATCCAGTCTGATTCACTTAAGTCTGCCATGATTCAGCATATCGAGGGCTTTGATTTTCTTAACGGTTTTAAAGTTCCTGACAGGGTTTCTCTGTTCTTTGAGGAGGGTATTGATCCCGGATTAGAGGAACCGGTGATGATGATAAAGAGACGGGATAATATTTTATCCCGTTCACGGTGGCAATTCTCTGACAGAAATGAATATTATGCTCGAGTTTATGTTTCCGAGGGAATATGATGTTTTTTTCAAAGATGACACTGGATAGAGAAGCGATAATTTCAGGTCGTTTTCGAGAACTTGTAACTGGGCCGTATCAGGTGCATGAAATGATATGGGGGCTTTTTGCTGATCATCCTGACAGAAAAAGGGATTTTTTATATCGCGCGGAGTTAACGGGTAGGGAGCCTGTTGTTTATCTGCTCTCCGCAAGAGAACCGGTTTACGAAGGGAAGATATGGAGTATTCAGTCAAAGTCTTTTCGGCCAGTTCTCATGAAGGGCGATCTCCTGAGTTTTCGGATCCGTGTAAATCCTGTCGTTACAAAGACCGAACCAGACCCGGAGCGAAAACGTGTCCGCCACCGTCACGATGTTATCATGGATGCAAAAAGAAGGCTTAATGAAGCAAACCTGCCTTTTTCAATGAGTGATCTTGTGCAACAGGAGTCTGTCCGCTGGCTTAGTCAGCGTGGTGAAAACGGAGGGTTTTCTTTATTCAAGGATCGAGTTATAGCTGGAGGATACCGAAAGATGCAGTTTTCCCATGGCAAGAAAAAAAATGCCATATCCATTAGTGTCGTGGATTGTGATGGTGTTCTTCAGGTCGATGATCCTGATATGTTTCTTCAGATGCTCTGTAATGGGCTGGGACCTGCAAAAGGGTTTGGTTGTGGGCTCATGATGGTGAAACGAGCAGCATTATGACGCCTTATCTCCCCAATGTCAAGCCTATCCCTATAAAGGAGCGGTCTTCTGTTGTTTTTCTTGGTAGGGGAGAGCTGGATGTTATTGATGGTGCATTTGTTCTGGTCGATAAGAATGGGGTCAGGATGCAGATTCCAGTCGGCGGTCTTGCATCGCTGATGTTGGAACCGGGTTCCAGGGTTTCCCATGCTGCCGTTTCTCTTGCATCAAGGTTGGTTGCCTGCTTGTTTTTGTAGGAGAAGGAGGTGTACGTCTTTACTCTGTTGGTCATCCAGGAGGAGCCAGATCTGATCGTCTTTTGTACCAGGCACGACTTGCGCTGGATGAAAAATCCCGGCTTAAAGTAGTGAAAAAGATGTTTACTCTCCGGTTTGGTGAGGATCTTCCTGATTCATATTCAGTTGAGCAGTTACGGGGATTGGAGGGGGCCAGAGTCAGGGAATTGTATAGAAAGATAGCAAGAGATGCGGGTATCATCTGGAATGGACGGCGGTATGATACTCATTCCTGGAGGAGTGCCGATCTCCCGAATCGTTGTCTTAGTGCGGCAACCGCCAGCTTATATGGTATTTGTGAGGCTGCTGTTCTTGCTGCCGGGTACTCTCCTTCTATCGGCTTTTTACATACAGGAAAACAGCTGTCTTTTGTGTATGACATAGCTGATCTTTTTAAATTTGAAACTGTTGTTCCTGCTGCGTTTAAAACCGCTGCTTTAGGTCCCAAGGAACCTGAGCGGGAGGTCAGATATGCGTGCCGTGATTTGTTTAGAGAGACTCACCTTCTCAAGAGGATTATTCCAACAATTGAAGAGGTGCTTGCTGCTGGTGGAATTGCAACCCCTGCTCCTCCTGACTGGGTTGTTCCACCGGCGATTCCTGTTGACGAGGAGGAATGAACAAGTATGATGGTTGTGGTGACAGAGGGTATTCCACCATCATTGCGAGGCAGGCTTGCAGTTTGGCTACTGGAAGTCCGGTCCGGGGTGTACGTGGGTTCATATTCTGTGCGGGTAAAAGAGATGATATGGAACCAGGTATGTCAGGGTGTTGGAATAGGAAATGCTGTGATGATGTGGCGCACACCGACAGAAGCAGGATTTAACTTTCTGACTGTGGGCCATAACCGCCGTATTCCGATAGATGCTGACGGGTTTCCATTAGTAGCATTTATGCCGGAGGAGAAGAAGAAAAAGTAATGCTCAGGTATTCTGAACATCCGGGGGAACAATATTTGTTCCAGAAGGATAAAAAAGGAAGAGTGTTCCCCGTGTGTACGGGGATGAACCGTTTGGAGCAGTCTCGGAGAAACAGGAAGCGTTTGTGTTCCCCGTGTGTACGGGGATGAACCGAACTGCCC
>Ga0255341_1004530_pt1 | contig 14512 bp, 11 predicted proteins | sample wastewater_treat_8_FD_192418 | JGI IMG/M metagenome (GOLD analysis project Ga0255341, IMG submission 192418) | Wastewater microbial communities from Lulu Island WWTP, Vancouver, Canada - plant12 | ecosystem: Engineered > WWTP > Wastewater > Unclassified | place: Canada: Vancouver, British...
GCTTCTTAGTGCCGACGATACTTAGACGGTCGCGTCTTGGTAAAATAGGTAGTCGCCAGATTTATATCAGAGCCTTATGCGAATAGCATAAGGCTCTGTTTTGTATTTATTACAGATGTTAGTCTTTTAGAAGGTGATTTTTACTATACCAACCTCACAGATTATTTGAATTGAAAATAAAGGGTTTTTTAGATCATTGTACTTATTTTCTACCAGTGATAAAATTTATATATATTTAATTTGCTTTTCTGGGAGGTGAAGTATCTTGATAAGACTAAAAAAAACAGTTCATATATTACTTATCATAAGTTTATTACTTCAAATTATTATACTGGATTCTTGTGATGCCACAAAGGAAAAAGTTGAGGCACCTGGTGAAACACCCTATAAAATAATATGGTATCACATAAACGCTCCCCAGAAGGATACGGAAATTGTTCTTAATGAGGTAAACAAATATCTGAGAAATAAGATTAATGCAACTTTAGATCTGCGACTTATAGATTGGCAGAATTATGACAAAAAAATTAATGCTGTTATATCCGCAGGAGAACCTTTTGATATTTGCTTCACATCGGCATACATCAATAATTATATCCAAAACTCAGTTAATGGCAATTTTTTGGAGTTGGATTCCCTGTTAAATAAGTACGGACAAGGAACTATAAAAAATCTAAACCCTCTTTTTTTCGAAGGAACACGCATAGACGGAAAGATATATGCTGTTCCCGCAAATAAAGAACTTGCCCATCAAAATGCTTTGGTGTTTAACAAAAAATATGTAGATAAGTATGGGTTTGACGTTTCAAAGATTAAAAGTTTTTATGATATAGAGCCCATGCTTAAAGTCATAAAAGAAAAAGAACCTGACATAATACCCTATGCAATTCACAATGCTTATAACAACTCTTATTCACTTCCCTTTGACAAGATTATTGAAAATATTCCCGGTGCTTTGTATTATGATAACAGAACAAATTACAAGATTATTAACCAGTTTGAAACTCCCGAGTACAAAAAGTATTTTTCAACAATGCACAATTGGTATCTTAAAGGTTATATCCCAAAAGAAGCTGCACGGTTAAAACAGGTAAACTCATATGAAAACAGCGGAAACTTTTTTGCATCAACCTACTCATACTCTCCACACTCGGATATTACATTGAAAATAATGTTCGGATATGATTGCATTGTTATTCCTCTTGAAATGCCGGTAATTGAAACCCGCGATTGTCAGGGTTCAATGCTTGCCATTTCAAGAACCTCAAAAAATCCTCAGAAAGTTATGGAGTTTATTAATTTGCTTAATACCGATGAATACTTGCACAATCTCATAGTCCTTGGTATTGAAGGCAGGCACTATACAAAGAATACTGCAAACACATACAGTTATCTGCCTGGCTATAATCAGAGCAATTCTTTATATATGCTTGCACCCTTCACTGCCGGAAATATTTACATAGGTTATATTTATTCTGAATATCCCCAGTCGATATATAATGACTACAAAACCTTTAACGAATCCGCTTATAAGTCTCCGATTTTAGGCTTTGTTTTCGACACTACTTCTGTAAAGAAGGAAATATCTGCTCTTGCCAGTATATCCTCGGAGCTTTACGGACCGCTCATTACAGGAACTGTAGACCCTGACATATACCTTCCGAAAGCTATTGAGAAATATAAAGAAGCAGGTCTGGATAAAGTCCTGTCAGAAGAACAGCGGCAATTAAACGAGTGGTTAAAAAAACAGTGAGAAGTTTATTTACTACTTCTCACTGTCCCTGATTTTGTTTTTATAATTTAACGATTACTTTTTATCAAGAATTTGTGTTAAGCTGAGTTATCGCCTAATAAGTCATTGTCCTCTTTATCGTGCCAGATATTTATTCAGGAAATTCAAAACAGTATTTTCATATTCTGCTTTATCAGCAGTCAGGAACCAGTTGCAATGGTCTGATTCAGGCATTAAATAAATTTCCTTAGGTCCATTGGCATTTGCCATTAAAAGGTCAGCAGAACTTAAAGGTATAACCGAATCCTTAATTCCATGCAAAATAAGCACCGGAACGTGTACATCTTTTATGGCAGAGCTATAATCCACTGCATTATATTGAGCCTTTGTCAGATCTATATCCTGAGGTATATTCAAATATGTTTTCATAAAACTAAGCCAGACATCATCTTTTGGCATACCGTATACATCACCTATATAAGCCATTCCAGCTTCGGATAACAGAACCTTTATGTCTTTGTATCTGGCCGCAGATGCGATTGCTTTACTCGCACCATAGGAAGCTCCATAAATACCTAGTTCCTTTTTATCCACATCATGTCTGGTTTTTAAATACTGCCATTCTTTATCTTTTAAAGCAAGTTCATCGTATATATCTGTAAGTTTATAGTTTGAAGGTTGCGAGGAACCTATAGTTTTCTTTCCTTTTATTTTGATTTTCAGGCTCTTGCCTGCAGGGATAGTCCTATTGGACTTGTTAAAAGTAATTATATAATGATTGTTCTGTCGGCTTACAAGTGTAGCATTTAAAACATCTGATATTTCTTTTTCCCAATCAAACTCCAGCTTCCACTGGTCTATCTCTTTGTTTCCTGTGTTTTTAATGGTGATTTCCCCTATGTACCCGTTTTTAGATTCGCTTATTTTGCTCAATGATATTTTACAGTCTGAAGCAGTAGATGCCGTAGATACCGTAAATACAGAAAACATAAAAGCAATCATAAACATAAAAAAATTGTACACTTTCTGAAACTATTTTTTCTCATATAAATACCTCCCATAGAAATTTTTTATATCTGTAATACATGTTTATATAAAATACTTTATTTCATCTTATTGATAATTCAAAGTTGAAAAATCACAGTTTCATGTAATAATTACATATACATACAATAGGCTTTGCTTATTTTATTGCATTGGAAATATCAATAGGATAAAATTAATTATAAAGAGGAATTTTAAAGTAAAGAATATGTGAAAACTATGATTAGGAAATGGTATAAAAATCACTTTAAAAAGAAATTTTTTAATAAAATACTTGTTGCTTATTCGGCTATTCTGGTAATATCCATTTTGATGGTTGCAATTCTGATATCCAGAAATGTAAGCTTGTCTTTTAAACAAAAGCAGCAGAATTATAATGACAAAGTTCAATATGACATAACCGGATATATTGAACAACGGCAGTCCTTATCAAAAGATATTTTGCAGGGAGTGTACATAAATAATTCACTGTATACTGAAATCAGTTACCTTATAAACAATGGCTATAATAAACATATTGAATATAAGCTTGACAGGTTTTATGAAAGTAAAGATAACTCATACAATGGGTTTGAAAAATATTTTGAGTCGCAAATGACCGGCTCAAGTCACATAACAGGAATAAACATTTACAGCAAGGTTCTTGATCAGGGATATGTATTCTCCGATATCTTTAAAGTTACAGACAGCAATTTAATTGTAAAAAATTCAGTTGATGTTCTCAATGGTATTCAAACAAATTTGATAATACCTTGCCACAAAGCAGAATATGATTCCGGAGCCGTAAATCGTGAAGTTTATTCTGTCATCTATCCCTTTATAGACCGCTTTTCCAAAGATATTACAGGACTTATAGGCTTTGATTTTGATATTTCAAGTATTGATAATCTGGTTTTAAGTGAGGAAAGCTTTAAAGGGAATGTCCTAGTTTCAACAAAAACAGGACAAGTCATATTCAACTCAGGTGAATTTTACGATAACGGAAACGGCATCGATTCAAACAGTATAAAAAGCATTAATATCGTTGAGGATACAGGCATTACAGTAATGGTCACAACTCCGGAATCTCAGGTATACGAGGATTCTTCGTTTTTAATAAAAACTACTTTCTTTATTTCCATCTTGAGTATTATCCTAGCCATTATTTTGTCTTATATTACCATAAGAGCTTTTTCAAAAAGAATAAAACTGATTATCGGAGGCTTTAAAAAAGTACGGTCTGGAGATCTTAAAGCCAGAATTCCAATTGAGGATCAAAACGATGAAATAAGTGAAATGGCACTTGATTTTAACTCCATGTGCGAGGAACTCGAGAAATACATACAAAAAACAATTGAATCGGAATTAAAACAAAAGACAGCCGAAATTAATGCGTTACAAGCACAGATAAATCCTCATTTTCTTTATAATACTCTTGAAGCAATAAGGATGCGAGCCTTGACTCATGGTGCCGAAGACGTAGGGGATATGATCTACATTTTGTCAGAATTATTCAAATATTCCGTTAAAGGAAATTGTATTGTAAGCATAAAAGAAGAATTGGAATATTCCATACAGTATCTTAAACTGTTTGAAATAAGGCACGCAAATAAACTCAAGGTGGAAATGGATATTGAAGAGGATGTTTTACACCTTGGAATTATTAAGCATATCCTTCAGCCGTTGATAGAAAACTCCATAAAGCACGCTGTAAATACCTCCAGAGATGACAATGTCATTACCTTAAGAATTTATAAAAACGGTAATCTATTTATACATGTCAGAGACAATGGAACAGGAATTGAGAAAAACAGACTGGAAAGGCTCAAAGAATCTCTTAAGCATTCCGCTTCGGACGATAAAGCAGGTCTTGGGCTGGTTAACGTAAATGAGAGGATAAAACTCTTCTACGGCAATGAATACGGATTGGACATAATTAGCAATGAAGGAAGAGGAACGGAAATAAAATTGATAATACCAGTATTGATAAGTATGGAGGGGTGTATGAAAAGTGTTTAAAGTATTTATTATCGATGATGAACCTTTTATTCAGGAAGGGTTAAAATATATAATAGATTGGGGAGAATACGGATTTGAAATAATCGGAACCGCCTCAAACGGAGTTGAAGCACTTGAAGTGATGAGAAATATCAAAGCCGATCTCATAATAACCGATATCAGAATGCCTGAAATGGATGGTCTTGAGTTGATTAAGGAAATAAAAAAAGAAAATATTGATGCAAAATTTATAGTGCTTAGCGGATATGACGATTTTAAATACCTGAAAGAATCCATCAACCTGGGTATAGAAAACTACCTATTAAAGCCTGTAAATAAAGATGAATTGCAAGCAACTTTAAGAAGGACAGCTGACAGAATTGAGAATTACAAACTGGTTAACAGGTACATTTCAAAAGATAAAAGGATTATAAGAGACAATATACTTTACAGGTGGGTTACCGGTGCTATTAATTCCACTGAGTTAAAAGACAGAGCAGGGCTTTTGGAATTGGATCTTCTTAGAAATTGGTTTTGCGTAAGCATTATAAAGTGTTTTGACAAAACCGTGAAGTGTAATATGCTGTCAAACAGCAACGCATCAAATAACAGGAATTTGCAATCCATGGCTTATGAAATAATTAAAAATGACATTGAGGATAATAATTGCGGATTAGTTTTTTATGGCTCAGGAGAGCAAATTGTAGTATTGTTTTCAGGCACTGAAAAAGCAAATAATTCGGATGAAATTAATGGGATTTTAAGAAGTTGTATGATCAATATGGAATCCGAAATAAACTGTAAGGTATTGATAACTGTTGGCAAATTTGAGTTTGAGTATATAAACGTTTATAAGAGTTACGAAGATGCTTTAAACCTCAATCGGCAATATTTCAACATACCATCTAGCAACATACTGGATTGTAATAAAACAACAATGCCGCATTCTGCCGGAATAACAAAGAATCCCCTTGTTTGCAGGGTATTGGAGTACATTGACTTAAATTACAATAAGGATATATCTCTTAAGATTCTTGCATTGAGATTAAATACCAATGCCAATTATCTGGGAGGATTGTTCAAAGAAGAAACAGGTGAACTCTTTTCCGATTATTTAAACAATTTCAGGATCAATAAAGCTAAAGATTTTCTTGTAAATACAAAAATAAAAATAAGTGAAATATCCGGGAAGGTAGGTTATACTGATCCTGCATATTTTTTTAAGTTATTCAAAAAAAGTGTCGGAGTTTCTCCGAAAGTATACAGACAGCAATTGTCTTTGTAAGTGTATCGAAATTCAGCAATCAATCCACTGGTGCGAAGTCCTTTGAGAGGGACAGAAATCGGATTTATAAATGTAACATATTTATTTAGAGTGATAACAAATAAAAAGTACATTCTAATTACAAAAAACCTTGACTGTAGTATAAACGGTTATTTGTTTTTCTATGCTTCACTTGTTCCTGTGAAATATGCAATAATATACTATGATATTGATAAAACATTTCAATTTAATAAAATTGTGCAGTTAAGAGATTTCCAAAAACAATTCAATAATATTAATGCTATTGAATACTTTGTTGATTACTCCTTCTTTAAAGACTTTACAGAAAAACATAAGATCTTTTTTGAATTAAAGGGAAAAGCTCAGATATTTACAGCAATCAATAATAGATCCAAAATAAAAATGAAGGATGAATCAGTAGCGATTGCTTCAGAGATATTTTATCCAGAAGGTATTGATGATTATCTGCGTGAAATTGATAATGATAGAACGACAGCGTGTTCAGGAATGATATTTCGGAGTAATAATAAAAATGAATCAGGTACATTTAGATTTTCAATGAGAGTTCATCACACTGGTCCTCGAAAAATAATCAGTTTTGTTAATGGGCATGTTACATGTGAAGGGGGAACACATGTCAAAGGTGCAGAAGATTCGGTACGGAAATTTGCTGAAGATATAAGTACTTTGCGATTTTTATCAAATAAAAAGGAGAAGATTGATTTTCCTGATTTTAAATCATATACAGCAATTCTTAGTGTATTTATTGAAAACTGTTCCTGGAAAGGTGATGTTAAGGAATGTTTATTGAATGAAGATGCGTATCAATTAGTATTTGAAGGAATCAATAACACCTTTGATGCTTGGAAAAACCAATTACTGAGTAATATAGATTGAACAAAAACTATAACAACTTAAAAATACAAATAATTTCTTATTAAAAAAATTTAAAATTAGTTTTATTTGCTGCATCATTAATTAGTGTAGCTGGAACAATATTTCTATTTAAATCGAATTTTAATTCAACTTCAGAGGATACTGTTTATATTGATACGTGCAACAGATGCTGAAGGTTTTAATGAAGAAGAATTAATTGAAAAGTTTACAAATGCGTTAAAATAAAAATGTCAACATTAGAAAATAAACAATAAAAAACACAATAATTAAAGGAAAAATAAAATTTATGTCGAAATATATATTAGTATTTTAATGAATTAGAGTCTTAATAAGCCAGAAATTTGCCAACTGTTTCTAATTTATTGTCTAAAAATTTCCAATCTTTTATTTGCACAATTATGTACATATTTTAGGACTTTTGAACAAAAAGGAGGAAGAAGCTCATGGAGAATATGGAGTATTTGAAGCGTGGTACAGTTATCAGTGTAAGCCATGCTGCAATAGGTGAACCGGTCTTAACTGTAGTACAAAAAACGGAGGAAAACAATTTTTACTTCAAATTGCCAATGGAATTTTTGAAGAGAAATGTTTTCAAGGGTGACTCGATAAATGCCCAGGTATTTGGAGATGAATACGAATTGGTTATTGATGGAATAATAAGCGATGTTGATTTCCAATATCCCAATTATGTTCAATTTTGTGTAGACAAGATTCAAAAGTATAGAAATAAAAGGGAATTCAGAAGATACATGGTTAATATGATGGCCAATGTAACACTGGCTAGAAATGATTATAAGATCTATTCTGTTGTCAAAAACATAGGATTTAGCGGTGCAAGTATAGTTTTAAAAGATGAGATATCGGAAGAAGACAGTAAAAAACTAAGGATAATAACTCAGGTTGGAGAAAAGGACTATCTTGAGTTTTCTGCAGATATAGTAAGAGCTGAGTCAAAAGGGTTGTATAATGAGTATGGTATTAAGATAGTAAATATTGATGACATAAATAAAGATATTTTAGATAAGTTAATATATAGAATGGAGAAAAATGAGAGTCTTTATGTAAAGGATGCTTTAAAATAAAAAAATTATATTTTTTGATTATATTAAATACGTTATTAATCTTACATTTAGCGGAGCAAAATAACGAACGCTTTAACGGAATTTTGCGATAGATAAATGTAAAAGATTAATCGTATTTAATATATTTGCAACGGACTAATTTAAACGGTCCGTTTTTTTATTGCTTTTATTTTAAAAGGTTGAAAAATTATTGATGGAAATGTATAAAATATATAAAAATAAATCCTCAAATTATCAATTTTGAGTTTTTAATAATGGGGTATTGTGGTATACTATATGCTGGTACAGAATGCTAAGGAGGTATTATATGGATGCAAAGCAATTATTTAACCTGTGGTTGACGGATGATTATTTTGATGCGGATACAAAACATGAACTGTCACAGATAAAGGATGATGAAAAGGAAATCGTTGAAAGGTTCTATAAAGAGCTGGAGTTTGGTACAGGTGGTCTAAGAGGTATAATTGGTGCTGGAACCAATAGAATGAATATATATACAGTCAGGAAAGCAGCCCAAGGTGTAGCCAACTATATCAGAAGTCTTGGTAAGGAAGCTATGGAAAGGGGGATTGTCATTTCCTTCGATTCCAGAAATAAATCGCCTGAGTTTGCATTGGAATCTGCTAAAGTTTATACAGGCAATGGTATAAAGACTTATTTGTTTGATGAATTGAGGCCTGTTCCTGTTTTATCATTTGCAGTAAGGTATTTTAATACTGCTGTTGGAATAATGGTAACAGCCAGCCATAATCCAAAGGAATATAACGGTTATAAGGTCTATGGTGAAGATGGAGCACAGCTTTCATTAGAAGGCTCCGAGATAGTTCTGGATGAAATAGGCAAAATAAAGGAAATGTCCAGCATAGCTTTAATGGAAAAGGAAGAAGCAGTTGAGAAAGGCTTGCTTAAGGTTGTGGGAGTTGAAATTGAAGATGCCTTTATATCGGAAATCAAGAAGCAATGTATAAATAAAGAGCTGGTTAAAGAAATAGGGAAGACTATGAAGATCGTTTATACACCTCTTCATGGTACAGGAAATAAGCCAGTAAGAAGAGTATTGAAAGAGATTGGCTTTGAGAACGTAATTGTGGTTAAGGAACAGGAAAAAGCTGATCCGAATTTCTCGACAGTTAAGTCTCCAAATCCTGAGGATAAAGAAGCACTTACAATGGCTATAGAGCTTGCAACAAAGGAAGACAGTGATCTTGTAATAGGTACTGACCCTGATTGTGACAGAGTTGGCATAGCTGTAAGGAATAAGAGCGGTGAGTTTGTAGTTTTTACAGGTAACCAGACAGGATGCCTTTTATTGGAATATATGCTTTCACAGAAAAAAGCAAATGGAAGTCTTCCGGCAAATGGATTTGTAGCTAAGACTATAGTGTCTTCAGAATTGTCAAGAAAAATTGCGAGTGCGTATAACATTGATGTTATAGAAGTTTTGACAGGCTTTAAGTTTATAGGGGAAAAAATTAAAGAACTGGATGAGTGTGGAGATAAAAAATACATTTTCGGTTTTGAAGAAAGCTATGGATATCTTGCAGGAACACATGCAAGGGATAAGGATGGGGTAGTTGCGTCCATGTTAATTGCAGAAATGGCTGCTTTCTACAAGTCAAAGGGAATGACTCTCTATGATGCTTTAGAAGAGCTTTTTGCAAAGTATGGATATACAATTGAGTCGGTAACATCCTTTACTCTTGCCGGCAAGGAAGGGCTTGAGAAAATCAAGTTTACAATGGATCAATTAAGAGAAGCAAGACACTCAAGCCTTGGTACATCTAATGTAAGTGCAATAAGGGACTATGCAAAAGGTGAGAGGTATGATATAAAATCAGGCAGCACAGAGGAATTAACTTTACCTGAATCTGATGTTTTGTACTATGAAATGGAGGACGGTTCATGGTTTTGCGTAAGGCCATCAGGAACTGAGCCTAAAATAAAGATATACTATGGTGTTACAGGGGCAGATTTGGAGAATGCACAGGGTATGCTTGATAAATTAAGGGATAATGTGCTATCGATTGTTAAAAAGTTTTTGTTTGAGTAATTTATAAATATCTGTAAAAGTATAACAAATTTAAAGAGTAATACCCGAAATCATTTGTAAAAAGATGCTTTCGGGTTACTCTATTTTAAGCCGATTTTCTTTCAGCAGGTTTCATCTCTTCGAGCGTATAGACTGCTTTTGATATTCTAAATTCCTGAAACATCAATCCCAAATCCATTGCACCTATACTTCTATATGTTATAATAAATATAATCATTCTACTGAAGGAAGGTTTGATATGCCTGATTTTGTACACTTGCACGTTCATACCGAGTATAGTCTTTTGGATGGTGCCAACAGGATAAAGGATCTTATAAGGCGTACCGCGGAGCTTGGTATGAAGAGTATAGCTATAACCGACCATGGAGTTATGTATGGAGTGGTTGACTTTTACAAGGAAGCGGTAAAAAACGGAATTAAGCCTATTATTGGCTGTGAAATATATACAGCAAAAAGAACAAGGTTTGATAAAGAGCCAAATCTTGATTCGGAGCAGGGGCATCTTGTGCTTTTGGCACGGGATATGACCGGTTATAAAAACCTCATGAAAATAGTATCAATAGGCTTCATAGAGGGATTTTACTATAAGCCCAGGGTGGATATTGAAGTGCTTGAAAGATACAGTGAAGGTATAACTGCTTTGAGTGCATGTCTTTCGGGAGATATTCCAAAGGCAATTATGCGTAATGATATTGAGAGTGCTAAAAAAATAGCGTTAAAGTACAACTCAATTTTTGGTCAGGGAAACTTCTTTCTTGAATTGCAAAATAATGGAATTGAGGAGCAAAACCTTGTTAACCAGCAGCTCATAAAAATGAGCAAGGAGCTTTCATTACCTCTCATTGCAACTAATGATGCACATTATTTAAGGAGAGAGGATGCAAGGGCACAGGAAATACTTCTTTGCATACAGACAGGCAAGACTATTGATGATGAGGACAGGATGACATTTTCTGCCGATGAGTTTTACATTAAATCAATTGATGAAATGTACAGGTTGTTTAAAAATGTACCTGAGGCATTGGAAAATACTGTTAAGATTGCGGAAAACTGCAATGTGGAACTGGAATTCGGAAAGCTTCATTTGCCATCATATGCTGTCCCTGACGCAACAAATCCCTATGACTATCTTGAAAGCTTATGCTTTGAGGGACTTGAACGTTTATACCAAGATGCATGCGATCAGGAAAAAAGGGACAGACTTTTATATGAGCTTTCTGTAATAAAGCAAATGGGTTATGTGGATTATTTTCTGGTTGTTTGGGACTTTATAAAATATGCCAAGGATAATGGAATAATGGTAGGCCCGGGAAGGGGATCGGCAGCAGGAAGCCTTGTAGCTTATACATTAGGAATTACAAATATTGACCCTATAAAGTATAATCTTCTTTTTGAAAGGTTTTTAAACCCCGAAAGGATAAGCATGCCCGATATAGATATAGACTTCTGCTTCGAAAGAAGGCAGGAAGTAATAGATTATGTTGTCAGAAAGTATGGAAAGGACAGGGTTGCTCAAATAATAACCTTTGGAACTATGGCTGCAAGAGCTGCCATAAGAGATGTGGGAAGAGCTCTTAATGTACCGTATGCTGATGTTGACATTGTTGCAAAAATGATTCCTTTTCAACCGGGAATGAATATAGAAAAAGCTTTAGAATTGAATGCTGAGTTAAAAAAACGTTATAACGAGGATGACAGAACGAGGGAATTAATTGATATGGCAAGGCTCCTTGAAGGTATGCCAAGACATGCTTCAACCCATGCGGCAGGGGTGGTTATATCAAAAGATCCAATTGATGAATGCGTTCCCCTTCAAAGAAACGAAGAAAGTATAACAACACAGTTTACAATGGTTACCCTTGAAGAGTTGGGGCTTCTGAAGATGGATTTTCTAGGTCTTAGGACTCTCACAGTGATAAGGGACGCAGTAGAACTGGTGTATAAAAATTATGGCAGGAAAATAGAAATTGACAAGCTTGACATGGATGATAAAGCAGTTTTTAAGATGATAAGCGAAGGTAAAACTTCAGGAGTATTCCAGCTTGAAAGTGCCGGTATGACACAGTTTATGAAGGAACTGCAGCCATCAAGCCTTGAGGATATAATAGCAGGAATATCATTGTATCGTCCCGGGCCAATGGATCAGATTCCCAGGTATTTAAAGAACAAAAACAACCCCGATAAAGTAAAATATGATCATCCAATGCTTGGGCATATTTTGGATGTTACTTATGGCTGTATGGTCTACCAGGAGCAGGTTATGCAGATTGTAAGGGATTTAGCAGGTTATTCCATGGGAAGGTCTGACCTGGTAAGAAGAGCAATGTCAAAGAAAAAAATAAGTGTAATGGAGCAGGAAAGGCAGAACTTTATACATGGTATAACTGATGCAAAGGGAGATATTGAAGTATCGGGTGCTGTACGAAATGGGGTAGATGAAGGAACAGCCAACAAGATTTTCGATGAAATGATGGATTTTGCAAGCTATGCCTTCAATAAATCCCATGCTGCTGCTTACGCAGTTGTTGCATATCAGACAGCATGGCTTAAATACTACTATCCGGTAGAGTTTATGGCTGCATCCCTAAACAGCTTTTTAGGGAGCAGTGAAAAGGTATCTCAATATGTATCGGAATGCAAGACCATGAATATTGAGGTGCTTCCTCCTGACATTAATGAAAGTAACGTAAAGTTCACAGTTGTAAACGGCAAGGTGAGATTTGGTCTGGCAGCAGTAAAAAATGTGGGTGAGGGGGCGGTAAGAAGCATCATAGTTGAACGGGAAAAAAGTGGAGTATTTAAGGATTTCAGAGATTTTTGCGAAAGGATTGACGGTAAGGATATTAATAAGAGGTGTATAGAAAGCCTTATTAAAAGCGGGGCTTTTGATTCCTTTGGAGTATACCGTTCAAAGCTTCTGGCTGTTTTTGATAAGCAGATTGATACAATAGCCCAAACGAGAAAGAAAAATATGGAGGGGCAGCTGTCCATATTCGAATTTGGAGCAGTCAATAAAGATAGTGTTAAGGCATATATCGAGTATCCGGATATAAAAGAATATCCACAGAAGATTTTATTGGCAATGGAAAAGGAAATGTTGGGACTTTATATTTCAGGGCATCCTCTTTTAGAGTATGAAAATGAGTTGAAAAGCCAGGTTACCGTTTTTAGCTCGGACCTTAACTCTGTTCAATCTGAAAATACAGATGGAGAGATGTTGGAAATCCATAAAAATATAACAGATGGAATGAATGTTACAGTTGGAGGAATTATAACAAGTAGGAAGAACAAATCCACAAGAAGCAATAATATGATGGCGTTTTTAGGGCTGGAAGACTTATATGGGGTTATGGAAGTTATTGTGTTTCCCAAAATACTTGAAAAATATGCATCACTAATGGTAGAGGAAAATATTGTATTAATAAAGGGAAGAATAAGTTTGAAAGAAGAAGAGCAACCTAAAATAATATGTGAGGACATTTCTCCAATCAGGAAGAAAAAGATTAAAAAGGTTTACATCCGAACAAATAAAAATATGGAGAAAATAAATTATGATTCGATTTTATCCATGTTTAAATACTTTAATGGTATGACACCGGTATGTTTTTACAATGAAGATGATAAGTCTGTAAAAGTTCTTGACAGGGAGTATTGGGTAAGTCTTAATGACTGCCTGTTGGATGAGCTGAAGATAAGGCTTGGAGAGGAGAATGTCAGAATTGTAGGCGAATAAAAAAAACCATAATTTCGTAGACAGAGAAAAAGATATTGATTTTTAAAATAAAATAATATATAGTTATGACGAGGTGATTTGTTTGGATTGGGAGCAGGATAAAATTCAAGACTATATTATAATAAAAGCTGAGGAAAGCGGAGTAAACATTATCGGCCTTACAAGAGGAAGAGATACAAAATTTCATCATACTGAGAAATTAGACAAGGGAGAAGTACTAATAGCCCAGTTTACTGAGAATACATCTGCCATTAAGGTTAGAGGAAAAGCAAAAATTCTTAGCCGTTATGGAGAAATTATTTCTGGTGAATAAAAGTTAAAAAGGGGCGTGTTTATATGTGGACTGTTGTGTATATGGCACAAAGCAAGGATATAGCAAATAAACTTCAGGAATTGCTTACTGTTGATGGTATACTTGTAAAGATTAGGCCAATTAGTAAAAACCATGAAAGTAATGATAATTATTTTGAAGTTCTTGTTCCCGAAGCTGAGGTTGAAGAAGCACACAGTGTAATTATTGAAAAGGGTTTTTAGTATAATTTTACTACGAGTAATTTAATAGAATTAAAACTTTCCCGTGTTAATTTAATAGTATAGGAATTTGCATTTTAGACTTTGGTCTTAGTAGGTAAAAAATACATGTCAGAGAAATAAAATTGTTGATTGGATTGCAAAATTTGTATAAAATAAAGTGGAATATATGTATAAAAGG
>Ga0255341_1004534_pt1 | contig 14503 bp, 6 predicted proteins | sample wastewater_treat_8_FD_192418 | JGI IMG/M metagenome (GOLD analysis project Ga0255341, IMG submission 192418) | Wastewater microbial communities from Lulu Island WWTP, Vancouver, Canada - plant12 | ecosystem: Engineered > WWTP > Wastewater > Unclassified | place: Canada: Vancouver, British...
ACTACAGAAGCGCTTGAATCATTAAATCAAACAGAAGAAGAATTTAATGATACATTAGATGAAACTATTGATTTATTTGATGATTTAGAAAGTAATATTAGTGAAGCAACAGCCGCCTATAATGAACTTAAGGATGCGGCCGTTGGCGCCATCGAGGAAGCTAATAGAGCACTTAATACTCTTGCGGCAACCGCAGTATCAGCAATTAGTCAAATTAATTCTGCTATAAGTTCTGCAGAAAGCGCTACGAGTCTTGCCGCAAGCAAAGCGGGTAGTACTAGTTCAGGAAGTAGTTCTGGTAGTGAAAGTAGTTCAGGTGGAAGTTCAACTGCTACAACTTCATATAGCTTGGTTGGAGACCCTTATGGTGTAAGTGGTACTTATGGTGTTAGCAATGATTCAACCGGCACTTATGTAGCTATATATAATAACAAAGCAGATGCAGTAGCAAAACTTGCTGAATTACAAGCTAAAGAATATAAAAAAATTGGTGTTGGCTCTGGAAACCGTCAAAATAATACATATTCTGTAAGTCGAAATACACAAAAGAAAAACTATATAGCAAAATATGGTAATGGAGGACTTATACTCAAGAGTTATGATACAGGTGGTTATACTGGTGATTGGGGCTCTACTGATGGTCGTTTAGCTTTATTACATCAAAAAGAGCTTGTTCTTAATGAAGCAGATACTACAAATATTTTAACTGCTGTTCAATCAGTGAGAGACCTTGTTAAAGGTAATACTGTAGGAAACTTTAGTGGTATTGCAGAGTCTATAGCTTCTATGGCGCAAGCACAAGTTCAAACCTTAGCTCAGGTTGGTTCTGGTATGCTTCAGGCTATAGCTTCAATGGTTAATAATAGTAATTCTGAAGTACAGAATTATAGAAATATGACAGTTAATGCAGACTTTAGTGGTGTTAGAAGTGCAGATGCAATTTACCAAGCTCTTATGGAACTCGATAATTATGGAGTACAACAAGCATATTCAAATGCACCATCTGCTAATAAGAGTTATTAAAATCATGCGGGAGTTGCTAGAATTTAAGCAACTTCCGCATATTTTTTGGGCAAAATTGCATAATTTATTTTATACAAATTTTATATTATTTATAAATATAAAAAGAGAGAAAAGGAGGTTCTGTTAATGACGCATATTGATAATTCTTCTATTATGTCAAAAGAAGAAGTGAAAGATAAGTTAATTAATCTAGTAAATCGTTCTGCGCAAAAGACAGTACAAGAAAGTGCTTACGATAAAACTATATTAGTTAAAATTCAATATTGTTCTGATGCAACTTTAGGTCAATATAAAATTCAATATCAAAATGGATACTATACTGCATATTCTAAAGATACATCAAAGACTTATAGCAATGGTGCTATGGTTTATGTAACAGTTCCTAGTAATGATTTAAGTAATCGTTTATTTATTCAAGACCTCGCTAATAATGATAGTTCTCAAAGAACCTATATTACGAATTTACAAGGTGACCAACAATATACTAAGCATGGTTCTAGTTTTATAGAAAGTGAATTGCCAAATGGCTTAAATCTTTCTAGTCATTGGGATATGCCTGGTGGTAGAACAGTAACTTATTATGAATATACTCCGGACGGTATTAATCCTAATAATAAGTTAACCCTGCGTGATTTAGGTCCTATTACACATGACGTTCAGACAGGCGATGGTTACTTAAGAATTGGAGCGAAGTTCAAGACCAGTGATATCGACCCCGCCCGCAAGATGACAGGTGATTTTGGTATCAGAGTAGTAGTTGCATATGAAGATTATGATACTTCAACTGAAACTTATAGTGAGTCATACGAAACTTATGAATTAAATACATTTAAAATGAATGGTACTCCTTTTGAGTTTTCAGATTATATGGAACAATATGCGTATTTTGAAATAGACAAAGATAGATTTAAAAGAATACAATCTATATCAGGTTTTGTAAAAGGTTTTCCTGAAAGTGATATAGAACCTATAGATATTTATATTAAAGATTTATCAATTCACTCAGCTTTAAAATTATATGAATATACAGTAAATGATGAGTATGCTGTTGAAATTCAAGCAAATGAAGGAACTATCTTTACTGCAGATTCAGCCTTAGCATCTTTACCTCTTGAAGCTAATTTATTAATTAGAGGTAATAAAGTTTCAGAAGATCAGAATCCACAATATTTCTGGGCTAAAAAGAATACTGCTGTTGATTCAACTGGACATTGCAAATATTTATCCTATTTTGGAGAAGGATGGCAATGTTTAAATCAAAGTGTTGAAATTTCAAATGACGCTGATGAACCTACTAAAGAGCAGTTAGAAAATTGTGTTGTAGGTATGCTAGATTATCCTACTACATATGCAAAGCGCAAGTGGCTTAGTACAAAACGAATTTCAATTCCAAAAACACTTTGTAGAGGTCGTTCAACTATTATTAAGTGTGCTGTTGTATACGAAAACGGATGCTATTATAGTGCTGAATTAACTCTGACAAATGTAAATGGTTACTATATGTTAATTGATGTAAAAAATCAAGAAAATAGAAATACACAAACTTTCTTTAATAGTCAAGGTTATGCAACTATTACCGCAGGTGTATTCCAGACTAAAGTAACTGGAACAGGAGATTCTGCAACTTATGATACAAATATTACACCATATTCTGTTAATGATAGTCATGTTAGTTATAAGTGGTCTATTGCAGATGGTAGAAATGCAGAGTTTACTTTACCACCTACTGCTGTATCAATGCTTTATCCTAATGAACCTGATTGGAAGATAAGAACAACGGGTATAGAAGGTGAAGATAGTGTTGAGGTAGATGATAATACAGCTAATGCTTATTTATCAAATTTAGCTCATCAATTAAATATTGATAAAGAATTAATAAGATGCTGTGTTCAGCGTTATAATTATTATAATGATTATATTAATAATTATACTGGAGATACACAAGCTCAAGAGTACCAAACTGCGGTTGGTAGATTAAATGGTACAAGGACTTCAGATGGTATTAAAGTTGAATGGCAAAAGTATTTAAATCGTTTATATAATGTAGATTATCAAAATCAGCCAGGATATTACATACTTGGACCATCTAATGTTAGTGCAAGTTATCAAGGTATTGATACAGATGGGCTAAAAGCTTTATATAAAGAGAAAGCTGATCCTCAAAAATATGCGGTGATTAGTAATATTTCACCACAATATTCAAGTGCTACTTTATATCCTGCATCTAAACAAAATACATTATATAAAGTACCAGCTAAGAATATTAAAAATGGAAGAATGAATATTACTATTTCAACTTTATATACAGAAGGTGGTATGACAGAAGTATTAGAAACTCAGACTATTTCTCTTATTAATAAAACTGGTACGGGAACTAAATATCATGTTGAAATAGATAATGGTGACCAGACATTTATATATAATGCTGGTGGTGTTTCTCCTCAGAAGAGAAACGGTGTTAATGAAGGTTATATTACTGTTAAACCTTTAACTTATAAAGTTTATAAAGGTGATAAATTAGTTTTTGACAGTGCGGGAAGTGATGCACAAAAAGTTGTAACTGTTACAAATCCACAATGGAGATTTTATTATAAATCTACTATGTTGAATACTCAATATAGTTATGACTTAGATACTTGCAGAATTGATACAAATGATTCTGAAAAGTATGTTTTAACAGGTGCTTCCGCATTTTATTTTAATCTTGCAGATGACTATAATGTAGATTATAAAGATAGATGTAATGTTGAATTAACTTTAGATATTATAGAAGACGAGAATGGTAATGCAGTAGACGAAGGTGAATATTATGCATCAACCAATTTCAACTTCTTAAAACAAGGTGATTTAGGTACTAATGGTACTGACGCGAGTTTAGTATTATATGACCCTTCATATGATATATATAAATCTAATTGTTTAAGTGGTCAAATGTACTCAACTTTTACAAATGACACAGGGGCAGTATTAGAATATTCTCCTGGTGAAAGACATTTGAAGAATACTTATCTGTGTGCAACTCGCATTTATAATAGAACAAATGATAAATTAGATGAAGTTATGAGCTTTGATGATGGTGACTATTGTAATTTAAGATTTGTTCAAGATATTAAAGAAAATCCTTTAGTTGAAGATCCAACAGACCCTATGCATTTACAACCAGGAGTTTTTGCTGAGTCTATTGTTGTTCAAGGTAGTTGGTTTGAAAATGGAAAATCAAAAGCAATCAGTTCGAGTGATACTGATACAAAATGGTCTGCTACTGTTGATGATAATCAACAAATTTATGATAGAACTAAGTATGGACATAGAAAGACTTATAATAGAGCTTCCTTCCAAGTTTCTTCACCGGCAGATAAGTCTTCATGTACTTTAACTCTTGTACCACCTACAGATATTATTCAAAATGACCAGAGCTATTGTTATTATAAGCCTATGGATGTTCTTATGAATGTTGAAGGCGAACAGCGTGAATATTATGCTTATAATGTAGTACAGTGTGATACAAGAGAAAAACTTGATTATATAAACACAGATACTACTTCTAGTAGCAATATTCATTATAGACATTTATATGGTTATTATCAAGTACCTTTCTTCTATTATGGATATTATGTAGAAAGAAATGGTGTATATAGTAATCAAACCCCAGATGGCTTAGACCCTGGTAGACACTTTGTTATAACAGGTGGTTTTGACCAAGTTATTTACGATGCAGATGGTTATGATCCACAATATAGTAAATATCCATTTACTTTAAATTTATTTGACCAACATGGAAATGATATTTCTGAAGAGGCTTTTAACAGTAATAACTGTGTTGTTACTTGGAGTTGTTCTTATGGTTTTGGAAAAGCGCCAGTCGTAAGCGGAACTCTTCCAGCTTATGAGACTTTACCTGCGGGTAAGAGTTTAGCTGGAATGTATTGTACTTACAATAATAAAACTTATAGATGTATTGTTGACCATACTCCAGACCAATATGTAAGAATTACTCAACCTAACACTGAAATTGTAATTAAGGAATATAATAAAAATACAACTGCTGGAGCTTATGATTTTGTAACTCCTTACTGGGAAGAAGTAAGTTCAACTCTTATAAATACAAATAGAGTACAAAACTTCACTCCTTTACCAACTTATGAGTCAATGGCAGTAAATGATTTATTTAGTTCATGGATTTCGGTTAAAGTTGTTTATTCTAGAAATAATGAAAAATTTGAAGCTGCTGCATTATTACCTATTAATATTTTATGTAATATGTTTGGCTCAGACGAGATTAATGGTTGGGATGGACAGAAAACAGTTGTAGATGATGGTTATATTATTTCATCAAAAGTTGCGGCAGGTGTTAAAGATGAAGATAATTTATTTACAGGTATTACTATTGGTCGTAAAATGATTAATAATAGTACAAATGTAGATGAAGTTGGTTTATTCGGATATGGTCGCTATGTAAAAGGAACTAATGGCGTAACTGGTCATGGACAGACTCTTTTCCTTGACGCAAAGACAGGCCTCGCCGCATTTGGACCAAGTGGTTCTACGCAGATTATTCTTAATCCAAAAGTACCACAAGAAAATACTCAAGATGAATCTTGGTCAAGAATTGCGGGATGGTATATAAGTCCTAACTATTTATACAAACCAATTTGGGATGATACACAACAAGAAGATTCTGATTATAGAACTATAACAGAAAAGTATAATACAGATCCACCAGATGCTAGAGGTATTAAAATACCTGGTTCTGTTGGTATGTATGCGCCAACTGGTAAGAAAGCAGAAGATTTAAATAAAGATACTGTATTTTTATGGGCTTCCGCATCAAATATTACTTCATTAGACTTTGATGAAGATGGAAGTTTAACTGCTTTAAAGAATTTAGTACATAGTTTTTCAACTTTATTTAATAGAAGTTATTTCCCTTATTACTATCCTCAATCAGTAAAAAATGAAGTATTAACTCCTACTATTTTGTATGGACTTGCTATTCAAAATGCAAGAGATCTTCAATATACTTATGGTTCTTTTGACGATAGTATTGAAACCGGAGAGTCTGGCTTAAACGAAGATATTCAAGGTGGTTTTAATTCCAATTTTGCTAGTTTACTTCAAATGTATTATGCGTTATGGAGTGATTATAAAAATATTATGGAAACAGACCATGCAGATGAGTATAGTAATTTAGTTACTTCTCTACAGAATATTATTACTTTAATGAGTAGAGGTGATTTTCCTACCCAAACCATAGGTGGAGAATCTATTGTATTAAGGATATATGATGATATTACTATTGAAAATATAGATGAAATAAAATCTGTTTACTGTGATTCTAATGAACCTAGCGTAACTGCAAGAACTGATTTAATAAATTTATTAGTTGAGTATATTGATGATTATGTAACTGCTTATCAGTATGCGGTAACTGCGGTACATGATGATTGGACTACTAAACAGATGTTAAGAACAGTATGTTCACAAATACAAAATTTAGGTATTTATGACCAAACTATACAAGTTCCAAGTGTTGATACAACAGCTCCTGTTTTACCTATTATTAATCAAGACCAAGTAACAATTGATAATATTAATGAATTAGGTGATAGATATCCTAGACCTGCGGTAACCGCAACAGAAGTGCAACAAGGGTATATTACCTTGTTAAATGAAAAGATAACTAATTATCGTAGTTTACATAGTAAATATGAAACTTGGATGGAACATTATCTTGATCCGTCAAATCAAGGTGCAAAAGCTGTTGGGTATAAAGATGATGACGCAACAAAATTACATAATTGTAATTTCTGTGTAACTTATGGTGGAACTTTAATTGCACAAAAAGCCCAAATTACAGGAGAAATAAGAGCTCATTCTGGTTATATTGGAGGAGATTCAGAACATGCTATTTTAATATCAAAAACAATTTATGATACAGCTCTTGGTCGTGACCAATTTTATTTATTATATAGTCCATGTTTCAGAGTTAAAGGAAATGATGCGGGAAGTGCAACAAATCCTTCTGTATATATAGATGGAACTATTATGGCTCGTTCAGGTCAAATAGGTAACGCCGCGGAAACAGCAGATGGTTCTGATGAACATACAGTGTTTATAGAATATATGTGGTATCCAAGATGGTTTCCTGATAATCATAGTAAGTGGGGAGATAAAGACACTGATGGAGCTAATTACCGCAAACCTAGATGGGATACTTCACAAGGTAAAATAGTTAAGTATGCTATGTGGCATCCATATTTTTCAATCATCGACACTCCTGGAGGAGCAGTTAATAAAGCTGCAGATGGTATTACTACAGATTTCACTTACGAAGCTGGAGATACCGCTTTTATAGGTAGAGTATATGCGCAAGGTGGTAGAATTGGCGATTGGATTATAGATGATGAACAAGATACTTTAAGAGATCCTTATCAAACAGTAAGATTTAAACCTAATATAGATGGACCAGGACATGAAAAGAGTGGTTATGTTCTATCAGGTAGAACGATCATATATGGTGATGGTTCTATTGATGGAGCATGTCAAACAGATCCTTCAAGACCTGGTGAGTTACCTACAGATCCGCAATGGATTATTAAAGCTGATGGTTCTGCTGAATTTAAAAATGCCTTAAACAAATATAATGGACAAAGTTATACAAGTGGAAGTAATACCTTCACAAGTTCAGGTGTTTCCGCAAATGCAGGTACTTTCAGTGGACTTGTAACTGCTTCTAATTTAAATGTTAGCAATGGTGCTACTTTTGGCGGCAATGTAAATTGCCACGGAGTATTTACTACTTATAGTCAAATTAGTGCACATGCTGGTATTTTAATGGGTGGTAGTTTAAAATTTTCAGGCGGTGGTGGTACTTCAATCGGAGCAAGTTCCGCAACACTTCCGCAGACTAATTTCAATGGTGCTATTGATATAGGAGGATATAATATTAATAACGCAAATACAATAACTTGTTCAGATATTCAAATAGGTGCTCAAACTCTTGAAGCATATATTATGTCTAAAATAGCTGATTACATGCAAGATAAGAGTGTAACTATAACAGGATATACTTATGAAGCTCAAGGACACAGACACTTAGTAAGTTTGTCTGGTAATATAACATAAAAGGAGATAAAAGGATGGAAAAAGATATTAATTTACAAGTTGAAGAATTTAGACAGACAATTATTGATACGGTAAACTGCTCAGGTTTACCTATCAGTGTTGCTTATTATATTTTAAAAGACATAATGGTTGATTTTACAGATAGTTATAAAAACTATCTCGATCAAGCCAAACAGAGAGAAGAGAACGCAAAAAAGCTTTTCGAGTCAAAAGTAGAAAATGAGGACAATTAAGATAAAAACTACATCTCCATTTTTTAAATCAATAGAGAAATAAAAAGGAGGTGTAGAAACAATGATGGAGTTACTGCAAAAATTTTCACCTTCTCAAATTATTATGTTTATCATTTTACTATGTCTAGTCTTTAAAGAAGTCGCTGACTTTATAGACTGGTTCAAAAGTAAAGTTTCTAAGAGGGATGAAAGTATTAAAGAGGAACAAGATGAAAAAGAGAGCTTAGAAGAAAGAATTGAATCTCTAGAGAAGAAGTATGATGGACATACTGAAGTATTAAATAATATCGCCGATAATGTAGATTTGCTTCTCTTGTCAGATAGAGATGCAATCAAAGCATATATAACCGGTGAGCATCATAGATTATGTTATGAAAAACATTGGGTAGATGATTATACTTTAGACTGTTTAGAAAGACGATATGGACATTATGTAGACGAACACGGGAACAGTTTTATAGAACAGTTAATGAATGAAATAAGAGCTTTACCCAAACAATCTTTTACAGAAGAAAAAGAACAAGGGGAGTAAAAAAAATACTCTCCTTGTTTAATTTTTTAGAGAAGAGAAAAAAGGAGGTAAAATAACATGGCAATAGTTGCTGAAACAAGGCTATTTCCGCCAATATTAACTCCGTATTTTCCAGCAAAAAATATAGAGTCAATAAATACAAGTATTCAAATTCCATTTGATATAAATGATTTTAATGATCCTAGCATCATAACTGAAGTTCATGTTATGATTACTAGACAATCTAATTATCAATCATTATTTAAAACTAGCGGACAGGTGGATGAACATGATATTCCAATTCATCCATATTACCCACTAGGTATTTACCCTATTGCTGTAGATCAAACTATTTTAGAGTCAAAAGTTTTAACTATACCTACAGCCGTTGTAAGTGGATATACTATTATAAATGTTAATGAATTAGATTTTAATGAATATTATAAAGTACAGATTAGATTTTCAAGTGTAACAGATTCTGACCTAGTTGCCGCAGGACATAGCGGAGTTGATTTATCTAATAGACTTTTAAATGAAAGTGCGATGGCGCAGTTTTCTGAATGGTCTTCTGTTGGACTTATGCGTTTTATAGCAGAACCTACAATGACTATTAAGGGTAACATAAGTGGAGATTCGAATATAATGACTCCAGACAATGTTAATCCTTATCTTCTTGATACTCATTATTTAGATATTTTTGGCAGTTTTACTAAACAAGGTAACACTGCATTAATTCTTGATACTAATACATATGATAAAAGTTCAGACCAAGAATATCTTGCTTCTTGGAAAGTTCAAGTTTTAGATACTAATGATGAAGTATTAGTAGATAGCGGAGTTCAAGAAGTTAATTTTAGGGGAAGTAATATAAACGAAATTAAATATAATATTCCTTTTTACTTTACAACAAGTACTAATTACTATATTGTTTTATCTATTGTAACGGCAAATTTATATGAAAATTCATATACTTATTTAATTAGATGTGAACAAAGTGATTATAATTGGGGTAGTCAAGAAGATGTTAATGAGTATACTTCATTAGATAGTGTTATTGGTAAGGTTAATGTATCATTTGAAGCACATGATGGTAGCACGGTTCCCGCAGGTGGAAAGTTTACAATAAGAAGAGCTGATAATATAAATGACTTTAATTATTGGGAACCTATTTGGAGTTATTCTATTGATACGCCAATCACGCCAGATGCACCTGTTACTTTTGATGACTTTACCATTGAAAGTGGAACTATTTATAAATATTCTATTACTTATACAGACGCAAATGGTAATAGTTATAATATTGTTGAAGGTCCTGTTTTATCAGTATTTGACCATGCTTTTTTAACAGGAGAAGGAACTCAATTATGCGTTAAATTTAATCCGAATGTCAATAATTTTAAATATAATGTATCCGATAATAGTATTAATACTATCGGAGGACAGTATCCATATATCACTAGAAATGGCAATATGCGTTACCGCTCATTTGGTTTATCTGGTACTATTGCTTATGAAATGGATGCTGAAAATCAATTTGCCACAAGAGCTTCTATATATGGTCAATGGTTTAATGTATATGGAAGTTATTTCGTAAATAGATATATAAATGCAACTAATGATAGAATTACTCAAAGAGAGTTTAGAGAACTCGTTATGGATTTCTTATATAATGATACTCCTAAATTATTTAGATCTACTCCTGAGGGGAACATATTAGTTCGATTAACTGATATTAGCTTGACACCAAATACACAACTTGCAAGAATGATTTATGATTTTAGTTGTACTGCAACAGAAATAGGCGAATGCTCTATTGATAATTATAAATTATATCAAATACAAGATTTTGGTGACCTTGTATAAGGAGGTGTTTAAATGAAGAAACATTATCCTTATTTAAGTGATATTCAATTTTTAGATAAATTATATGACCAACATAATAAAACTATTTATACTAGAATCACAGTTCTTGACTGGTGGGAAAGACCAATAGAAGAAGTACAAGGTAAAATTATTAGCGCAAGTATTTCTGAAAATGGAGATTCATCAGTTAGAAGAACTGCTAGTTTAAATGTTAAAATTATTGATAAAGATGAATTATATGGTAATATTAATAGTTTATTTTCTATTAATAAAAAGATATTCATTGAAACCGGATTAAAAAATAATTTAAGACATATATATCCATTATATAAAGACTATGAAACTATATGGTTTCCATTTGGAGTATTCGTAATTCAAAATTATTCTGTTACTCATGATTTAACAGGAATTTCTATAAGTTTAACCTTAAATGATAAAATGGCTTTACTTAATGGAAGTGCGGGAGGCACCATTCCCGCATCTACAAACTTTGATTCATATGATACTCTTGGACCTGATGGTGATTTACATACTGAAAAAATTAGAATTAATCAAATTATTCCAGAATTGGTAAATCATTTTGGAGGAGAAGATTTAAATAATATTGTAGTAAATGATATACCGAATAGAATTAAAATGGTACAGAGATGGTTGAGCGCAAATCCGCTTTATTTGTATTCAAGTTTAAGTAATAGTAAAGAATTTTTCTATACCACAATGGAAACTGAAAGTACGATTTCAGGTTATACTAAACAAATGATTTCGTATGGATATGATTGTGGATATACTTTTACTGACTTTGTTTATCCAGAAGAGTTAACTGCTAATGCAGGAGATAGTGTTTGTACTATTTTAGATAAAATAAAATCTACTTTAGGTAATTATGAATATTTTTATGATGTTTTTGGTAACTTTGTTTTCCAGGAAATTAAAAATTATATTAATACAACAGAATGGAGAACAGTTTTTAATAATTATCAAACTGAACCAGATTTACAATTACCTTATGGCTATAATAGAGTGTTACAAAGTAATGTTTATGATTTTAGTAAAAATAACTTTATAGTGAGTTATAATAATGCACCAAAGTTTGAGATGATTAAAAATGATTATGTTATATGGGGTGCGCGTAAAGCTATTAATGGTAATACATTACCTTGCCGCTACCATCTTGCTATTGATGAAAAGCCTAGTCTAGAAAAAGATTGGAACATCACTTCAATCTTAACTGATGGTATTTGTTTTGATATTAGTATGGATGATAAAATAAAGAAAGCTCATTATCTTGAACCAGAACCTGTCGGAACAAGATTTAACACTTTAGATGATTTAAAGAGTGTTTTTCCGGAAGGTATTGTTGGTAAATATTATTTAATTCGAAATGAAAGTAAAGTATATTCTTGGGTAACAGACATGGAAAGTTATCAAAATGCTGTTCATAATTATTTGACAGCAGGTAGTTCAGAAGATTCTATTCAGCAATCTAAGGAAACATCTGGAGTGCATACCGCAGGATATGTTGCTCTTGATTTAGCTACTTGGTATAAAGGTGATAATGCTTTTATTGTAGATAAAGATACTGATTGGAGAAATATATTATACTGGCAAGGTTTAATTGCTTCAAAGACAGGTTCTGATACTGGGTACTACTGGGCAGAGTTATGTAACGAATGGCCTAAGCTTTATGATGTGGAGAACGGAGAATATTATGAAGATAAAATTACGGCTCCTTCCGCATTTGATTGGTGGTTAGATTTTATTGATAATGATGTTATTTTAAATAAATTTAGTGTTAAAAATATTGGAAGAAGAAGTTTTTCAAGAGTAGAAACTGATTGTAACTGTGTTTTTGAACCTAATATACCAGATATCATAATGGTAAATATTAATGATATGGAAAGTCAAGTCGATGTAAGAACTGATATGACTTTATTAGAATTAAAGGAGCAAGGATTAGTGCCTGTGCAAGTTGATCCTGCTATTAGTGATTCAACAGGAATAGGTGGTACATTTAATTCTTGTTATGAATATATTAGACAGTTAATTCAAGATTATACAGATTATAATGAAACAATATCATTAACTTGTATACCTATATATCATCTTGAACCTAATACGAGGATACACTTAGACGACCCTGAATCGGGAATCTATGGTGATTATATTATAAATACAATTTCTTATACTTTAGGAAATAATGGAACTATGAGTTTAACGGCAAAAAAGGTTAATGAGAAAATGTAAAGGGGATGCTAATGCATCCCCTTTTTTGTTATTTAATCCTCCCAATTAAAAGCTGCGGGCTCCGGTTCATGATGAATTTTACCATGTCCAATACAAATAGCATCTGCTATGTCATCATTTACATTTAAATCATAATTCTTTTTTACAAATTCTACATCTCTAAATTTAAGAGTTTCTCTATTTGCTCCGCCTTGCTTTATACCACACCATTTGCGCCAAGTACTCGCACCAACTAGTTCAACCTCTAAGTCATAATGGTCGAACATAAGTACGATCGCCGCTTGAAGATAAAACAAAGCTTTGAAAGTAGCTTGATTACGAGTCCATTTAGCATCGTTTAAATTATCTGGTATAACCTGTTCCATAATTATTTGACACTTTACGGGTTCATATTCACCTTCTGTAATAGCTGTAACAAGTCCATTTGTAAAACTTGTATTTATGTATCTTTTATATATATCTTCTATTGAATCTGTCATATGTTTAATTCGTTTTAATACACTTCTATTATTATCTATTATATTCTCATACTTTACTAATTCTTTATCTTTAAAAACAGCTACACCTGTTGATTTTGTGCTTGCGTCTATTGCTATTGTAATCATTAATTACCTCCTATTATAATTAAAGTATATCAAAAATTTTTATTTTTGTCAAGCGAAAATTTTTGTAAACGATTTTATAAAGGCATGATAAAATATTCATTTCTCTTATTTTTGCTTTAAAAATTAGCAAATAAAAAGCAGGACAAAATAAAAAAGAGCCAGCTTTCGCTGGCTTATTTTTTATAATATATCGAAATTATTTCTGTTCTTTCCATAGAGAGTCTGACATAGTCACTTTAGGTTTTATATCATGATGTAAATAGTCTAACCATTGAGCAAAAGTTCTAGTTGGAATAAAAGTGCCAACCGCCATTTGTGACTGTTTTCTATTATCTTCATAAAACTCTGCTTTATTTGCTGCCGCATAATTAAAAATAAATTCATTATTAATACCAAGTGTTTCTTTACATGTTATTAAATAATCAGTAAGTGCATCAAAATTTTCTCGTTTGTAATTTTGAGGCTTTGCTACAATAAAACTTTCTGAATAGAAATAACTTAATAATAAAACACCAATTGCTGCATCAACAGCGTAACTAGATGGTATTTCATTATTTTGAAAAGCTTCTAAATAAGCATATCCTGTTGATTCAAGATAATCTTTAAAAAAGACTTCAAGGAATGTATAATCGCCATACTTTTCTCTTGATATGCTTGTAGGTCTTGACATCCATTTGTAACAAAAACAATCTATATAAAGTGGATTATCATTATTAGCATCTTTTAAAGCACAATTAACTCTTGAAGAAATATAAATATCTTCATGAGTAAGTAAATCTTTTTTAAAATGAATATTATACTTTTTCCAAAGATTATCTAAATTATAAAATTTAGCATGATTCCAATTGCGGGTTCGCTTCATTTCTAAAAGTGTTTTTCCTGTATTTGGATCAACTTCA
>Ga0255341_1004543_pt1 | contig 14479 bp, 7 predicted proteins | sample wastewater_treat_8_FD_192418 | JGI IMG/M metagenome (GOLD analysis project Ga0255341, IMG submission 192418) | Wastewater microbial communities from Lulu Island WWTP, Vancouver, Canada - plant12 | ecosystem: Engineered > WWTP > Wastewater > Unclassified | place: Canada: Vancouver, British...
CGACCCAACGCGCTGAGAATACAACCTCTTATGCAAGTAGCCGTTTAGAAGCGTGTACATCTCTTCCTCTTCTTCCCTGGAAACGATTTCGATAGCGTGTATGGCGCGCTCCGGAAATAGGGGGCGCCCGAAGGGGTCTTTAACGGCGTCGGGGCCCCGCTTCATCCGACGTATCATCACCGCGTCCAGCTTCTTCCGGAAAGCTTCGGAATCGAGGTATGGCTCTCCTCGATTGAACCGATAGGGGTCCAGCAGCTCCAGAAACGCGATGAACGCTTCGCGTTTCCCGTTGTGCGGCGTGGCGGTCAAAAAAAGGCGGTGTTCGAACATTGGCGAGATCTCGCGGATCAGACGGGTTCTATCCGAGTCCTGGCAGTAGTGTTTGGTAGGTTTCGGCAGGCAATTGTGCGCTTCGTCGAGAAGCAGCACATCCCACTGTTTAAACGGGGAGACGAAGCCGGATTGCGATGCGGGAGGGGCGACGGGTTGCGTCAATTTGAACCATTGCAGCGGCTGCTCCATTTTCAAGAAATCATAAGAAGTGATGAGCCGCGGGAAAGAAAGCCACGGGTTGACGTTGATTCCATACTCCTTCCTGAGTTCGACAATCGCTTTTCGATCGATAATCCGAAAATCGATACCGAATTTTTCTTCCATCTCCCATTTCCACTGCCAGCGCAAGGACGCGGGGCAGAGGATAAGGATACGGCGGGCTTTACCCGAAAGCAGGAGTTCCTGGAGGATCATTCCCGATTCGATCGTTTTCCCCAGCCCCACATCGTCGGCTAACAGGAAATGGATACGGGGAGAAGCCAACGCTTTGATCACCGGTTCCAGCTGATATTCCCGAATGGACACGGAACCGAAATACGGGGCGCGAATCGTCTCTTGCGGAAGGAGCGACTGCGTTTGCCACTGAAGGGAATAGAGAAAACTATCGAACGCCTCGGGTGAATCCAGGCTGTCGAAATCGTGTAACCATTCTTCCGGAAGGATTTCGAAGTGGGTCTCCCGCTCTCTCAGGATTTCCAGGGTTTCCCCGAGGTTATCGTCGTGCAGCGACTCTAGAGTAACCCACGTCGTATCGCTATCGGAAACATCCACACCCGTAACCATCCAGTAACGCTCGCGCGCTCTCGCGACCCGCCCGATTTCCACCGGTTCGGAAATTGCCATCGACCCACCTCATTCATTTTAACAATTTAGCAAATCTATGGCGATGTCATCATTAGGATTGTATCACATTCTGGCCCGTTTCGCTCGTTCCCGTGTGGGTATAATATCGGGGTACACCAAATTGGGAACGCCGAACTTTAGTTCGGCATGTTTTTTTTGCTTTTCAGTAAGCTCTCGAGAGCCCTTAAACGCTTACACTGCGATGGCCGCGCGAAAGCGCATCGAGCCGTCGCGAAAGGAAGTGGCTCTTACGCCGCGATGGTGCGCCTGGGAACGCCGGACTTTAGTTCGGCATGTTTTAGAAAAGTAAAAGATGGTTTCGCACAGAGAACGCAGAGAACACAATGGAAACATAAACCTAGTGTTGACTCTCGAAAACACACTTCTTCTTTGTGACCTCCGTGCCCTCCGTGTGAACCCCGCCTTATTTTTAAAACATGCCAACTTAAAAGTTGGCGTTCCCAAGCGTATCGCGCTGTCGCATAAAGAAAAAGCGCGTTCGCCGCGATGACTATATGGACAAAAAATCCGTGCGATCGATTCTGGCCTTGTTTCTTAATTACACCCCGTAACTTGACACACACGCCCTCGCCGGAAAACGATCGCTCGTGATATAATCCAAAAAAGAATATTAGTTAATTGGTTGCTCGTTTCGGCGAGGGTCAGTGGGTACTCTCGGAAGATGGTATACGAATATGGAGTCGTATATGGGCGGGTAACAAACGGAACGCTTAAAAGTGAGGCGTCGATATGACCAGTTTCCGAGGACGATACGGAGAAGCCTTCAAATTTCTCGTACAAGGGACCGACACCGGAAAGTTTTGGGGAACGGAGATCTACACGGATGATTCCCGGTTATCTCTCGCAGCCGTTCATTCGGGGTCTCTACAAATCGGGGAGTATGGCATCGTCGAAGTGACGGTTCTTCCAGGTCAAGATCACTATACCGGCAGCGCCCAAAACGGCGTTACTTCGGAAGATTACGGCGCCTGGCCCGGGAGCTATTCATTACGAAGGGTGTCAGAAGAAACGATCATCGGAATCGGCCAAAAAGATCCCGGAGACCTGACGCCGTACCGAGAGCGAACGGACGCTGTTCTACGTTTTTCCGTAACCGGAAGCGATTGGGGATCGGTGTGGGGGAGCGGCGTTTATACGGACGATTCAACTTTGGCGATGGTATGTGTGCACGCCGGGTTATTGAGAATCGGTGAAACCGGGCTGATAGAAGTAACGCTTCTCCCTGGGCTCGAGGAGTATGAAGGTAGTACACAGAACGGGATCACGAGTCAATCATACGGTTCATGGCAATGGAGTTATTCGGTTACGAGAATCCTATGACGTTCCTTCCTTTTTCTTCGAATAACAAAGGCGAGCGCGATCGGAACGGTTTCAACAATAGAAAGTCTCGCTTTGATTCTTTACTCTGATCGGTACGTATCAACGGGGAGAGAGGGGCATCCATAATCGATAGCGGAAAGGCCGTTGAAAGAGACGATTGGATTTTAATGAACCGGACCGCGCAGGATGAAAGCGGGAGCCCGGTGCGTTTGATGGCTTGCGTTCCGGCTTATAATAATCCCTTTGACTTAGAGCGGCTGTTGGATTCTATTGTTGATTCAACCCGAAAGGTCGATCTCGTTTTTATCGTTGACAATAGCGAAGACGGATATCTTGAGCGCAACCAGACTTTAGTCGCTCGCTATCCGGACAATTTCGTATACTATCCGAATCGAAAACCGCTCAAGGGATGCGCGCAGGCTTTTCGAATCGGCATGGAAAAATTCCTGGAACTCGATTACGACTTACTTTTGTTGCTTGATCAGGACGGATTAATATCCCCCGATTCGATCGAAAAATACATCGAACACAGGCATGAGGCGGATCTCCTCGTCCCTCGGATACGCAACATCGACCCGAATTCGCCGAAAAAACTCGGGTTGTTGCCTTCGAAGGTGACCGGTTTCGCGAAGACCTATACAACGGAGGCGGAACCGGGTGAAAGTGTTATCGGGCCGAATATGGGCCTGCTCATCAATCGAAAGGTCGTTGAGCATTGTGTATATGACGATGAAAACTACCTCGTCTGGTTTAGCGATTTCGATTACGGGCTAAAGACGCGGTCTTTAGGTTATCAATCGAGGTATATGCCTGATATCGTCGTATACCACCCGAATTTGTCCGAAAAATACCCGAGTCGAAGCGGAAAGCTTAGTACATTACGATTTCGATTAACGCCGTTTCAACATTTAGGATACGTCAGCCAAGGGAGTACGGAGCAGGAAACCTTCGCGGTCTATTCAAGGGTTTACATGAGCGCGAAATACTTCCATCCTCTGGTCGTGTATGCGAATTTGCTTTATACTTTGAACCCTATTCTCCTCTGGTATCGTATTTTCCGATACCGTGTTCTGTGGAGAGAGACGTTATCTGTTTACCGTCGCGCGATACACGCCGGTCGCCGGGATCGTCGATCTCCGGCAAAGCGGTCGGGCAATTTCGGTTGAGTGCCGGAGATTATCCTCTCTACACGCCTGAAGGGATAAAGAACGAACCAATCTCGCGATATTTTAATGACGAGGGGGTAGGCTTTTGAGGATTGCCCTTAACGCGACGAATATTTTCCATTCCGCTGAAGTGTGTGGTGTCGGGCAATATGTGTTTAATCTTTTAAACGGTTTTACGCAGCTCGGTTTTCTCGACTCGTTTCGGTTCATCGCGAATTCCGAGGTAGCGAAAGTGTTAAGCCGAAGGTTTCCGGAAGCTTTCATCACGAGTGCGCCCTATCCTCCTTTTTTGGATCGATTCGGATGGAAGGACCATTTTTTCCGACAATTCGCTATCGAACGCCGGAGTGTTCCTTCTTTCTTCCGTCGAGAGGAGGCCAATCTTCTATTCCATCCGTTTATGGCTCAGCACCTCTTCGTTTCGAAGGCAATAAAGACGGTGGTAACGACACACGATCTCTATCTACGGCGCTTTCCCGAACAGTTATCGAAAAAGTATTATCTGATGCTGGATCGTTCCTACCGGAAAACGTTACTCGGGGCGACGCGCATCGTGACCCCTTCCAATGTCGTAAAAAACGACATTCTGACCTATTATCCTGAAGTTTCCAAGGAAAAGATAACGGTAATCCCGAATCCAATCGAAATACAGACAGATCAGAAAGCGCCGTTCTCCGTTCCGGAACCGTACATTCTCAGCGTCAACGCCTTCCGTTATCACAAGAATCTCATAACGCTTATTAAAGCCTTCGAACGGATTCATTCACAGATCGCGCATTCTTTAGTGCTTACAGGGCCTACGATTCCGAGCATTTCGACTGGAATTTTCCGTTATATTGAAGAAAAGAGAATTCCGAAGATTATCATCACAGGATATATATCCGACGCCCAGAGGAATTATCTCTACCAAAACGCGACTCTCTTCGTATCTCCTTCATTGTGCGAAGGTTTTGGGATTACCCCGATCGAAGCCGCCCTCTTCGGCGTTCCGGTTATTACCACCCGTGAAACGAGTATTCCGGAGGTAACGCAAAACCTCCTTCATTATTATGAACCGGCTACCGATGCGATCCGTTTGGCCGAAAAAATCCTGGAAGTTCTTCGAGAAGAACCGGATCCCGTTCGGATGCAATCGATCCAGGAAACTTTTCGAAACGCCTATTCTCCCTCAACCGTTGCGCGACGGTATTGGGAGTGTTTCCAAAATACGCTGGAGGCGGATTGATGTGTCAGACTCCAAGTTCGAAATGTTGAGAAGAATCTACCGAAAGTGTGTACCTCTCCCGATTCGGGTATATTTCGAAAGAGCGAGAAATAAATATGGGGAAAAGGTCCTCATCTATCGGATTAACCGGTACTACGAAGGCCATCAAGAAGAAAAGCGGCTTCTTCAAACGGAATTGGATTTCATCAATCGCGTGAAGTCTATTCAGATGATCCCATACCCGTTTATTTTCGAGTACGAACCGTCGAAGATCGGGGTCTACGCCGATTCTGTCACAGGATTCCCGTATGTCTTGCACCGTGAGAGAAGAATATATTTTCCCTCGAAGTCAACTCCGGATCAGGTTCGAAGAATGTTTAACAGCTTACTTCTCGAACAACACGTATCGAGCCCCCATCGGTACTTTGAGGATGGTTTTTATCCGACTGAGGACGATGTGTTTTTGGATATTGGGGCTGCTGAAGGGTTAATCTCCCTAGAATGGGTGGAAACGGTCCGGGCGGTAATCCTTTTTGAACCCGACCCGATCTGGCGAGAGCCCCTTGCGTTGACGTTCGCACCGTGGAAAGAAAAAGTGACCATCCTCTCAAAAGCCGCATCTTCTTTTGATCAGGATGGGTGTCAAACCGTCGATTCTGTTCTTAAACATCAAAACGGTCCGTTCCTACTTAAACTGGATGTAGAAGGAGAAGAGGTCGAAGTTTTGAAAGGCGCGTCAGAGACGCTCTTGAAACCGGATACGAGGGTCGTTTGCTGTACGTATCATCGTGAAGATGACGCCGATAACTTCCTGCGATTTTTCTCGGAGCGAGGATATCGGACAGAAATACCGCGCGGATATCTCCTTCCGACTGTTAAAGCAATGCAGAATCCTCCCTATTTTCGGCGTGGGGTGATTCGGGCCTGGAAAACAAATCCAAACGAGGGACAGACACATCAAAATCAAGCGAGTGAAGCATAAAGATGAAACAGGAAGCGGCGACGATTAGTATCATCATCCCCCTATATAATGCGGAGCGAACGATCGAACGCTGTCTCGGCAGCGTGACTCGGCAAACGTACTCGAATCTGGAGATCATCCTTGTCGATGACGGTTCTACGGATCGTAGCCCCGATATTTGCGATCGATACGCCGAAAAAGATACTCGGATCCGCGTAGCCCATCAACCGAACGCAGGCGTAGGCGCTGCGAGAAACGCCGGGATGTCCGTTATGCATGGGGATTATCTGTTTTTCCTCGGCGCGGATGACTATATCTTTCCAGAAACGATCGCCACCTTATATGCCGAAGCCCGGAGTACCGAATCGGGCATTACGATCGGCAACGCCCGCGTATCTACCGGCAACGATCGTTTTTCAGAAGTCCCCTCCTTTTCATACCAAAGTGTGACCGCGGAAAAACAAGCGATCCCTCAAGTTCGATACGAACTGTTTTACGATCCCGGTTATGGGGTACCCGTATGGAATAAGCTGTATCGATCCGGTTTTTTAAAGCGATACGCCATCACTTTCGAGAGACTGCCAACCTTAAGCGAGGATCGCTTATTCAATACGCAATGCTTTATCCGCCACCCCGTCATTCAGTTGGTCAACCGATACACCTACGTCTATTGCGCCGAGGCTTCGACAATCATGCGATCCAAGATTCAAGCTCCGATCGAGAAAAGCCTGAGAGTGGTCAAGTCTATGCAAGACTCCTTCGAGTCGATTCAGGGTTTGAGTGAGTTTGAAGACCTCTTGGCGTGGCTCGTTTTTGGGTTGATCAACCAAGTCGCGCGTAACTTTACGATTCATCACGATCATGCCTTCAAGGAGATCCGTGATTTCCTGGTCGCATACAAGCAAAACGAAACCGTTAGCCGTTGTCTGCGGGCAATGGCCTCGGGGAAATATCTGGAAGGGATTGCCCGTCCATCCTGGGTGAGATACGCCAGATACCTATCTCGGATGTTGAACCGAGGTGCCTATACTGCCGCGGCATCGCTCTTGTTTCTGCGTTTTAAGATAGAAGCAAGACGCCGAAGAATTGAATGAGCGCGACGTAAGTCGGGAGCTCTATGATGGGAGTCCAGTAAGTTCGTCAGATAATTGCGCTTCTTGTGCGAAAACCCGGTAAAGAAGAAGGCTTCGATTAAGAAAATGGTTTTTGTCATAAGAGGTAATCGGTTCAGTGGAAGCGGCGCGAATAGTCGTCGCCTATTCCCCATCAAGTTCTTACAGTAGAGACGCACCCCCGAAAACCGATTCCGGTAAACTTCTATCTTTCGATCTTTCTCGAGTTAATTCTTCCGCGAAACGGCCACTTCGAGCCATCCAACGACTCGGTGCGGGTATCGTTGTGTGGATTAGGCTGTTTACTCCATCGCGAGAGTACATGATATCTGGCCTTGCAGGGACGGAACCTGGTCGCACTACTTCCGGAAAGCACGGAGGAATCATTCTGGGAACGCCGTAGCTTTGGAGCGCCTAGGACCGCCGAACTTCGGTTCGGCAAGTTTTAGGTTTTTTTGCTGAGAACGCCTTCCTGGGACCGCCAACTTTTAAGTTGGCATGTCTTCTATAAGTGTCTTGTGAAACCAACAAAAGCCTTCGCTCACGCAGAGAACGCGGAGTGAAGATGAAAAACGCGATGAACGAAAATATTAACGTGCGTTTTCTCAGAGCTTCTCGAAAGCGGTCCCAGAAAGGCACGCCGAACTAAAGTTCGGCGTTCCCAGAAGGCATCCCTAGAAACCGAGGCGAACTAAAGTGCGGCGCTCCCAAGGTCCGGCGCTCACAGGCAACAAAAAACGGAGACAAAGAATATGTCTCCGTTCTGATGAATAAAACCCCGGGCGATACCGACTCTCACATGGGGTCTCCCCCATACTACCATAGGCCAGGAGGAGCTTAACGGCCGGGTTCGGGATGGGTCCGGGTGGGTCCTCCTCCTGTATCGTCACCCAGGGATAGCTCTCTGGAAGCTGTATAGGGACTGGGCGAGAAGAACACTCGCCACGAAGTCGTAAACCACGACTTCCGGTAAAATGACGACCACTCGTCTCGTAGTCGAAAATCACGACTTCCGGCATAATGACGACCACTCGCCACGAAGCCGAAAACCACGACTTCCGGCTAAACGATGATCGCTCATCACGATGACGGTCACTCGCCTTACGAGTAGACGATTAGTCTCGAGGTTCGTGTCTCTCACAACACGTAACCTCAGAAGAAAGAAGGTCAAGGCCTCGGGCGATTAGTACCGCTCGGCTGCACGGCTCGCGCCGCTTCCACCTGCGGCCTATCTACGTCCTGTTCTCGAACGGCCCTTACTCTTTCGATGGGATACCTCATCTTGAAGCATGTTTCGCGCTTAGATGCTTTCAGCGCTTATCACTCATGGACTTAGATACCCAGCTTATGCGCTTGGTAGCACAACTGGTTCACCAGCGGTCCACTCCTCCCGGTCCTCTCGTACTGGGGAGAAGCCTTCTCAAGTATCCTGCGCCCGCGACAGATAGGGACCGAACTGTCTTACGACGTTCTGAACCCAGCTCACGTACCGCTTTAATGGGCGGACAGCCCAACCCTTGGGACCGACTACAGCCCCAGGATGCGATGAGCCGACATCGAGGTGCCAAACACCGTCGTCGATATGGACTCTCGGACGGTATCAGCCTGTTATCCCCAGAGTAGCTTTTGTCCGTTGAGCGATGGCCTTTCCACACAGCACCACCTGGTCATTAGGACCGACTTTCGTCTCAGCTCGAGATGTCTCTCTCACTGTCAGGCGGGCTTTTGCCCTTGCACTCGCCAGCTGATTCCCAACCAGCCTGAGCCCACCTTCGCGCGCCTCCGTTACCTTTTTGGAGGCGACCGCCCCAGTCAAACTGCCCCCCTAACACTGTCCCTGATAGGCTCTCCACCTACCTCGGTTAGTATAACGCTGGAAGGAGGGTGGTATCCCACCGTCGGCTCCCGCAGCGCTGACGCGCTGCGTTCGCTGCCTCCCACCTATCCTGTACGCCTTCCACCACTATACCATATTAGGATACAGTAAAGCTTCATGGGGTCTTGCCGTCTAATCGCGGGTAACTTGGCATCTTCACCAAGATTGGAATTTCACCGGGCCCTCCGCTGAGACAGTGCTCCGATCGTTACGCCATTCATGCAGGTCGGAACTTGCCCGACAAGGAATTTCGCTACCTTAGGACCGTTATAGTTACGGCCGCCGTTTACTGGGGCTTCGGTTCGTAGCTTCGCTCGCGCTGACCACTCCCCTTAACCTTCCAGCACTGGGCAGGCGTCAGACCCTATACGTCCACTCATCGTGTTCGCAGAGTCCTGTGTTTTTGGTAAACAGTCGCCAGAGCCTGGTCTTTGCAGCTCCCGCTAGCTCTTAACCCGCAGGAGCGCCCCTTCTCCCGAAGTTACGGGGCCATTTTGCCTAGTTCCTTAGCGGAGGTTCTCCCGCTCCCCTTAGTCTTCTCAACTAGCCTACCTGTGTCGGTTTTTAGAACGGTCAGGCTTCCGTTCGCCGGTACGCGCGGCTTTTCTTGACAGTGTGAACTCAGCTCCGTTGCCCACCCTTCGATGGACTCCCCTTCACCCCTTACCTCCGCGCGCGGCCTTCCCTACGCGCTTCTACAGCTCGAGGCTTGGACGAATTTCCCATTTCTTCGCAGAGCCTATCCTCCTGTGTCCCCGCTCGTACCTCCCGGACGCCTGGCGCCGGAATCTTTACCGGCTTCCCATCGGTTACCCCTTTCGGGTTCCCCTTAGGTCCGGCTTACCCTGGGTGGACGACCCTTCCCCAGGTACCCTTAGGCTTTCGGGGAGACGGATTCTCACCGTCTTCTCGTTACTCATGCCTGCATCCTCCCTTGCGCTCCGTCCAGCCGCCTTCGCAGTCCGGCTTTCTCCCTCGGCGCAATGCTCTCCTACCAATGCTTTCGCATTCCGCGGCTTCGGTGAATCGCTTCAGCCCCCTCTATCTTCGGCGCAGCCTGTCTTAACTGGTGAGCTGTTACGCACTCTTTCAAGGATGGCTGCTTCTAAGCCAACCTCCCAGCTGTCTCGGACACACCACTTCCTTGCACACTAAGCGATCTCTTCGGGACCTTAGCCGTCGGTCTGGGTTGTTTCCCTCTCGTCCGTGGAGCTTATCCCCCACGGGCTGTCTCCCAGGTTATTCCTTGCGGTATTCGCAGTTTGGTTGAGTTCGGAGATTGCTCCCCTACCCCATCCAGCGCCCTACCCCCGCAAGGGACCCCCTGAGGCCGTACCTCAATACGTTTCGGAGAGTACCAGCTATCACCAGGTTCGGTTAGCTTTTCACTCCTACCCACACCTCATCCGAAGACTTTTTACTGTCCACCGGTTCGGGCCTCCAGTGGGTCTTACCCCACCTTCACCCTGGACATGGGTAGCTCACCTGGCTTCGGGTCGATCGCATCGGACTCTTTCGCCCTCTTCAGACTCGGTTTCCCTCCGGCTCCGCCTCCCCCGGCTTAACCTCGCCCGATACGACCACTCGCAGGCACATTACTCAAAAGGCACGAGGTCACTTTCGCTCCCTCTTCTTGTAGGCATACGGTTTCAGGTTCTCTTTCACTCCCCTCCCGGGGTGCTTTTCACCTTTCCCTCACGGTACTTCTTCTCTATCGGTCCGTAGGAGTATTTAGTCTTGGAGAGTGGTCTCCCCTGATTCATACCGGATTTCACGTGCCCGGCACTACTTGGGATCGTTCCTCAGCTCCGGCGCCTTTCGGGTACAGGACTGTCACCTTCTTCGGTATCCCTTCCCAGAGATTTCTCCTAAACACCTTCCGTCTGAGTGGGTGGGCGCAGCCACCCCTCGAACGTCCCCCTACCCCGAAGACGCAACGCCCGCGCGCTTGACACGTCTTCGGTTTGGACTCCAGCGCTTTCGCTCACCACTACTCACGCTATCGCTTCGCTTTCTTTTCCTCCGGCTACTGAGATGTTTCACTTCACCGGGTTCGCCTCCCTTTCGGGATGATGAGCCTCTCTGCTCACCGGGTTTCCCCATTCGGGTACCCACGGCTCTTCGGTCGCTTGCACCTTACCGTGGCTTTTCGCAGCTTGCCGCGCCCTTCTTCGCCTCCTACGTCCTAGGCATCCACCGTATGCCCTTCTTCCCTTGACCTTCTTCTTCTCTCGTTACCCCTATACAGTTTTCAAAGACCTACTCCCCCAGTTCCCTTCTCCCCGGTCCCTGGAAAACAGATAATAGACGATCCCTTCCGCTTCTCTCCTTTGAAAGGAGGTGATCCAGGCGCACCTTCCGGTACACCTGCCTTGTTACGACTTCACCCCCCTCACTAGGCCTACCTTCGCTGGCTGCCTCCGTTGCCGGTTGGCTTCCGCCACCTTCAGGTATTCCCAACTCGGGTGGTGTGACGGGCGGTGTGTACAAGGCCCGGGAACGTATTCACCGCAGCATGCTGATCTGCGATTACTAGCGATTCCATCTTTATGCAGGCGAGTTGCAGCCTGCAATCTGAACTGGGGGGCGTTTTCCGGATTCCCTCGGCTTCGCAGCCTCGTCCCCTTCTGCTCACCCCATTGTAGCGCGTGTGTAGCCCAGATCATAAAGGGCATGATGATCTGACATCATCCCCTCCTTCCTCCGCCTCGTCGGCGGCAGTCTGGCTAGAGTGCCCACCTTCGTGTTGGCAACTAACCACAGGGGTTGCGCTCGTTGCGGGACTTAACCCAACACCTCACGGCACGAGCTGACGACGACCATGCACCACCTGTATCCGCTCGAAGGCATTCGCCTCCGTCGTTCCCCTTTCAGTTCACTACCACGGATATGTCAAGACCTGGTAAGGTTCTTCGCTTAACGTCGAATTAAACCACACGCTCCACCGCTTGTGCGGGCCCCCGTCAATTCCTTTGAGTTTCATCCTTGCGGACGTACTCCCCAGGCGGCTCACTTATTGCGTTTGCTTCAGCGCAGAACACGCTCTGTGCCCCACACCTAGTGAGCATCGTTTACGGCCAGGACTACCCGGGTATCTAATCCGGTTTGCTCCCCTGGCTTTCGAGCCTCAGCGTCAGTAACAGCCCAGAAAAGCGCCTTCGCCACTGGCCTTCCTACCGGTCTCTACGGATTTCACCCCTACACCGGTAATTCCCTCTTCCTCTGCTGTACTCAAGATTGTCAGTTTCCAGCCCTATCCCCTGGTTGAGCCAGGGCCTTTCACACCGGACTTGACCTCCCGCCTACGCTCCCTTTACGCCCAGTAATTCCGGGTAACGCTTGCCCCCTACGTCTTACCGCGGCTGCTGGCACGTAGTTAGCCGGGGCTTATTCATTGGATACCGTCATCGCAGCCCCATTCCCTGAGCTGCCCTTTCGTCTCCATCAAAAGTCGTTTACATCCCGAAGGACTCCGTCCGACACGCGGCGTCGCTGGATCAGGCTTGCGCCCATTGTCCAAAATTCCCCACTGCTGCCTCCCGTAGGAGTAGGACCCGTCTCTCAGTGTCCTTGTGCCTGTTCGCGCTCTCACGCCAGATACCCGTCGTCGGCTTGGTGAGCCGTTACCTCCCCAACTACCTGATGGGCCGCAGGTCCCTCGACCAGTAACACCGTAGCGCTTTTCCCCGCGCTCTTCACACGGGCGTATGCGGTTTTATCCGCCGTTTCCAGCGGGTATCCCCCTCTGCTCGGTAGGTCCCTGCGTCTTCCTCACCCGTTCGCCACTAAGCATACATCGCTGTATGCCCCGTTCGACTTGCATGTGTAAGGCACGCCGCCAGCGTTAACCCTGAGCCAGGATCAAACCCTCCGTCCATTCCTTCTATCGCATGGACCTCTCGGTCTGCCTGTCTGCTTATTACTTACTTCGCGTCTGGTTGCTTATTCGTCTATTATCTGCTTTTCAAAGACCGAAAATTTCCCGGTGACCTTTCTTTCCACCGGTCCCTGCACTTTCCCTATTCCCTTAATACCTTTCTCTTGGAAACCTCGGGTATATTATCATATCTGTCCGCCTTTGTCAATCTTTTCCCCTCCTTCTTTTTCGTAAATAGTATGTGAATCGATTGAACAACGCGAGGATTGCTATAAAGTACGCTTACGCCGCGATGCTCGTGCGGGGATCGCGGGGTAACCAACGGGGCCGATTTCGGAAACTCACGAAGTCTCGCGATCCCCGCCTTATGCATTTTACCCCGCGATGACGTCAGGGTATCGCGCCGTCGCGAAAAGAAAGGGCGCTTACGCCGCGATGCCCGTGTGGGGTTATCGCGGGGTAACCAACGGGGCCGATTTCGGAAGCCCACAAAGCCTCGCGATTCGCCTTCTGCAATTTTTACGCCGCCCTGGGAAAGCCGGACTTTAGTCCGGCATATCTTTTCCTCTTCCGGGAGAACCCTGTCCCTTGTCAGTTTATCCTCTGTGTTCTCTGTACCCTCCGTGCGAAACCTGTTCTTAATCTTTAGAACGAACGAAAGCGAGGGTATTGCGCCGTCGCGAAAAGAAATGGGCGCCTACGCCGCGATGCTCGTGCGGGGTTATCGCGGGGTAACCAGCGGGCTGACTTCGGAAGCCCACGAAGTCTCGCGATCCCCGCCTTTTGTTTTTTTACCCCGCGATGACGTCGGGGTATCGCGCCGTCGCGAAAAGAAGGGTCGCTTACGCCGCGATGCCGCGCTTGGGAACGTTCCAAGAAAAACAAAAGACATGCCAAACTAAAGTTTGGCGTTCCCTGGTGTTCCCAGCGCGTTCCCAGAGTTTTTTTCTCTGCGTTCTCTATGCCTTCCGTGTGAACCCTGTTTTTTTAAGACATGCCAACTTGAAAGTTGGCGTTTCCATCGACACGCCGAACAGAAGTTGGCGTTCCCAGAGAGGCAGGCCGACTGGAAGTCGGCCTCACGAAAAGAAGGGTCGCTTACGCCCCGATGACTATAACGACAAAAATCGCGCTCGATTCTGGCCTTTTTTCTTGGCTCTTCGACAATTTACAAGACGTACTTAATTAACGTCTTCTATCGTAATAATTCTGTAGACCCTTAGACCGTTTCGCTAAACCGCTCTAATCGCATAATCGGCCATCTCGCAGTCTCTTTTTATTCCTCTTATGTTACTTTGTATTTCTTGGATGATCAGTGGACTTCAAGTAATGTATCGAAGAGCCTTTTTCTTGATTTCACCCCATAACTTGACACACACGCCATACGATCTTTGAAACCCCGTTTGAAAGATTTCAAAAATCACATATCCGGCCTTCCGGGTTTTTATGTTAGAATCATAGTGAGCGCGTAGCCAAACGCTGCCAAAAAAACCCTTTTATGGAGGTGTTGTGTGTGAAACGTATCCTTTTTGTCTTGATCTTCGCGATCTTCACGGTGAGTATCTTCGCAGGACTCAGCGGGAAAGTGGCCGAGGTCGATAAGTACGGTAACACGTATACCGATCTTTTACAGGACTCGGCCACCGAAGCGGGGCTGGAGTTCGGAGATATCGTCGAGTTGGCCTTCGGGGATCACCGGCTCGTTGTCCCATTCGTCAGGAATTACGGAGATGTCGACAGAGGGCAACCGTTGTTGAGGATCTCCG
>Ga0255341_1004544_pt1 | contig 14475 bp, 15 predicted proteins | sample wastewater_treat_8_FD_192418 | JGI IMG/M metagenome (GOLD analysis project Ga0255341, IMG submission 192418) | Wastewater microbial communities from Lulu Island WWTP, Vancouver, Canada - plant12 | ecosystem: Engineered > WWTP > Wastewater > Unclassified | place: Canada: Vancouver, British...
GCAAAAAACGCTCGCCCTTGACACCCCTAACTGTAGTGCCTTAAATTAAACAATATACAAATTTATGGAAAGGAGAACCTAACTTAGAAAATTAAAAAATTTGTCTTGACAATGGGGAGCATTATATTTACCTTCTGATTCTAAATAAGCCCTTGCTGTTCCTTCATTAAATCTGTGGTTATTTATCAATTTTTATTAATTTATAGATGTTGGGCAAGCAGACAGTATCCTTGTCGAATCATCTTCAGGGAAATCAATGTTAATAGATTCTGGCAATAATGCAGATTCTCACACTGTTATAAATTATATCAAATCTGAAGGTATCAGCAAAATAGATATTTTAATTGCTACCCATCCCCATGAAGACCACATTGGGGCTATGGACGAGGTTATAGAATCTTTTGATATTGGAAAGTTTTATATGCCAAAGGTTACCACAACAACAAAAACCTTTGAAGATTTAATTCTTGCTGTGAAATCAAAAGGACTAGTAATTAATACTGCTACAGCAGGGACGAAGCTTAATTTTGATAGTCAGATTGAATCTGAAATAATAGCTCCTAACAGCACATCTTATACTGATTTAAATGATTATTCAGCAGTTATAAAGCTAAAGTGTGGAAATGAGTCATTCCTTTTGGATGGAGATGCTGAAAGTATATCTGAACAGGAGATGCTAAATAAACGCTATAACCTCAAGGCTGATGTTTTAAAAGTTGGACATCATGGCTCTAGCAGCTCAACAACTAGCGAAATTCTAAATGCTGTATCACCCAAATACGCTTTTATAAGCATTGGAAAGGATAATGACTATGGGCATCCAACAGAGCAGACCTTAAATAAACTTTCTGCTGCTAATGTACAGGTATTTCGAACAGATAAATCAGGAACTATTGTTGCATTGAGTGATGGAAATAGCATTGTATTTGATAAGCAAATTTCAATCCCAAATTCTATTAAACCTTCATCAAATACTATTACACCAACACCCACAACTGCTATTAGCACTCCAACGTTTACACTAATTATTGCAACTTCAACATCAACACCTACTGCAACATCAACACCTACTTCAACACCTTTAACAATTTATGATACTTCAACACCTACACTAAGCAATATCAGTTCTATAGTTTATGTTACAAAAACAGGAGAAAAGTATCATAATAGTGGATGTAGGTATTTGGCAAAAAGTAAAGCATCTATTAATTTAAGTGAAGCAAAAGCTAAGGGGTATACCTCCTGTAGTGTTTGTAATCCACCAAAATAAAGTCAAATTACGAATTTATACATCATATAAAATCATTAGGATTAAAGAAATAACTTACCCTTAAAGTTTTGAAAACGAGCATATAGGGTAAGTTATTTCTTTAACATGCCTTAAATAAATTTCACTATCTTGAACTTGATTAATTTCATTATAAAAAAGTCATTACATTTTAAATAGAAACCATCTACAGCTTCTACTCTCATACCTTAATTCAAATAGTCTTTCTGTTTTATTTATGGTACTTTGGCAGGTATAGGAAATAATATTACTTCCAGAAATCTTCTCTTCCTGTGATTTAATTATCTTATCAATTTTAATAACCAGTTCACCTTTATCTGTAGGTAGCTTAAATTTAATAGGTGTAAGTTTACCTGCTGTAGTTGAAACATAAATCATCTCAATTGGTCGCATTAAAACTTTCATAGAATAATCCTCCACAATCGGAACATGTGTTCTATTATTAATTATAGGGCAGAAGATTATTCATGTAAAGTCCTAAAAAATTAGTATATGGACTTTAATTTGTCTATACATAATCTGCTTTAGCATGATATTTTATTAATATTATAGAAACATATCTTGAGGTCCAACTTCTATCTCAGGTAATATTTGAATTGCAATCCCATGTTCATCCCACAAGCAATCACATAAGATGCCAAACACATTTTCTTCATCAAATAAAATTGTTTTTGGTTTGACTAATTCCTTTACATCTTTGTTAACTCCATCAGGTAAATATGGTTTAATATCTTCATCCCAATAATCTTCAATATATTGTTTTACTGCATCATATGTTTCATTAGATATTTCTTCTAGGTTAGATTCAAAATATTGATAATCTTCTCGTTGACTTTCTAAAATTATATTTTCTTCGTATGTAACAACTTTTATTTTAAAATCTATAATCTCTCCCCAAAATTTCAACTTTTTTCTATTTACCCAACCATGATTGTATGACATTTCACCAAAAACAATATCATTAATAGTTTCCATTAACTTTCCTCCCTCTTCTTTTCAGATATTCCACCTGCATGAGGTACATTTCCATGGACAGGCGTAGGAACTTTATCCATTGTTTTACAGTCTTTTCTTTCATGCCATGTATATTTGTTTTTCTTTCTCCATCTCCTAACATCAGCTTTTGTACAACCTCTTTTCTTAGCTAATGCTTCATCTGCTGCATCAAAATTATCATCACGCTCAGTACTAAAATTTTCAATCTCAACTGTTCCCTTAGATGTAGGTGAGAAGTCTGGTTGCCCATCATTAAAAGCAATTCTATCTACACCATATTTTTCAGATATTTGCTTCCAGGATAATTTCTCTGGGTTAGATTTTGGATTTTTAGGAACAAACTCAGGGTCAGGAATCCAATCAGAATTACCTTCTTGACCAGACCATTTTCCATTACTTTTTGGTAAGTATGATTTTACTTCTTCTGGTTCATCTATTATATCTTATGCAATTACTGAAATAACATCATCAGAAATAGTTGGTAGAATTTCTTTCAATGCTTTTTTCATGTTAGCTGAACTCATACCAGCAACACTCATTTTTATTTCTTCAACCATTCCATCAATAGCCTTTTTCCCTTTGTTTGGAAAAAGCTCCTTAACAACTCTGTGTAATGTACAACCTTTTCCACTAACTGCACCTGTACTAGCTTTATCCCCCATTATTCACCACCCACACAAATATAAGTAGCAACTTTATTATTTGGCATAATTTACCATAAAGTTGGGATTTTTTACATAATATCATCTTTTATTGTGAAAAACAATACTTTTGCTGTTGTTTATTAAATAATTGGAGATTCAAATTATTAGCTAGATAACATAATAACATAACAATGTAAAAAAAACTATGAATTTTTTCATATTTAAATGCTAAGACCTTACAGTTCCGAATATATCATCCAGTTTTTGGAGTTGATCAGCATGTGTAATAGCAACGGCCTTATCATTTGCTATGATGACCGTATTCCCTCGTGGGATAAGCAACTCTGAATTACGTATTATAGCCACCAAAACACACTCCGTGGGCAGTTTTATTTCACGTAACGCCTTTCCGACCATAGAAGAAGCGGGATCAACCATACGCTCTACCAGCGAATACTTTCCACCATGAAGCTTAAGAAGCGTCATCATATCACCCATTGACATTTCCTCTGCTACTAATCGAGCCATTAAATCCGCCTGATTTAACGCATAGTCAACACCCATCACAGGAGTAAAAAGCCAGGCATTTTTGGGATTATTTACTCTGCCAATGACGCGGCTTACACCATACTCCAAACGTGCCAGTGTTGCAATTACAAGGTTTGTTTCATCAGAACCCGTAACGGCAGCAAGAACATCCGTGTGCTGGATATCGGAGTTTTTCAAAAGCTGGGTGTCAGTTCCGCTTCCATGAATAATCATATTTTCCGGCAAGCTTTTTTTCAACACTTCAATACGAGCTTCTTTGACTTCTATGATTTTAACTTCATGGCCACGCTCAACAAGCAAAGTTGCAAGATAACTACCTACTTGACCGCCGCCAACAATGATTACTTTCATATCAACATCCCCTTTTCCATCGCTGAGCCCAAGTAATTTTTTGAGTTGTCCGCCAGATGAAATTGTGGCGGCAATATACAAAATGTCATGCCTCTGGAAAATTGTTCCACTCGTCGGAAGTATCGTTTTATTTCCGCGTTCAATTGCTACCACATGAATATCACCTAAAACCGTCAGGTCGTTCACCTTTCGGCCGGCAACAAGGGAAGGGACTTCTATTTTTACAAGTTCTACATCACCATTTCCAAAGCTGAATACGGCATCCAACGGTGTATATGTCAAAAGATCTGCAGCTCGTTTGATCCCCCATGTAGTGGAAGACAGAGTCTGTATTCCAAGTTGTTTATAAATTTCCGCTTTGTCTTTATCATAAAGTCGGGCTACCACCTTGGGCACACGGTAAATCTCACGAGCCATTCTGGCAATAACCGCATTGGATTCATCACTTGAGGTAAATGCGGCAAGTGCATCGTTTTTTTCAATTTTGGCTTGTGCTAATACGTCCTGATCAAAACCAATCCCAACAATTGTCTTGCCCTTAAACTCCTGTCCTAGTTTTGAAAAGGTTGTCGCGTTAGAGTCAATAACTGTAATGGCATGTCCTGATCTGCTTAGAGATAACGCCAGACCTGCACCGATTCTCCCGCAACCTACGATAATAATCTTCATATTACATAACCGTCCTTTTTGACATTGTTTTATTTGTTTTTACATCATCCCATCTTTGTAAAACCCATTTCCGTATTTCGTCAAGGAGTAACATTATAAACGGAATCACCATCAGCAACATCCATTCTCTCCAACCTAAAGGAGCCGTATTGAACAAGTCGTGTAAAAATGGAATAGGTATATATACAAGCAATCCAAGCAATGCAAATTCAACGCCTATTCCGATCAAAACCAACTTATTGCTGAACAATCCAACCTTGAAAACCGAAATACGGTCTGTGCGGCAGTTAAATACAGCTCCAACCTGTGCCATGACAATGGCAGCGAAGGTCATTGCCGTTGCCATCTGATAGACCATTCCCGAAGATGCAAGCGGGTTTTCGGGCCATCCATACAGATGATTTAAGAAGAAATATGCGACAGTTCCAAAAGAGGCCTCTAATAGTCCATACCAGCAGAATGCCTTAACGATTAAGGGACGATTGAGCAGCGATTCCTTTTGTGAACGCGGAGGAACCTTCATAATCCCTGATTCTGGCCTTTCTACACCCAGTCCCATTGCAGGAACTATATCCGTTCCAAGATCAATGGCAAGTACCTGCATGATGGTAAGGGGGAGGGGAATCGCACCTCCTGAAAAGAGATAGAGCACCATGGGCACAGCCGCTGCCATATTACTATTAAAAATATAGAGAACAAACTTACGAATATTGTTGTAGACTGCACGCCCTTCTTCAATAGCATTGACGATGGAAGCAAAGTTATCATCCGTTAAAATCATGTCGGCTGCTTCCTTGGCGACGTCTGTACCTGAAACCCCCATGGCAACGCCTATATCCGCCTTTTTTAATGCCGGGGAATCGTTAACGCCATCGCCAGTTACCGCAACAATGTGCTTCATCTCTTGGAGTGCACTGACGACTTGAAGCTTTTGTTCTGGTGCAACACGGGCAAATATTACCTCATCGGCCAATACTTTCTTTAAATCTTCAGTCGACATTTTTTCAAGCTCTATCCCGGTAATAATTCGAGTGCGACTACCCTCAATAATTCCGATACGACGTGCAATACTTTCTGCAGTTAAGCCGTAGTCACCTGTAATCATTATGATCCGAATACCCGCATTATGGCATTTTTTAACAGATTTTGCCACCTCCGGACGTGGTGGGTCCACCATTGCTATCAGGCCTAAAAACGTTAAATTCTGTTCAATAAGCTCAGGGGTATACGCACCAAGGCTGGAAGGAATACCATCATCCGGCATAATTGTCCTTGTGGCAACAGCAAGAACACGAAGCCCATTTCTGGCATATTCGTCATTGATGGCCATGATATCCGCACGATCTTGCTCGCTCATTGATACAAAAGCTCCGTTTCTTTTTTGCATGGTGCATAAATCCAAAACTTCTCTGGGTGCACCTTTTACAAAAGCAATACGCGACTTGCCTTTATCTTGGTGGATTGTACTCATACGCTTGCGACTGGAATCAAAGGGCAGTTCCCGTAAGCGGGGAAATTCTGTGCGTAGCATATCCAAATTAAGACCATGCTTTTGGGCGAGAACAATCAGTGCAGCCTCTGTAGGATCACCAAGAACCGTGAAACGAGTGGAATCACCGTTTGGAGGAAGCAGACGAGCGTTGCAGCACAAAGCAGCGGCAGTGAGAAGTTTGGATAATTCCTGATTCTTCTGCTTAACCTGCTTCCCTTCGAGCGTAATGTTACCGTTTGCAGCATCGTATCCTACGCCAGACACATCCATATGTACACCATTCATCCACAGATTACTAACGGTCATTTCGTTTTGTGTCAAGGTGCCGGTTTTGTCAGTGCAGATTACCGTGGTACAACCTAGCGTTTCTACGGCGGAGAGACGTTTGATCAGTGCGTTACGCTTCGCCATTCTTTGTACACCCATAGCCAGTGACAGGGTAACTGTAGGCAACAGCCCCTCAGGAATAAAAGCAACGATCATCCCAAGAGCAAAGATAAACGCTGCTACTGGTGCCGTATCCGCTAAAAAAATGGCCAAGAAGAAAAATACGATGCCAATACTGACAGCGATTGCTGAAACCTTTTTGGTTAACTTCCCCATTTCTTTTTGAAGCGGACTACTTTCTTCTTTAAGACTCTGTGTTAAGTTTGCAATTTTTCCAAACTCTGTTGACATTCCAGTGGCGTAAACCACCGCTTTCCCGGTTCCTGCTGCTACAGCCGTTCCTGCGAACACCATATTGGGCTGTTCAGCACGAGTTAGATCGTCTCGGAGAATCCCATCACGGCTTTTATGTACCGGATGCGACTCACCTGTCAGCGTAGACTGATTTACTCGAAGATCGTTGTCATCTACTAATCGTGCATCGGCAGATATTTTATCACCTTCTGAAAGAAGGATCACATCCCCCGGGACTAAATCTTCGGCCAGTAGCTGCTGCTCCTGTCCTTCGCGCAGTGCACGGACATGGTCAGGAAGCATTTTTTTAAGTGCCTCGGTCGCCTTTCCGGCACGGAATTCCTGCCAGAAGCTAAATGTACCATTAATAATGTTTACCATCCAGATGGCGATTGCTAGCTCTGGGATTTGTGCGATCAGAGCTACAATTCCGGCAATCCAAAGCAAAATAGCCATCAAATGAGTAAAGTTTGACAGAAATTTCAAAATAAGCGGAGTACCTCTCTTTTCCGCCAACAGGTTTTTCCCATATACATCAAGGTGCTTATCAGCTTCCTCGTTTGTCAATCCTTCAGTACAGGTTTCCAAGGCCATATATACATCTTCTGGAGATAACCTGTGTATCGTTTTAATAACCTCTTCTTGGAGAGGTTGTGTATTTTTGTAATTCATAACTATGATAGTTCACTCTCTTTCATTATGATATAGACCAAGCAGCAAGTAAAAAACTTATTTTTTTAGGTCAAGTCCAGTTAATCTGTGCACCGCCGTAACCTCCTGCTTATCCAAAGCGATAAGAATTAAAGTGTCGCCGGATAAGATGCGGGTGTCGCCGCGTGGAACAATGCTTTGCTCCTTGCGTAGAACGCATCCCACGATAACATCGCTGGGCAATTCGATTTCCCAAAGCTTTTTTCCGACTACGGGAGCTGTTTCACAGATAGTAACCTCTAAAATGTTGACTCGCCCGCCGCTAATTGGTATAAGCGTAGCCATACCATCCAATAAATCCCGCTGATCAATTGTACTTGTGATAGAAGTAGTTTCACAAACCACTGAGTCTATCTGTGATCGGTAAAAATCATTGAGTTTATTTGGATCATTTAAAACAGAAACCACCCTTTTAATCTTTAAAACCCGTTTGCATAGCACTGCTGCAAGAAAATTGTCCTCATCCCTTAAATACATAATGATAGCAATATCAGCGTTTTGCATATTGGTTTCTTTCAGAATTTCCGGAATGGTTCCATCCCCGCAAAATGCGGGAACAGAAATATTTGAAGCAATTTGTTCGGTTTCGCCGCGATTTGGATTAATGATTGCAGTTTGATAGCCTCTACTCAATAGAAAATCTGCCACAAAAGTTATGTTGGATACACCATTACCGACAATAAGTGCACGTTTTTTCATATATGTTCACCATTTATCAGAGAATCCACATGTGAACTGACAGCTTCTGCAAACATGGTTTCTACCGAAACCGTCTCAAGATCAAAGATGTTATAGGTGTCACTCCTGTTTGCATCATTCAAGCATGCTATAATCCTCTGATTGCCTTTCAGCTTTTGGCGAATCATTTGTGCGATAAAAATATTGGTGTTATCCGAGGATGTAAGGATAAAAATAGCCTCTAGATCCTGAAAACTAAACTTTGCAAGCGTGTTTTCAGTTGTGGCATCACCCAGTAATGCGTTACCCTTATATTCCGGAGAAAGTTTCTCAAAAGCCTCCAGTGATTTGTCAACTAATGTCACATTGAATCCTTTTTTTTCAAGAGCCACCGAGAGGGCCCTGCCAATGAAGTTACATCCAACTATTACCAAGGATGTTTTATCTCTGATTTTAGATAATACTTTCATATATGTTTCCTTTCTGTTGTTTAATCCGCCACGCTTCCACAGTATTGTAATACACCTTGCAACTGAAACAATTTTACATTCACCTCGTATGTCGCAAAATTTTCTACTTTTTACATTTTAGCGAAAAACCCATGAGCATAGTGTGAGAAATGCTCTTTTTGTGTGAGAATGGTGTGAGAATGGTGTGAGAAATAACACAGCTATATTGTATATATCTAGTTTCGGAAGTATAATATCAATATAGAACAGTCTTGGTGGAGAATTTTATGGATTATATGACATTAAAAGAAGCGGCTCAAAAATGGCACATTACGTCTAGAATGGTAGGGTATTATTGCACTTCAGACAGAATACCCGAGGCAATGCAAAATAGAAATATGTGGCTTATTCCCGGTGACGCGGAAAAGCCGCAGGATGCCAGGCAAAGCAGATGGAGAAAATCCCAAACTTTCAAGGAGACGTAAATATGAATTGGGACAAAATAAAAAGCGTATTTGTGCAAGCAGCTATAATGCTGGCAATATTGCTCATCGCTTCAGTGATTGGTTTTTTGTTTAGATGGATGAAACTTCCAAAAACCAACATAGCCATTGTATATATGCTGGCGGTTTTGCTCACTACATTAACAGTACCTGGCTATCGTTTTGGTTTTATAGCTTCAGTCTTATCTGCTTTTGCTTTTAACTTTTTGTTTACAGAGCCGTATTTTACCGTGACCACCAACGCTCCGAGCTATGTTATAACTTTTGTGATTATGACAATAGCTGCATTTATCTCAAGTTCTTTGGCTTCCCATGCGAAAATCAGTGCACGTCAGGCACAGCAGCGAGAAATAGAAACAAGAGCACTATATACATTAACAAATCGTTTGACCGATGCATTCGACATGCCTGATATAGCCGCAATTGCGTGCAGCACAATCAGTGATGTAATATGCGAAAGAGCCTGCTGCCTTTGCTTTGATGAAAACGGCATGCCTGAAAGTACCTTTATTCAACATGTTTCAAAAGAAAGGCAAATCAGGCGGGAGGTAGCCGATCCTCAAGCAGTCCTGCACCGGATCGAAGGCCTAAGAACGGGATGTGATATTGGCACGGAATTTTATGACTGGCCTATTTATGGACGAGAAGGGACTCTTGGAATTATTAGAATACCAAGCGAACATGCACAGGCTCTGACAGAATCGCAGGTGCGTTTGCTTCGATCTATGATTGAAAGCATTGCACTGGCGATGGATCGCTTCAGATCTTCTCAAGTGCGGATGCGTTCCCGGGAAGAAACAGAGCGGGAACGGTATAGAAGTAATCTGCTGCGTTCTATTTCTCATGATCTGCGAACGCCGCTCTCCGGTATTCTCGGAGCAACGGAAATGCTTGCGGGCATGACCGATAAAGAGGACCAGCGATATGCTATTATTGAGGGCATCAGGGAAGACGCACTCTGGCTTTATTCGTTGGATGAAAACGTACTGAATCTGACTCGTTTACAGGATGGAAAGCTTTTACTCAACAAGCAGCTCGAAGCTGTCGAAGAAGTTCTGGCAGGAGCTGCGGCGTACATGTCCCGACGATATCCTCAGTATGAAATTGAAGTGCAGGCACCGGAAGAATTGTTGATGGTTCCCATGGATGCCAAGCTAATAAACCAGGTGTTGATTAACTTAATTGATAATGCTGTTAAGCATACAACCCCTCCTGGAGAAATTAGCATTTCTGTGAGCCGAGATACGAAGAACAACCAGGCTGTTTTTTCTGTCTGGGATACTGGATGCGGCATTTCTTCCATGGATCTTCCCAAAATATTCCAAATGTTTTATACAGATCGTTCAGTCCGAGCAGATACAAGGCCAGGTGTGGGCCTTGGGTTGACAATATGTGAATCTATTGTCGAGGCACATGGAGGCACGATTACTGCTCGTAACCGAACGGACATAAGTGGAGCTGAGTTCATTTTCACATTACCGCTTGAGGAGAAAAAATAAATGAGCAATTTTAATGAACATATTCTTGTTGTTGAAGATGATATACAGATCAGAAATTTTATCGGATATTCCCTGGAAACGGGCGGGTTTCCTTATACCACGGTAGGTTCAGGAGAACAAGCTCTGAATCATATTGTATCAGAATCGATTGACCTCATGCTTCTTGATCTTGGCTTGCCTGATTTTGACGGAATGGATGTCATCAAGAAAGTCCGTGAGTGGTCACAGATGCCGATAATTGTAGTCTCTGCCAGAGATCAGGATAAAGAAAAAGCCGCCGCACTCGATTTGGGTGCAGACGACTATCTTACAAAACCCTTTTCAGCCACAGAATTACTGGCACGCGTCAGGGTAGCAGTCAGGCATTTATATCGGTTGGAAAACAGCAAAGAAAAAACAACCCGTTCTGTTGGTCAATTAAAAATTGATTTCGAAAAAAGATTAGTTTATCTGGACAACAGCGAAATTCATGTAACACCATTAGAGTACAAACTTCTTTCTTTGCTTTTCCGTAACATTGGAAAGGTATTAACAACACAAAATATTATAAAAGAGATCTATGGACTCAATTATGGAAGCGATACGCAAGCATTACGTGCCTTAATGGCAGCTCTACGCAGGAAAATTGAAAAAAACCCCTCTAAGCCACGTTATATCATGACAGAAATTGGCGTTGGGTATCGCTTGGTGGATGAATAGAAAAATACTCAAAGCAAATCGTACCCCATACTATTAATTAACCTTTTTAAAATAATATAATATTTATTATCTAATTTAGTATTGTTAAATATATAAATCCTGTATCTATATTATATAAATCTATTTTGAACTTTCAATCTTGCTAATACGCCATAAATCTCCAACTTTCTCAAAACTTATTTTCAAATCATGTTCATTCTCAAAATGAGCTATTAAAACATCTTCAACCCATTCATATGGTGTGGAATTTTGAAACAAAAAACTTGTAACAAATATTTTGTGTTCAACAACATACTGTTGAACCACCTGCATTACAATATTTGTAAATGCAACTGCAGAAATTGGCTTAAAAACTTCTTCAGGAATATCACTAAATACAACAAAGATTGCACCACCTTGATGAGGTCCACGATAGTAGCAAACATTCTTCTCATTAAAAGCAGCACTTATTATTGATAAATTGTGACCATTTAAGCTGTCATTCAGTTCAAACTGCGGCTTAACTAAAGGCTCTAAATTATAAGCTTCTCCTAAAGACTTTAATCGATTTGCTTCAATCAATACATTCTCCGGCAGTTGACTCTTATTAGCCCATCCCCAAAGCCAAGTATTTGAGGATGATGACTCGCTTCCAATGAATTGAACTGGAAATTCGCTCTCCAAATGTTATACTGCCTTTTGAAAAATCTACATTCTAATTCTGACCTTTTACAACAATATCACTGCAAGCAACTTGATTAGCCATAATCCGACCTAAGCAACCGGAAAAAACTTCAAAATAACTGTTTCTATCAATTTGTGTCTCACAATCAAAAATTGATTTTTTTAATATAGTTTTTTTAATATTGGCTCTTTATTACTCTTTTTGAAAATATCATAAAATCCCATCACATGTCCCTATTTTCAAGCTCTACCTCTGCAAACAGAAGCCCATGTTTTATTCATTCATCAATGGTTTAAACTCCATGTCTCCTAATTTAATAACTCCATCAGAATGCTTCAATTTAATTTTAACAATTTTGTCACTATTCTCCTTTTCTTTATCTAAATATCCTGTTTGAACTTTCTCAGGCAGTTCTATCGATATAATACCTTCTTCCTCAATCGCAACTTCACTGGTATAATCATATATAGTCGGAACCCCGCTTCCATATATCTTAAATGTACAATACTTATTGTCATCCTCAGCATAAAAATATAATCCACTTCCAGCCCAATTATCAGAATTTATCCACTCTTTATCCATGATCAAACTCCAAGTGGACATATCCTTTGTTTCTTTAACCGGTTGTTCATTACACCCTGAAAGCATAAAAACAAATATAATCAACACTAGAAACTTTTTCATGATAATTCTCCCCCATACAAAAATAGTTTTTAAAAACTCTTACAATCAAAACAAACAAATATAACCTCAGTTAATATTGTATCATCATTTAAAAACTTTGACATCTCCTCAATCTACATAACTACTCAAGCAATTTTTTCACATGTTATAAATCACATAGAGCCCGATTAAAGAAGATTATCTGCATAACTGTATTTGAATTTATCATTAAAGAACTTCTCAATATTTAAAACTGTAAGCGGCTTACTGAATAGATATCCCTGACCTATATCGCAGCCGAGAGTATTTAATAGCGACATCTGCTGTTCGTATTCTATACCTTCTGCGATGATTGTACAATTCAACTCATGTCCCATATTTAATATGTGTTTTAAAATAATAAGAGAATCATTATTTTTTACAATATCTCTTATAAAGCTTGGATCAATTTTTATAATACTAGGTTTAAAATTCTTAAGCAGCCTTAATGATGAATAGCCAGTACCGAAATCATCAATAGCTACTCTTATTCCTGAGGAAATAAGTTTATTTATAAGCACTGAAGTATTTATATCCTGCATAACGCTTTCAGTTACCTCTATCACCAAATTTTGAGGATCCATCTCCAATTTTTTCAAAGTCTCGGTAAGCATGTAATAAAAGCCCGGGTGCCTTAACTGTTTTGCTGAAACATTTATTCCAATATGATTGAATGGATATCCTGTTTCCCTCCATATTTTACTTTGCCTGCATGCTGTTTCAATTACCCATTCACCTATAGGAATAATTAGTCCGGTTTCCTCACATAAGGGTATGAACTCCATAGGTGAAACAAGCCCATTTAACGGGTTCTCCCATCTAATAAGAGCTTCAAGCCCATATATCAAGCCTGATTTCAAGTCGAACTGCGGTTGGTAATGAAGGACAAACTCATTATTAGTAAGAGCCTTTCTTAATGATGTTTCAAGGTCCATCTTTCTGGAAACTTCTTTGTTTAATGAAAAAGTATAAAACTGATAGCTGTTTTTCCCATTATCCTTTGCACGATACATTGCAATATCTGCATGTTTAATAAGGGTATCCACATCCTGCCCGTCTTCGGGATAAAAACTTATACCAATGCTTGGCGTTGTATAAACCTCCCTGACTCCAAGCTTGAAAGGATGTATAAATCGGGACAATATTTTGTTGCAAACTTGAGAAATGGTGTTTTCATCAGCATTATTGATTATTATTATAAATTCATCCCCACCATATCTTGAAACAATGTCACTTTTACCTACACAGTTTTTTATTCTTTGAGCAGTTTCCTGAAGCAGCTTGTCCCCATAATTATGACCAAGCGTATCATTTATCAATTTGAATCTGTCCAAATCAATAAATATTATAGCTATCCTATGCTTGTTAGTTTTATTCATTTTAATCATTTCGATACTCTGACTCAGATAATCAGTGAGCATTTGACGGTTTGGAAGAGACGTAAGCATATCATAATAAGCCATATGCATAATTTGTTCTTCCGCCTTTTTTTGCTTTGTAATATTTAAGACAGTTCCTAAAAACGAAATATTATCTAAAGAAGCTATTGATACCTCAATATACATCATCTCGCCATTCTTACTATGAACTCTTGTATGGTAATTACCACAAAATGTTTTATCAGTAGAAGTCAAGAGTGTTCTTTGCACATCGACTTTATCATCATCATGGAATAAATTTATTAAATCGATATTTTGAAGCTCCTCCAGACAATAGCCTAATAAATGTTCAAGGTAAGGATTAATATAAACCAATCTATTATTCTCGTATAGGTGTTACGGGACAAAATATTTATCAGTAAATCGTTGAAAATAGGACACGATACGCTTCAGTAAATGGTTGTAAAAGGGTAAGGAACCACCCATTACCCTTTTAAATCTGATAAAATATCAGAATACCA
>Ga0255341_1004546_pt1 | contig 14470 bp, 30 predicted proteins | sample wastewater_treat_8_FD_192418 | JGI IMG/M metagenome (GOLD analysis project Ga0255341, IMG submission 192418) | Wastewater microbial communities from Lulu Island WWTP, Vancouver, Canada - plant12 | ecosystem: Engineered > WWTP > Wastewater > Unclassified | place: Canada: Vancouver, British...
TGGTTGGGGAGAGTACTATTGAAGAAAAGATAATTACTTTACTTAAGAAGAAAGAAAAAGTAATTACCAAAATATTAGATGGCAAACAATATGAAGACCAGTCCATATTAATGGATTTGTTTAAAAGTTATTTAACAATTAAAACATAAAAGAAATGACAACTGAAGAAATTAAAAAACTGTTAAAGGAATTAGCAAAAATTGATTCCAAACATACCTTTGAACAGTATGAAAAAGAAAGGCCTGCAAGGGTAAAAGAAATTGAACACGAACTCTATATAGTCGGTGTTCTTGATGTTAATGGTGCTTTTGTTTATAGTAATCCTTATGTGGATGAATTAGCTGCTTATTATTGGAAACTATTTGATATGGGAGTATATGGAGAAGATGATTCCGGTAACGAAAATGAATTGTGAACAATTAAATTATTTTGAACACAAAGAATTAAAAAACCCTGATGGAACACCATTACTTGCAAGAAGAAATGGTAAAACTAAGATCTGGAAAAAACAATCTGAAAGATTTCAAATATCTTGTAGATATGGTAATAATCAAAAAATTGTAATTAGTAACGAAAATTGTCATTTATGGAATGGAGAAGAATAAATTAAAACGAATAAGGACAAGAAGAACTGAGTATTATGTTAGAGTCTTAGGAAAAATAAATGAAAAATTTGTTGAAGCAAAATTATATCCGGAAAGAGACAGGAATAGAAATACATACAGAATTAATAATAGCAATTCCTGGTTTAATGGGTACGATTTAAACATACACGATTTTCATATTGTTTATTCTGTTCAACAATTTACATACCGTGTGAATACAAGAAGAACAATAAGAGTGTTAATTAATTTTTCAGGTAAAAAATTTCAAAGTTATTTCAATAACTATAAAAAATCATTACCAACTTATGAAGAAGTAGCAACCGAAGTATTAGCCACGGTACAAAACGAAAAAGTGATTTGGAGTACACACAAACTTACAAAAGCACAAGAAAAGTTTATAGTATCAAAAGCAAGAAAAGTAAGTTATAACATTAAATGAAAAAATGAAATGAGTAAATTAAAAACATTAGCAGAATCCGAAGGCTACGAAAGTGTAGAAGAAATGCTTGAAGCTTCGACTTGGGACAGCGTGGTCCCAGCAATCTGTACAAACAAAGATTGTAATGCTACCTACAGCTACGAACCTGATTGTGATCGTGGATGGTGTGATGAGTGTAAAACAAATTCAGTAAAAAGTTGTCTTGTATTAGCAGGAATTATTTAACCTTAAATTTTAAAAATTATGAAAACTAAAAATGAATTTGAAGAACTGAAAGAGGACTTTAACAAGATTCACTTCAACAATCGGAGCGTCTGGACTTGGAACATAAAGAGAAATCATCTGAAAAACAGGTACAGCCCTCAAGTGATCTGTGCCTTGGATGCAAGTGGTTATATTCATAAATGGTTGCGTGGCGATGACAAATAAAATACATAGATGGATATAATTCGTTTATATCGTGACTATGGTGTAGAACACCACACGGAAGGACATAAACATTGTCGTCCGGGATGGGTCAACGTTGAGTGTCCTTTCTGTGAAGGAAACCCAGGATACCATCTTGGATGGAACATCAACGAAGAATATTATTTCTGTTGGCGTTGTGGATGGCACGCTCCCGTTAAAACCATTGCTGAATTGACAGGCCTTAAAGAAAATGAGGTCACTGAAATTCTCCCACAGTATGGGATTAACCGTACTATCCTACATCAAAAAATTAAAACCAAAAGAGAATTTGAAATCCCTTCAGGTTTAAGTTATTTGAAAACACAACAGAAAAAGTATCTACGTGAAAGAATGTTTGACCCTAATTTGATAGAAGAAAAATATCAAATACGTGCTACCAGTCCTACCTCAAAGTTAGGAATGTACTATTATCGTTTCCGTATTTTTATTCCATACTTTTGGAACGGGGAAATGGTGAGTTTTGATTCTCGGGATGTAACTGGAAAACAACCAAACAAATATTATGCCTGTCCAGATGAATATGAATTGATGGGAAGAAAACAAATACTGTATGGAATACAAGAAAATTGGAACCCTGAGATTGGTATTTGTGTTGAAGGACCGACAGATGTTTGGAGATTGGGTGATTCAAGTTTTGCTACGAGTGGTATTCAATACACCCATAATCAAGTAAAACTAATGTCTTCAATCTTTAAACGAATTGCAGTTGTGTATGATGATGAAATACAAGCTCAATCACAAGCAAAAAAACTTGTAGCCGAATTAAAGTTTCGTGGAGTTGATGCCTGGAACGTTTCCATACAAGGAGATCCAGGTAGTTTAACTGACAAACAAGCAAAAGAATTAATAACGTATATTAAAAATCATTGAAATGGAAATAACAAGTTGGAAACTTTATGAATTAATTCGTAATGGAGCTTTTTCATATTATAGAATAACAGATAATAATGGTAAGGTTTCGTGGAGAAAATCTGGTGATATAAATACTCGTATTAATGATGTCAAAAGTAAATTACTGGAAAAGAAATATCAATTAATTACAAAATCGTTAAAAAATGAGAACAAATGAAGAAATTTTAAAAGTATTTGATGAAGGTTTTCCTAAATTCAAATGGTTCCTTGATAAGTACTTTGATGAAGAATTTATGGAAACACTTATCTGGGCAAGACAAACCAGAAATACTACTGCTTTACTTGGTATTTTAAATCAAGTTTGGTTTGAATTACCTGATGCTGCATTTAATCTCAAGGAAAACCCTCCAGGATGGCGTGAATTCTTAAATGTAATTGAAGAATGAAAAGGAGAAAACAGCACAATATCTTCGTTCAACCATACTTTTATATTTGCGCTGTAATGATATTACTCTATTGGGTGATGTTTATTGTCATGATTAATTTCTATTGTATAACGGATACTAAATTCTAAAAAATGAGAACAAGTACTAAAATATCAAAAGACATTGAATTTCGTTTATCGGTGTATGAAAAAGCATTGAAAGACTATGAAACAAATGACCATCCAAACACGTGCAAAGGATTTTGTTTATATTTTTTAGAGGAATTCAAAATAGATGTTTACAGAGAAAAAACATTTAAAGAGATTCTTCCTGAATTGTTTGAACAAAAACAGGATGGTAGTATGTTTGGATGGTGGTTTGCTCCCGGTGATGTTGTCGACAGAATTGAATGCCTAAAAAAGGCGATTGAATTAATAAAATTAAAAATTATTAAAAATGAAAAATGAGAAAAACCCTGTACTGAAAATTATCGGTACTGACGGAAATGCTTTTGCTATTTTGGGTAAAGCTCAAAGAGTTGCAAAGCAAAATGGAATGGACTGGGATAAAATCCGCACTGAAGCTACCTCTGGTAACTATGACAATTTATTGTGTGTAATGATGAAATATTTTGATGTTGAATGAAAACAAAATTTCACAGTAAAGGATTTGTTCTTGGAAATTATTGGGGAGGAGGAAAAGGTTCTTACCCAGCAAGAAGAATTAATGCAGACACAAAAGAAGAATTACTTGAAACCGCAAATGCAATGTTAAAAAGTGGTGCTTTGGATTCTGGTATGGGTTATGAAAGTTTGATTGGAGCGGTTTTAATCATTACTAAACAATCCATAAGAGAATATGAAGGTAAAGAATACAGAAATTATGAAGATGAAACTGTTTTTATTGGTAATTTAACTGACAAAGAAACAGAATTTTTATCAGATATCGTTGAACAAATGATTTAAAATGGAAACAGGTATTAGATTAAGAAGTCTGTTAGATGGACTTTTAAATGACCAAAAAATTGATTATACTGATTACAGAATACGTAATCAGATAATTGACCGGATTGAGGAAAGTCTGAACTCTGCCGATTGGATTGAATTACCCGATGGTACTACTTACAAAAAGGTTTTTACACCTACTTATTTCAAGGAACAAGAAAAGGAATTAGAAGAATTACGTAAAACATTTCTTAAACACTTTTAAAATTTAAAAAATGATATGGATTTAAATGATGAATTTTTCAAAGATTGGACAGTAATCAACGTTGACCCGGGAAACATGGTTTTATGTGATTTCTGTAATAGAGATTTCACAGAAGATACAACCTCGGTTGGGGGTATTCTATTTTCAGGACACGCTTGTTGTCCTGATTGCTTACCTGAATTCTTAAAAGGAATTAAAAAATATAAAGAGGAAAAATTCGTACAGGCAACCGCAAAAGAAAACGAAACTTTCCGTGATTTTGTTTACCGAATAAGAAAAGGAGATTTTTAAAATGAACAAATTACTAATTGGATATAAATTCCAAGATTATTGTGTTGATGTAATCAAATATTTTACTCCTGAATTCTGTGAAGCTCACGAAGAATGGTGTATTGAGGACTATGGGCAATTTGAACGCTGGGCTGGATATCTTTACATAAAAGAATATGCTCCTTCAAGAGCTGGTAGAATTATTGAACGTGCTTATAATCTTTATATCAAAAAATAATGGAAAAGGTAACAAGGGAAAACTGTGAAAAATTAAATCGGTTTGAGCATTTAACCGCTAAAAATGCAGATGGTACACGCCTTCGGGCAAGAAGAAATGGGAAAACGCTGACCTGGAAAAGAAAACCTGAATCATTTTCTATTCCGATTAAACACGGTCTTTATAATCACGGGTACATTAATAATAAAACCAGTGAATTGTGGGAGGGTGAGGAATGATAAGGGAAGAACCAGGAAAAGTAATGCCTCATCAAAGACATTATCAAGTTGGAAACATTGTTCGTATTCGTAAAGAGCCCCCTAAAGCAAGATCCTCTGGTTTCTTGCTTGGGTCGTTGCACGTCATTGAAAATCCACCTACGGGTGGGATAAATACAGCAGGTGGTATTTGGTTAAAAGACAAACACGGGAAACTACGTGAACTTCAATTTATGTACTGGCAATGGACTGGTAAAGTGAGACGTATGAGGAAACACGTATAACAAATGATTTTTAAAATAATCTAAAAATTTTTAGGTTTTTAAAAAGATTATAGTTATATTTGTAAACTTTTTTGTAATATTTTACATTTTTCATAAAAGCCGGTTATGAAAAAAGGTTTGTGTATATCAATTTCATTTTTTTGTTTGTCATATGTAACAGGTGAAAGAGTAAGGGAGCCGGCTTCTCCCTGAAATTTCACCTGTTTACTTTTACTCACACTTTTTTGAATTAAAAAATTCAAACCAAAATGAACAGTAAACTAATTGCCTTAGAAATTTTATCTTCAGATTCATACTTAGTTGTCAACAAAAAACTTGTAAAACGATTTGGTTGTTCTGTTGCTGTATTTGTATCTAATCTTGTTGATAAGTACAAATATTTTTACGACAAACAAATCTTAATAGACGATGGGTTTTACATTACTCATAAAAAATTAATCGAAGAATACGGTTTTAATGATAGAGATATTAGGAATTGTAAGAATATTCTTAAAACTGCAAATATAATCGAATTAAAAAGAATTGGATTACCTGCAAAAGAGTATTATTATATTAATTGGGATAATTTGATGTTAAATCTTAATCCAGACTTAAATTTTAATTTGACCAGTGCTACGGAATCTGTAAGCACTTGTGCTACGGAATCTGTAAGCACTTGTGCTACGGAATCTGTCACGACTATTAATAATAACAAAGTAAATAATAACAAATTAAAATTAACTTCGTTTGAAGAAGAAGATAATTCACCAAAATTAACAAGATTTATTACTCCCAATCAATTTAATAATTTCTGGGAACTTTATCCAAAAAAAGCAGAAAAAGGAAAAGCCTTGACAAGTTGGAACAAAATATCTACCAAGAAAACTGGAGTTAAGCCAACCTGGAGACAAATTAGAAATGCTATAATTGCCCAAAAACAAACAGAACGCTGGCAAAACAAAGATTTTATTCCTTTACCTACGACGTGGTTAAATCAAAGCAGATGGCTTGATGACCCAAATGAAATGAAAAATTTTAATTATGGTAATAATGGAAATGGGAAAACCTATTCTAACAATAGGTTTGAGCCAATGTTTGATGAAATAGGAAAAACATCAAGAAATGATTGAACGTAAAATAATCATAGGATTAATTACCCAAACAGAATATCTACGTCAGTTAGAGGAAATATGGAACCAAGATTATATTGAGAGTTCTACTGCCCAAAAAATATCATCTTGGTGTTGGGAATATTTCCGTAAGTACAGGCAAGCCCCGCTTGAAAATATTGAAATGATTTACATTAGAAAATTACGGGGTAAAAAACTGGATAAAGATGAAGCAGAAGAAATAGAAGGAGAGATTTTACCTAACTTGTCTGAAGAGTACGAAAAGAAAGGAATAAACATTACATACCTATTAGAGGAAACCAAAGATTACTTTAATGAAAGACAAGTAACATTACATAATGAAAGAGTTAGTTTTTTACTGGCTAAAAATAAGGTAGAAGAAGCCCAAAAAGAAATAGAGAATTTTAAACCAGTATCTTTTAAACAGGAAGAAGAAAACGAATTAGATTTAAGTACGGAAAGATTACTTACAAAAATAGAGTCTGCTTTTGATACAACTTATCAAAATGTAATTCGTTTTCCTGGTGCTTTAGGGGAATTCTGGAATGAGCAACTTGTTCGTGGAGGATTTGTTTCTTTACTTGCTCCAGAAAAAAGAGGAAAGACTTATATTCTTCTTGAATTTATGATGAGAGCTTACAAACAAAAACGTAAGGTTGCATTTTTCCAGGCAGGGGATATGACAGAAAATCAGCAATTAATAAGGACTTGTGTTTACCTTGCTGAACGGAGTAATCTTGAAAAATATTGTGGTATTCAATATGTGCCAACTCAAGACTGTATAAAAAATCAAACAGATAACTGTAATAGGGCAATCAGAGAATGTAACTTTGGTGTCTTTAAAATGAAAGAAGAAGACATCAGAAAAAATATTACAAAGAAAGAACTTATTGAAGCTTATAAAGAAAATCCTACATATAAACCTTGTTACAACTGTCCTGAATGGATGAGAAATCGTTGGGGTACAGTTTGGTTAAAAGAAGTAGATTTAAAACACGCTTTGACTGTTCGTGAGGCTAAAAAATATGCTAAAAAATTCTTTATTGATACACATCAGTCTATAAAACTTTCCACTCACGTAAATGGAACCTTGACTCTTTCAAAAATTAAATCTACATTAAAGAAATGGAAAGATAAGGAAGCCTTTATTCCTGATGTAATACTTATTGACTATGCTGATTTGTTGGAAGCGGAAACACGTATGGAAGAACGCCCAAAACAAAATTACATTTGGAAAGGATTACGAGCATTATCTCAAGAATATGATTGTTTAGTAATTGCACCAACACAAGCAGATGCAGCAAGTTATAAGGCTTATCGTTTGGAATTAGATAATTTCTCCGAAGATAAACGAAAGTATGCTCATGTCACAGCTATGTACGGTCTTAACCAGGACCCATCTGGACGTGAAAAAGAGTTAGGTATAATGAGAATAAATAAAATAGTGATACGTGAAGGTGATTTTCATTCTTCCCACGAAGTTCACGTTTTACAAAGATTACAAATGGGAAGACCTCATCTCGGAAGTTTTTATTAATCATTAAAATAGAATGGTATGTACACAATTAAAAAAGAATTTTCATTTTGTGCCAGTCATAACTTAGAGTGTTTGGCACCGGAACATCCGTGTTCAAGGGTTCACGGTCACAATTATCAAGTAATTGTAGAGCTTAAAAGTGAAACTTTAAATGAAGCAGGGTTTGTTGTAGATTACAGACAACTTGATACTATTAAAAAGTGGATTGACGATGAATTGGACCACAGACATTTGAATGAAGTCTTTCCAAGTATAAATCCTACTGCTGAAAACATTGCACACTACCTTTTTAATGTCTTTAAAGGAGTGTACCCACAACTCTCTGCTATTACTGTTCAAGAAACACCTAAAACTTCTGCACGGTATGAACCTTGATGTATTAAAAAGAACTTTAAGAGTAAAGGAAATATTCTTTTCTTTACAAGGAGAAGGGGCTCGTGTAGGTACACCTAATATTTTTATTAGGTTAGCAGGTTGTAACAAAAATTGTTCATTCTGTGATACGGATTGGAAAGATGGTGTAGTTCATACTGTTCAATATATTTTTGATAAAATAATTGGAATTCCTTGTAATTCTATTATTTGGACAGGAGGAGAACCTGCTTTACAACTTGATAATGAAATTGTAGATTTTTTTAAAGAACATAATTATTATCAAGCAATCGAAACGAATGGAAGTCTTCCAATTCCAACAAATATTGATTATGTCGTGTGTAGTCCAAAGGAAGGTGTAACAATTCCTGATTTATGGTATAATTTCCACGACAAAAAAATTGATGAATTTCGTTATTTAATTACTGCTAAAACAGCAAAACAAATTGAAGATACTCTGCCAAAAATATTTGAATTACCAAAAGCATCTTATTACTGTATTTCCCCTGTTTTTGATGTTCCTGGAAAGAGAGTACGTAATTTGAAAGCCTGTTTGGATTTTATTAAAAGTAAATCAAATTGGGATTTAGGTGGTCATAATGGTGGGGAATGGAGGCTTTCAATCCAGTTACATAAATTAATAGGGATTCTTTAAATATTAACAAAAATTAACATCTAATTTTTAAAAATATTTTTAAAAACGTCTAGAAAATAAAAAGATTATACCTATATTTGTAAGGTAATTTAAACCAATTATTTTTATTCATTAATCTTTAATTTTTAATCAAAATGGCAAAAAAATTGACAAAGAAAGACCTTGTAGCAGCTTATAAAGAGTTGGATAAGGTAGCGGGAATCGACCCTGCAATTGAGTACGATGAATTGTCGTTGGAAGAGTTTGAAAAAGAACTCTACATTACCATTGATCAAGTGGTTGAGGAAGGTGACAAATTCAGCAAGGCTACCCAAGCCGTGTTTGATGCTCTTACTGAAAAGTATGGTACTGAGGACGAAGAAGAAGAGGACGAAGAAGAAGAGGATGAGGATGAAGAAGAAGAGGATGAGGATGAAGAAGAAGAGGATGAGGATGAAGAAGAAGAGGACGAAGAAGAAGAAAAGCCGGCTCCTCCTGTAAAGAAAGGAAAGAAACCTGAACCAGAACCTGAGGATGAGGATGAGGAAGAGGAAGAGGATGAGGAAAAACCGGTAAAGAAAGGTAAAGAAAAACCTGAAAAGAAGGAAAAAACAAAAAAACAACCTCCGAAAAAACAGGAATCTGGTGAATCTCAAACTGATGTTATCCGGGCCGCAATTCGTAAGAAAATGAAACGTGAAAAGATTGTGGAACTTCTCAAAGAAAAATTTGCACAGTCTGAAGGTTGGGCCAATAACCGGATGAAAATGTATGAAAAAGCGTATGGTGAAATGGGAGTCAAAGACAAGAACCTTCAATGAGGGTAATTGCAATTGATTTTGATAACACAGCAACTGAGGATCCTCGTATGGTAAATGAACTGTACGAGGATCCCCTCAATTTTATAGTTATCTATACAAGCAGAAGTTCAGCAATACGTCAACAAACAGAATTAGAATTGCAAAAACTTGGTATCAAATATCATGCTTTAGTTATGGATAAATTACGGGCTGATCTTTATATTGATGATAAAAATATGGGAGGATTAAAATGGCCTTAGAAAAAAATGTACTGTTATTTAGCACCGGATTGGATTCATATATTATGAAAAAAGTTTTTTCATTTAAAAATGAAGAATGTCTTTTTGTAGATATGGGTACAAAAGAAAATGAAATTGAAAAGGAACGTATTCAACAATATTTTCCAGAAGTTATAATAACAAAATTTCCACTTAATTCGTTTGAACTTCAAAACAAAATTATTCCTTACAGAAACCATCATTTAGCTTTAATAGCAGCTAATTATGCTAATAATATTTATTTTGCTTTTACTGCTGGTGATACTACAAAAGACAAAGATTATGTCTTTAAAGCACAAATGGAAGGAATATTAAACTACTTTTCACTATCTACAGAAAAAGTTGCTGTACAAGGTCCTTTTTTAATTGAAATTCCATTCAAACAATTTACAAAAACTGAACTCGTTAAAATGTATCTTAAAGAAGGTTTTCCATTAAGAGATATATTAGAACAGTCCAGTAGTTGTTATGAAGGTCATTCTATTCCGTGTGGTAAATGTCGTTCTTGTTTAAGGAAATTTGTAGCATTTTATCTTAATGGAGTAGATATTTCTGAATTTTATTTAGAAAACCCTGCTGATTATCTTAAAAACTTTCTACAGGAAAGTATTAACAAAGGGAGAGAAACTGAAATTAAAGAAATAGAAAAATGCATAAACCTAATACGGCTATAATGGTAACAGGTGGAATTGATTCCACAACACTCTTGTATAAATACAAAGAATTAAATCCTTTTCCTGTCACAGTTGATTATGGACAAGTTGTATTTCCAATACAAGTAGAAATGCTTAATTATCATATCAAAAAACTTAATTTATTACCTTTGGTAACAATAAAAATTGAGTTTCAAGCTTGGCAAAAACAACCTGGATTGTTTACTCCCGGGTTTATACCAAATGAAGAAAACCCGTTAGAAGACTGGGACAAATTAAGGTATCAAAACTTTTTTGTAGAAGGAAGAAACCTTATTATGATGTCTTATGTTCTTGCTTGGTGTTCTACATTTAAAATAGATGAATTACTTACCGGCTACCTTTATGGTAAAGAAGAATGGGAGAAACGACGTACAGTTAAATTATTAACAGGTGATAATTCCCCACAATTTGTTGATATGATGAACTTACTCACACAAGTAGGTTTTTCACATCAAGTACGTGTACGAGCCCCATTCTATGAATCCCGTTGGGATAAAACAGATATTGTTAATTGGGGGAAAGAACAAGGTATTGATTATTCCAAAACATATTCCTGTTATTTTGATCCACCGTGTGGTGTTTGTGATAATTGTTTACTTAGAAAAAATTTAAACATATGAGTGAAGATGAAAAATTAATACAGAGTTTATTAATATCTGTAGGTGAACACCCTCTTAGAGAAGGTTTAATAGATACTCCGAGAAGAGTTGTTAAAAGCTGGACAGAACTTTACAAAGGTTATAACCAAAAAGCTGAAGATATCTTAACAGTATTTTCAAGTGATGGTTATGACCAAATTGTATTACTTAAAGACATTGAAGTTTACTCAATGTGCGAACATCATATGTTACCCTTCATAGGTAAGGCCCACGTCGCATACATACCTAATGAAAAAATTGTAGGTATTTCTAAACTCGCAAGACTTGTAGATATTTATGCCCGTCGTTTACAAATACAAGAACGGATTGGACAGCAGGTAACTGATGATTTAATGAGGTTACTCAAGCCAAAAGGAGCTGCCTGTATTATTGAAGCCCAGCATCTTTGTATGTTAATGCGTGGTGTAAACAAACAGAATTCCATTATGGTAACATCAAGTTTACGTGGAGTATTTTTAGACCAAGAATCAACACGTGAAGAACTAATGCAATTAATACACAGATGAAAATATATCTTGCCGGTACAGCTGTTTCCAAACCAAAAGAGGAAATAAAATTACAGGAATTATTTAAGCAAGGGTGTAAATTACATTCATATTTTCATTGTGTTGATGGTTTTGAAAGAAAATGGTTTAGGATGAATACAAGAAACAAAGTAGATTTATTTTTAGATTCTGGTGCTTTTTCTGCTAAAAATAAAAACATTGAAATTGATATACAGGAATATATTGAGTTTATTAAAATAAATGAAAAACATATTAACTGTTATGCAAATTTAGATGTTATAGGTAATCCAAAAGCAACGTTAAAGAATCAAAAAATTATGGAAAAAGCCGGACTGTCTCCAGTACCAGTTTTCCATTTTGGTGAGGACCCTGAACTATATTTAAAGCCATTAATTGGTAAATATGAGTATATTGCACTTGGTGGTCTTGTTGTTGGTGCTAATAAGAGGTTAATTCCTTGGTTGGACAATATTTTTAAAAAGTATTTATTAGACAAAAATATGATGCCCCTAATTAAAGTACACGGCTTTGGAATTACTTCATTTCAATTACTTTTTAGGTATCCTTGGTTTTCTGTTGATAGTACTTCTTGGGTTGTCACTGGTCGTGTTGGTTCCATATTTATTCCAAGATATAAAAATGGTAAATGGGTTTATAATGAACCACCATTAAAAATAGCCGTATCATCTAAAAGTCCAAATTTAAAAGAAGCAGGAAGACATATTGAAACTTTATCACCAAGACAAAAACAAATATTTGTTGATTACCTTAATGATAAACATTATGTCCTTGGACGTTCAGAATTTGTAGAAAAATCACAAACATATGAATTACAAGACAATGAAAAATGGGCTGAGAAAAAACCAGTTGACAAAAAAAGTAAAAGACTTATTGAAATAATACACGAACCAGGGATAAGCAATACTTATCAACTTCGAGATGAATTAAATGTTTCTTACTATCTTGAAGTTGAAAAAGCATTACCAGAATGGCCTTGGGCTTTTGCTAAAGAAAAGAAAACTTTATTCTCATGAAGATTTATCTTGCCGCATCAGCACCTGGAAATGAAACAAAAATAGGTGTAGGAAGAACTTTTATAAAACGAAGACTTCTTAGTTATTATCTTATTGATAAAAAAATACTTAATTGTGATTTAGTTTTTCAAAATATAAAAGAAAGAAATGTTATTCGAACAAGAATTAGAACAAGAAAAAACAATACTTGATTTTAAAGGTAAATTATCAAGAATTGGTTATTCATTTACATTTGTAGAAAATGAAATGATAGGTGCAGGTACATTAATCAAATTGTTCCCAACGGAATTTGAATATGATTATGAACTTGTAATACCGTGGGTTCGCCCTGCTGTTATTACAATGAATCAATTTGATAAAATTCTTGCGGATTATCCACGTATAAATGTACCAAAACAAGCATTACACTTATCTGATGAAGATAAAATAAATTTTATGTCAGATATGATTAATGAGAATAGGTTGCATTTTTTAATCATTATACCACGTCCAAACAGTTTTTCAGATTTTTATTGGTTTGGTCGGTATTCTAAAGTGTTTCATTTAATGAAATTAACATACAGGGAGAAAGGTAAAGACTTAGATAGAATGCATTTGCCTGTTTTTAACAGTTACCAATTCTGTAAATTACTTGATTTAAAAACCATACTTGATAAAAACTTTGCAATATGAAAATTAAAAAAGATGATTTAAAACGGGCTTTAGAAATTGTAAAACCTGGATTAGCAAACAAAGAAATTATTGAACAAGCCACAAGTTTTGCTTTTATTGAAGGACGTGTGGTTACTTATAATGATGAAATTAGTGTATCCCATCCAATTAAAGATTTGGAAATTACCGGAACAATAAGGGCAGAAGAACTTTACAAATTTCTTGGTAAAATAAAAGAAGAAGAAATTGATGTAAATTACACTGAAAGTGAAATTGTTTTAAAATGTGGGAGGGCAACTACTGGATTTGCAATAACAAAAGAAATTCTTTTACCGTTGAAAGAAGAAATATCTGAAAAAGGTAAATGGAAAACTATACCTACTGATTTTTGTGAAGCAATGAATTTTGCAGCAATGTCCTGTTCATCAGATATGACAAATCCTAAACTTATTTGTGTTCACGTAAATCAAAAAGGATATATTGAAGGAAGTGATAATTTTAGAATTGTTCATTACATAATTGACGAACTACCAGTTGAAACATTTCTTATACCGGCTTCTTCAGCAAAAATAGTTATAAAACTTAATCCAACTAAAATTTCTGAAGGTAATGGCTGGGTACATTTTAAAACCACGGAAGGTACGGTTATTTCCTGCCGTGTCTTTAAGGAAACATACGTTGATTCCAGCCAGTATATAAAACCACCTAAAAATGGTAAGACCATTAAATTACCGGAGACATTAAGTGACGTTTTAGATAAAGCTATTATATTTGCAAAAAGGGAACAAACGTCTGATGAAGTAGTTGAAATAAACATACAGGAAAAGAAATTAACTGTAGAAAGTAAATCAGATTTTTCCTGGTTTAAAGAATCAATTCCTATTAAATATGAGGGTGAAACTATTTCATTTTCAGTAACTCCATATTTATTAAAAGATATTCTTAAAAAAACAAATGAATGTACTTTAAATAGTGGAACTCTTTATTTTAAGAGTGAGTCTTGGATTTATGTCACTTCCTTATTAGGATAAGTTATGGCTGGATTTTTTACTAAACACGAAACACAGTCTACTGATAGACCTGATGGAAAAAAGTACACTTGTTATTCTTGTGGATTATACAGAACTTGTGTATCTCCAAAAATGGAACCTTATGGTAACTTTAAAAAGAAGATTCTTAACATAGGAGATGCCCCTACGGAAATTGAT
>Ga0255341_1004547_pt1 | contig 14470 bp, 15 predicted proteins | sample wastewater_treat_8_FD_192418 | JGI IMG/M metagenome (GOLD analysis project Ga0255341, IMG submission 192418) | Wastewater microbial communities from Lulu Island WWTP, Vancouver, Canada - plant12 | ecosystem: Engineered > WWTP > Wastewater > Unclassified | place: Canada: Vancouver, British...
CATCAACCACTGCTTGGCACCGCGGATAGACCGCCACTTATTCCGCCGCAATTTCTCCGCCGCCACTCCAGTCTTTGGCCTGCTTCTTATGTCGAATATCCAGGCCATAGAAATAGAACCTTGACAGATAACGAAATATTTCACTACAATGAAGCAACTTGGGGTTCATTCGGTTATTGCTGGGTTGTTGTCGTTAACAGTTTTGAAAGGAGGCAAGGAGAAGCGATGAGAGGAGGCAAGTGGATTTCGTGTTTAGTCGTGGCGGCTTTTGTGGTTGGAATTGGAGCTCTGCTGGCCATCGCTGCCGACAAAGGGCCGGATGTCATTGAGTTGAAATCCTCCCTTTGGCCAACGCCTACCAAAAAGGTTCTGCCCTTCAGTCACAAGAAGCACTCTGAGGAGTACAAGATCGCCTGCAACGACTGCCATCATGTTTACAAAGATGGCAAGAATGTCTGGAAGGAAGGCGATCAGGTGGACAAATGCGACAAGTGCCACACTGAAGCCACCATCCAGGGTGAGAAGAAGCTGCCGCCGGATCAGCGGAAATTGAATCTGAAGCTGGCTTTCCACAACAACTGTCAGGAATGCCACAAGAAGTTGAAGAAAGAAAAACCCGACCTGAAGATTCCGGTGACCTGTGCGCAGTGCCATCCGGGGTCCAAGGGCGAATAACGCTCGCCCCCTTCTCCCCCCCAGACCCCCACTAGCGCTATAGCGTTAGTGGGGGTTTTTGGTGGGGGCAAAAACAACGAGCCACCCGCTCCTTCAGGAGGGGTGGCTCCTTTGACGCAGCGCCAGCAGGCGCGAACTAGACTTCTTCCACAGTGATTGCATTCTGCTCGCAGACTTCCACGCAGCTCTCACAGCCGAGGCACTCTTCCTCGTTCACCGGGTCTGCCTTCCCGTCATTGAGTTCATAGACATCCACGGGGCATACATCGACACATTCACCGTCGCCAACGCACTTGTCCTTGTCTACCGTTACCTTCCACGCCATGTTCTTTTTCCTCCATCTTCACTTGAACGAATAATTGCCGCCCGAGCACGGGTCGTCAGGGGGGAATCGATCTCTTCGCCCCGCCAGTCTAGCTTGAGACCAGCCCTTCGTATCCTCTTCCCAGCGGAATGTCAAGTCGAATTCCGCAGGTGTTAGAGGTGATTTTTGGGTAGGGCTGAATGCTCGATGCAGGAAGGGGAAGGGGCCTGCCGGTGGGTCTCGGGCAGACAACCGGGCGGTAGCGGTGGAGCGAAGAACGGCCTCAGGTTCGGAAGTTTTACGAACCTGAGGCCGCATTTGGCTGAGTACCGATTAGACGCAACCGGTAGGCTTGGGAAGTCCTGCCATTTTACAGGCACCCTTGCCAGGTCCGGAGGGGAACAGCTCATAGATGTACTTGAGCTTGTAGCCGGTCACTTTGGTCAGGATGCGGACCATGGGCGCGATGCCGTGTTTCCGGTAGTAATCCTGGAGCACATGGATGATCTTCCAGTGTTCCTCGGTGAGTTCCTTGATGCCCTCGGAGCTTTTCACATATTCAACCCATTCCGGGCACCATGTGTCGAAGCTCGCGATGAAGCCGTCTTCATCTATCTCGAAAGATTTTCCTTGAAATTCAATTTGTGCCATGAGACCATCCTCCTTCTAAAGTGCAGTTGAGTATCCCTCAGTTCCCAACAACATCCGACTGGGATTGACTTCGCTGCGCGAAGGTTCGCCCAATCGTTCCTGTCGATATGACCGGGCCCTCCTCACCATGGCATCGGCCCAGCCTGAATTTCCCACAACGTGCACGTGAGAGTAGCTTGCCAGGACATTCTTATAGCATATTCCATCCCAGCCAGCCACAATTCCGTGCCCCTTTTTCAGCCGAAAAACCAGAGGAAAAACCGAATGATCCCCAATGATGCGTGAATAGTGGAACTCGTGCCCCTTGAGGACCGATCCTCTGGCAAGGAACGGGTTGTCCCGCACACACTCCATGACGGTATAGCCATGTCCCTGCGGCCTTTTTTCGACCGCTACATCAAACGGAAAGATCCCTGCCATGGGAAAAGTCTCCTGCTGGCGGTAGATCTTTCGGCAGAGAAACATCAACCCGCCGCACTCGGCGTAGACCGGCAACCCCCTCTCGATCTCGTGGCGCAGTGACTCCCGAAAGACGGAGTTTCCCGCAAGCACTTCAAGGTGAGTTTCCGGAAACCCTCCACCGATATAGAGCGCATCAAGGGGAGGGAGCGAGCGTCGTTCGAAGCTTGAAATGTCTTTGATAATGGCGCCTCTAGCTTCGAGCGCCTCCAGGTTTTCCGGGTAGTAGAACTGGAAGGCCGCATCCCGAATCACCCCGATCACCAGTGGTGCGGGTGACGTCAGGTCTTCAGCCGATTCTATCAGGGGCAAGGGCCATCCCAGCGTCCCCGCCGTTTTCGCAATGTTCCAGAGGGCCGGCAGGTCGACATGGTCTCTCATCTGTTTTGCCGCCAACCCCAGGGCCTCGGGAAGGTTGTGCGACTCCTGCGGCGGTATCAGTCCCAGGTGACGTTCCGGGAAGGGATTGCACGGCTGCCTCGGAATGACTCCCAGGACCGGAACCTCACAGTAATGCTCGATGGCTCCCCGTAAAACCCCCTCATGCCGCTTTCCTGCTACCTGGTTGAGCAGTATCGCGGCGATCCTGACCTCCGGGTCGAATCGAAGACACCCGAGGACTTGGGCTGCCGCCGTTCGGGTCACTTTGGTCGCATCCACAATGAGGATGACCGGTGCCCTCAGGAATTTCGCCAGTTCCGCCGTAGAGAATCGGCCGTGGATGTCGACCCCGTCGTAGAGCCCACGGTTGCCTTCCACAAGGGAACCTTCAGCCTGGAGGGAGCGTTGGATGAAGGACCGGAGCATCTCCTCCGGGGTCATCAAAAAGGGGTCCAGGTTGTAACACGGCTGATGGGCTGCCATCGCCAGCCAGCCTGCATCAATGTAGTCCGGCCCCTTCTTGAACGGTACCAGCCGCAAGCCATGGTATTCCCGCCATGCCGCCACCAGACCCAGGGAGATCAAGGTCTTGCCGGCACCGCCCCGCATTGCTGCCACTACCAGACGCGGTTTTTGAAATACCATGGAGTCCTCTGTTCCATGGGGCGCCGCACCCGTGATAGCATCGGCGCCCCGGTCAACGGTCACAACGGTTAGAATTTGAACTGAGTTGTAGTTCTCCAGGTGGTCATGGCCAACCGATAATCGTCGATGTGTTCGTGCTTGAACTCCAAGCCCGTACGCTCGAAGAACCGTTCCCACCCAATCCGGTTGATCCAGTCGCCAACGCGTTCATACTTCTTCCCACCGGCCGCGTAAGCCTCGACGATCTTCTTGATGGTGTTGATCGTGGTCGGCCACCGCGGGGGTTCATTGGGAATGAAGGGCACCGCCAGTTTGGAGAACATGGGCGCGGAGATGACGTTGGAGACCTTGCCGCCCACCCAGAGGGCGATGCCATCCCCTTCACCGTCGGCCAGCGGCAAGGCGGGACACATGGTGTAGCAGTTGCCGCAGAACATGCACCGGTTGTTGTTGATCTCGACACTCTTCATCTCGTCGACCTTCTTGGGCTTGATGGCGGCCGTGGGACAGGCGGCGATGACCAGCGGGATTTCACACACATTCTGCACCCGTTCATGCTCAACGAATGGCGGTTTGCGATGCACCCCCAGAATGGCGATATCCGAACAGTGCACGGCACCGCACATGTTGAGGCAGCAGGCCAAAGCGATGCGAACCTGAGCGGGAAGCTTGTGACTTCCAAAATACTCGAAAAGCTCATCCATCACAGCTTTCACCACCCCGGAGGCATCGATGGCCGGAGTGTGGCAATGGGCCCAGCCCTGAGTATGGACGATATTGGTGATGCTGGCGCCGGTGCCGCCTACCGGGAACCAGTTGCCGCGGCCCTTAAGGTCATCCAGCAGCGGTTGCAGCTTAGCCTTGTCGCTGACCAGAAATTCTACGTTGTTGCGGGTAGTCCATCGCAAGTAACCATCACAATATTTATCGGCGAGGTCACAGATTTCCCGAATCAACGCGATGCTGATCAAACGGCCGGTACCAATGCGCACTGAGTAGAGTTCTGCTCCAGTTTCGGAGACATGGACCAATACCCCAGGCTGCAAGATGTCGTGATATTTCCACTTACCGAAGTTTTCCTTCACCACGGGGGGGAAGAATTTGTCATACTTGGGAGGGCCAATATCGGTGATACGGTCTTTCATCAGGTCATTCGGATCAAAAGCCATAGTGTCATCTCCTAAGCTTGATGGCGTTCACGGTATCCTTTGGCGTCATGTTCCCAACCACCGGGGACTTCCGCAGGATCGTAGAAAATGTACGGATTGTAGCGCGGGGTGTTGATCATCCGCGGATCGGGGGTGAGATCGCAAGCCTTGAGGAATTCGCGCAGGCCGATGCGCTGAATCATTTCTCCGAGGCGTTCGCGGTTCTTGCCGTTTTCCATCCAGAGATCCCACATCTTTTCGACGAATTCCTTGAACTCGGTATAGGGCGGCTCCATCTTGATGAAAGGAATGACCACGCTGGAAAGCTGAGCTCCCTCCAGAATGGGCGCCTTGGCACCGACCAGAATGGTGGCCCCGGTGTCCAGACCCGGTCGCAAAGCCCGCGGCATAACCCGGATGCAGTGCATGCAGCGGGTACAGTCTTCATCCCAGATCTTGAGGCTCTTGCCATTCCACTCCATGCAGCCGGTCGGGCAGAGGTCGATGACTTCGGCTTGAATGTTGAAAGCCTGCTTGTCTCTGCCATGAGCACCCGCATTGGGGACCAGCTCGCCGCCCACATAGGCCGCTACGGCAGCCTGGTCGATGCGAATCTTATCCCGCCAGGTACCGATAATGGAACAATCAGAGCGGGCAATGGCCGCGACACAGTCGCAGGGGCAGCCAGACGCTTTGAATTTGAATTTATAGGGAAACATGGGACGGTGCAGGGCATCCTGATATTCCTGGGTGATATCGTATATGATGTTTTGAGTGTCGATACAGGACCACTCGCATCGAGCATTCCCGACACAGCCCTCCGGAGTCCTCATGTTGGAGCCGGAACCCCCCAGGTCCATTTCCAGGTCATGGGTCAGTTCATAGAAGATCGGTTCAAGCTGGTCGGTGGTGGTACCCAGAAGAACGATGTCGCCGGTGGAACCATGCAAATTCGTAAGGCCGCTGCCTTTGGCTTCCCAGAGGTCGCAAAGCTTGCGGAGCACTTCAGTGTTGTAAAATTTGCCTGCGGGCTGATTCACCCGCATGGTGTGGAAATGAGCGACGGCGGGAAAAAGGTCCGGGCGGTCACAGTAACGGCCGATGACGCCTCCACCATAGCCGAGCACGCCGACGATGCCGCCATGTTTCCAGTGCCCTTCCTTGTCGCGGTAGGACATTTCCATCAAACCCAGCCAATCGCTGCACATAGGGCTCTTATCAGCCATTCTCTTGACATCGCTCACAAAACTAGGCCATGGCCCCTTTTCCAACTCATCAAGCAAGGGAGTTGCATGCTTTTGTGTCATTCCATAAACCTCCGTAGGCCGGTTGCTTACAATTTGTTTACATGGATTCGCGCTGATTTCGTGGACAAGGACTTACATAAGCGTATGGCTTTCACCTCCTTTGCAACTTAGTGTGATAATCTTGCCTGGGCTATACTTCGAAATTACATGCGTTGGTCGCGGATGAGAATGGTCGAATAACAGATACAGATAACGGTAGGGAGCAGGGAGCGGGAAAAGCGGCAGGATCAGTTATTCATTCATGCCCTTCTCTTCTTTTTCCACATCACCTTCAGAAGGGAGCATATACATGGTCGTGCTGCCGCTTGACCAATACTTTAGCTTGCCTTCATTGACCAGTTCGTTGATGATCTTCTTGGCCTGCATCATCTTGATTTCGGGGACTGCCTTGCACAGATCATTGAAGTAGTGCTTGGTTTTCTTCTGCTGTTTGACCCATTCGATGATTCGCCCTTTTGCCTCCTCGCTCATGACCACCTCCTGTGGAGAGATTTGAATATTGAACTAAATAAGGTTCCTAACCCTCGTAACACCACGGAAAAAGCTACCCTGGGAAATATCAGCCTTGTCTTATTAGAAGGTTCTCAAGCCTTTGTCAACAAAAAAGTCTCGAGAAAGTTCTCGGGAAAACAATCACATATCGAGGAGGACACGCTGCGGTCGAGTCTTGACACCACCGCGTTGCCTTGTTAAGAAATGCGACCCAGAAGGTCTTGCGGGGACAAGATCTTCTCCACCCGCGAGGGGGGACAGGCCTTGAACCCGACCAGCAGGCGTTTGCTTCCGGCACTCACCCCCCGGTGTTGGTGCAGAGACCGAAGGCTCAACCGAAAACAGCCAACACTCGATCCAGGAGGTCAGCAATTGATCACCCAAGATGACCGTGTCGACCAGCAGAAATTGAACCTTTACATCAAGTTCCTCAAAGAGAGGTTATTCTTCGAGCCCCAGTCGGTTGCGCTCCACTACAACCTGGGTCTCGCCTACTCGCACAAGGGATTGGTCGAGGAAGCACTGTCCGAGTTCAAACAGGCCCTCGAACATGAACCCAACCTCGCCCAGGCCTACGTCAACATGGGTGGGCTCTTCTTCCAGAAGGGGGATCTCGAACAATGCCTCGAGGCCAATCTGAAGGCCATCGCCCTTAACCCTGATCTGCCCATGGCCTACAGCAACCTCGGCTTCGCCTGCTTTGCCCGGGGTGATTTCCAGGAAGCCATTGCCTACAGCGAAAAGGCCCTGGCGATCAACCCCAACCATGTTCAAACCCTCAATAATCTGGCTATGGCCTACCTCCAGGCTGGTCGGATCAAGGACAGTCTGGAAGCTCTCCAAAAGATCCTTCGCCTGGATGAGAATTTTGCCGCCGCCCATTATCATCTGGCATTGGCGTTGCGCCTTGACGGGCGCGAGCAGGACGCCGAGCAGCACCTGGAGAAGGCCCGGGCGCTGGGCTATCCGGTCGCTGAAGCCGCGGCTGGGGAGGGCGTCTGATGCAGGTAAGCAAGGACGCATTCGTCATTCTCGAGTATCGGGTTCATCTCGACGACGGCTCGTATGTGAAGGGAGAAGACGGTCCCGTCTCCCTCAATTTTGTGGCAGGATATCAGCAGGTTCTTCCCAGCCTCGAACAAAGACTGATGGGTCTTGCCGAGGGCACGACAAGCGCTTTTACCATCCCGGCTGCCGAGGCATTTGGGGAGTACGATGCCTCTCAGGTCCGTGTCAGGTCTTTTGAGGAATTTCCAGCAGGACGATCCCTGGTACCAGGAAAATGGATTATCGCCAGCAATGACGAGACTCAGGCCCAGTACAGCTACTTCGTAAAGGATAGAACGGACCAGACGGTGACGCTGGATTTCAACCATCCCCTTGCCGGCAAGGACCTTCACTATCAAGTCAAAATCGTTGCCGTGCGTCCTGCCCTCCAGGAGGAACTGGAGTATCTGCGTCCCTGCGAGCATCCCGAGGAAACCGCACCTCCGGCCTGAGTGGCCTTCCGCAGCGACAAAAAGCCATAATCATGCGCCAGCGGCGCGGGGTGGGGGGCGAACTGGCGGCTGACGCCGGAAGTCCCTTGCCAGGTCAAGAGTCTCGGTTGATTCTTTGCTGATACCAGGTGCAGAACTCGAGGATCAGCTGGGCCCGCCCTTCGCCCTGGAGCAGACCCCGGCAGAGCTCGAAGCATTCCTTGAAGAGGGCCGGTGATTCCTGGGCGGCCTGGTGAGTCTCGAGAAATTCCTTTACCAGCATACCGGCCTTGAGGGAAACGGAGCTGAAGATCCTTTCGCGAGGGTCTTTGGGTTCCTGAAAGGGGTTCCAGTTTTCGTAGCCAATTCTCAGAATGCGCTCCTGACCGCGCTTTGACATGGTATCGAAAATGGCCTTCTTCCTCATTTCATATTCATTTTCATCAGTACTCATAGGAAGGCTGCTCCCCTGCCAGTGTCGAGCCGCTCGGACTCTTCGGAAGGATTCAATCCCAAAACAGCTTGAGACGAATCTTTTTGAATTCTCTGGTACTGAAAAGGATGCGGTAGTCGTTCCGGTGAATCGCTTGGGCGAGCCTCTTCGCCGCCTGCTCGCAATCGTCGATGCTTCGTCCATGGACCATGGCGTAAAGGTTGTAGGGCCATTCGGCATAGCCGGGACGGTGATAGCAGTGACTGACTTCGGGGTGCGAGGCGAGAATGGTACCGTAACGGTCGATCTCTTCCGGAGGACAGCTCCATACCACCATCCCATTAGCGCTGAACCCGACTTCACGATGATTGAGAATTGCCGCAAAACGGCGCATGGTACCGTGTCTGAGCCAAGTGCCGATGAGTTCCAGGAGATCCTTTTCAGTCATTGCAAGAGATGCTGCCCAGGCGGCAAAGGGTCGCTCCACCAGCGGCAGATCTTCCTGGATGCAGCGGACCACCCGTATGTGTCGAGCGGACGACTGGAAGGCAACGGACGGTTCCGTTGGCGGCAGCTTGGTCTGCTCATCGGTCACTGCCTCTTCACCCTCTTCCAGCAGATCCAGCACCACCGCCAGTTTGTATTTCCGAAGGGCCGGGAGGATCAGAGTCGGCCACCCGCCCGCGGCAGTGGCGATGGTGTTGACGGTTTCCGGAAGGGAGCGTCCGGGGGGGACAGCGATAGTGAACCAGATATTGTAGGACCCGGGACGCAGGTAATTGTGACTCACTCCCGGATAGCTGTTAATGACGGCAACCGCCCGGTCGATGTGACTGTCAGGTACCGCCATGGCCACCAGGCTGCTGCGGTAGCCGAGGGCCCCCGTATTGAAGATGGCGCTGATCTGGCGCAGCAGGTTTTGGCGTTTCAGTTTCCCCAGATGTTCCCGAATGTCGCTTTCGCTGACTCCCAGTCCCTGGGACAAGGCCAGGTAGGGGCTGGGGACGATAGGAAAGGATCGTTGAATCCGATCCAGCAGTACCCGCGTTGTAGCGTCCAAAAGGTTCGCTCCTGGAGGAAACGTTATGGGTGATCCGATGAAACTGCCGGTGACGCATCCCGCGCCAAACCGGTACCATATTCTTGGGAGATGTAATATATACTCCCTGGTGCTTGAATACAAGTGAGCGAGGCTGATCGAGCGCCCGGGACGGAGTATCATCTTAACCTGGGCTCTTCGGCGAACGCAAAGAGGGCGGCGAGTTGCTGCACGCTGCGATGAGACCGGATGGCAGTGACAGATGACCTTTCCCGTCAGGATTTACCTGGACAGCCCTGGTGGTTGGGTTGCTTTTGGCTCGGAGCAGGCCGGGTTGCCTTTACCCTGGGGGCTGAATCCCGAGGGGCCGATTGTCACCTATGGTTCCTATTTCGAGGCGCTCGTACGCCTGCTTGACCAGGATCGCTATCGGCCCCTGCGTTCGGCTCTCAGCCAACTCCTGGGGCGGTCCGTCACGGTGTCCGAAATCCAGGAACTGGCCGTTGTCAGCCAGAAACATGGGGCCTTTTACCATGTCGCCCAAGTGCGGGTGAGGATTGCCGAACGCTACCATTCACTGGTGGTCAACAGCGCAGTCGGTACGGCCCGCCAAACCTTCCTGGCTTCTGAATACGCCGTTCTCCAGGAGTTGACCAGGTCCTTCCCGCATGGCTTCCTGCCCCGTGTTTTCTTCCTCGGAACGTCCTGGTGCCGTTCGGTGGAGGGTTCTCCTTTTGCCCTGAAATGTTTTCTGGGCGAATGGTTTGAAGGCTATCATGAATTCCATCTTACCCGACGGGGTGACGCTGACGGGATCTCAATCAAGGTCTGGGATGCTCACCCCAGGAACCCGCTGCTGAAGGTCGAGGAATCGCGGTTGCTGTATCGCCTGGCGACGCTGATCCTGACTACTTATTACGATCCCAGATCCTTCAGGCAGATTTACCCCTGGCGTCATGCGGCGGGCGATTTCATCGTCATGCGACGGAAGACAAGGCTGAAGGTGCGCTTGATCACGGCCAGGGGCTACTTCCCGCTGGTTACGATGGCGGGGGCCGATCCTTCCGACCGGTGGATCCCCCTTGTCCATTTCTTTCTGAACCTGAGCCTTCACATGCGGCTGGATCGCCTGGATGGGACGGGGGAATTGGCCTGGGCCAGCGCCGACTCCCAGCAGGGAGTGATTTCAGGATTCCTTGCCGGTTGGCGGCAAAAGGCGACGAAGGATCCCGAGCTGCCTTCGCCGGCCGAGGTGTTGGAAGTCCTGCAACGGTTTACCGTGGATGAATGGCTCGCTTTTGCTCCTCTGGTGCTTGATAACGGCTTCGAAGAGCCGGAGGAACTTGAATTCCTCGAATCGAAGTTGGAGGAGCATGCAACGTCGCTGGCGGCTGCGCTTGGGGAGGTTGTCTGAGGGTATCGGAATGCCGGCGTTTTGTCCTGGCACCAATGCCGGGTGCCGCTGATTCCCGGGATCGTGCCCGAGGACCAGCCCTCAAGCTCACTAGCGATGCCTAACAGACTGAACCGGCACCGGAGCCTGGCACGGGACACCTGGCAGGCGTGCCGGGGAGTGGGTTGGGACGCTCCCTCATTGGTTCTGAAGACCCGCTCCGCAACGTCAGTCTGCGGGTTCTCCAAACTCGGTTACGATCGGCCCGCTTCCCCGGTCATTCAAGAATTGCTGCACCTGCTGCCTGGTTGGGATGCCCGGCCGAGCCCCTTTGTTCATACAGGTCAAAGCTGCGGCGGCACCGGCAAAAATCAGTGCTGAAAGGAAGCTCGAACTCTGAGCCAGGGCCAGGGCAAAGGCCCCATGGAAGGTGTCTCCGGCGCCGGTCGTGTCCACGGCGGTGACCGGGAAAGCCGGCAACCGCAGGTCACGACCGCAACTCCTGGCCCTCAAACCCCTTTCTCCGAGGGTTACGACAACCGACGGGGCCTGTTCTTTCAAAACGTTGAAAGCTTTTTCCTCGTCTTCCTCTCCGGAAAAATCGCGTGCGAACCTTTCCGAAGCAACCAGGTAATCAACCAGCGGCAGGAGTTCAAGCGTTCCCCGGTGAACAGACCCGGCATCGAGGACGGTGATGGCCCCGCTCTTACGGGCAGATTGGGCCAGTGGTGTGGAAACCAATGGTTCGTGCCCATCGAAGAGGATTACCTGCGCGGGGCAGCGGCGGAAGTCAACCTGATCGGCCGATAGAAAGGGGGTTCCGATCCTTGCGCTGACCACCGTCCGGTTGCCGTTGGGTTTGACCAGAATCACCGAAACCGGAGTGGGATGCTTGCCCCGCACCACCAGCTCGATGCCAACGCCCTCGTTCTGAAGTTCGTTGAAGTGTAGGCTGCCGGCATGGTCCTCCCCCAGGTAGCCTACAAATGCCGACCTGCCGCCAAGCCTGGCTACAGCTACCGCAGCGTTTGCCGCCGGGCCGCCGCCGCAGGTCGCCAGGCCGGTCGCCGAACATTTCTCATCCGGTCCTGGATGGTGAGTGACCATCAGCGTCAGATCAAAGGAGGCATGGCCCACACAAAGGACGTCTACGGCAAGGGAGGGCTGTTGTTGCATGGGCAGACCTGATGGTCGTTCAGATTTCAAGAGCTTCCCTGAAACGCCGGCCAGTAGACCGGACCACACTTACCGCACCATATAACTGGAAAAGGATTCCAAGACAAACGGCAGCGGACCTTCGAGTTTGCAGACCCCCACCATCTTAGGCTGAAATGGTTAGGAAATGCAAGGAGATGAGCCAGTAACCGATCCTGGGGGAGAGCGACAGTGGCAGAACGTGGCAGCACCGAGACCTGGGAGGGCGGACGATGCAGCCATCATCCTGGTGGAAATTGTCAGCGGGTGACAAAATTTGCCCACCACACAAGTGGGACAACGTGACCAAGGAATCCAGGCAGGGGGCTTGCCATGCCCCTTGATCCCTGGCGTAAAGAGCTTGCTTGCCGGTCATGAACCAGCTGTTGCCATTACAGCACTCAAGAAAAGAATCATCAAACTTGCCCTCCTGTCCGATACGGTATGAGATTGCCTTCCCATGGAAGATGCGGGGCATGCTGGCAGTTGTTGAGGGAATACCTTTTCCTGACCGGAACCGGAACGAGAGCTGCAGGAATGGGCATGGTCCTTGCTTTTTGATTCTCATGTTCTCCAGCAGATTCAGGTTCCTGGGTGTGGCTCGATTGGTCTCGCTGGGGAAAGAAGAGAGGGGTGAGCAGGGTGCATGTGGCGAAGGGTGGTTTTTGATCAGCGCAAAGCGATGCTTGTTTCGGGGGCATGAGACAGGTGTTGCTGAGGTTGTCACCTCTACCCTCCAGTAAACGGGTTGAGCATAGTTGAGAGGTTTTTGTGATGCGAAAGACAAAATTGTACTTTAAGGGTAGTTATCGAAAAGTCAGTCTGATGGTTTTGGTAGCGTTCCTGACCAGCCTTGGTCTGGCTCAGGCGCAGGAGCTTACCGAAGCGCCAAAAAACCAGATTAGACCGGAAATCAAGGCCCAGATTGAGACTCTCCAGCAGGAGGTTGCGGAGAAAGGCCACACCTTCACGGTCGGTTACAACCCGGCCATGGAGTATACCATCTCGCAGCTGGCGGGGTTGGTGGTGCCGAAGGGCTGGCGAAAGAATGCCAGGTTCGAGGAAATGGACCGGTACCTCACGGCGACGTCGACTTCCTTCGACTGGCGGACTTGGCCGGGAGGCAACGTGCCGGTACGGAACCAGGGTTCCTGCGGCAGTTGCTGGGCTTTTGGCACGGTGGCACCGCTCGAAGCCCTCATCGGCGTTCATTGTGGCAAGAGCGTAGACCTCTCCGAGCAATATCTCGTTTCCTGCAATCAGTCGGGCTGGGGATGTCAGGGGGGGTGGTTTGCCCATGATTACCACGAATGGCTGATCCCGACCGGGAAGGGCGAAACGGACTTTGGGGCCGTGCTCGAAACCGCTTTCCCATACAAAGCCTATAACGTCTCGTGTGGCGGTCCTCATGCTCATCCCTACAAGATCAGCGACTGGCGATTCGTTGGCAGCAGCAATGGGGTGCCTACCCCGGCGGCCATCAAGCAGGCTATCGAGAATTACGGACCCGTTTCGGTTGCGGTGTGTGTCGGAAGTAAGTTCCAGGCTTACCGGTCGGGTATTTTCAATGCGAATGAAACCTGCAGCGGGACCGTGAATCATGCCGTAACCCTGGTGGGATGGAACGATGACCTGGGCGTGGATAACGGCTACTGGATATTGAAGAACAGTTGGGGCACGGGCTGGGGTGAAGGCGGGTACATGAGGATTCGCTACGGGGTCTCCAAAGTGGGATTCGCTGCTAACTTTGTGGTCTTCTCCGGTGCGAATTGCCCTGACAGCGCTCCTGCGCCGTTCGATTGCACCGGGGCGACCACGATCGGGCTCGGGACCGTCTTCGGAACGACCGACGGCGGTCGAACGGGAGACGTTACCTATGCCTGCAGCGGGCAGGCGGAAAAGGGCCCGAGAAAGGTCTACAAAGTCACCACCAGCAGTGCGGGAGACCTCATTGCGACCCTGAGCAACCCCTCTGTCGACCTTGATGTCTTCATTCTGAAGGGGTGCAGCCCAGCCAATTGTGCGGCATATGGGGACACCACTGCGAGCCTTGTGAATGCCCCCGCAGGAACCTACTACATTGTGGTGGACACAAAGAGCGGTGCGGCGGGAACCTTCAACCTGACGGTAAGCCTGGCAAGACCTCTGCCTGACCTCAGCGGGAGCTGGATTCAGATGAGCCCGAACTCCACGGGGAAAATCGTCTACACGACCCTGAAAGTGAACAATACCGGGAATGCGACGGCCGGGCGCTTCCGAGTGGGCTACTACCTCTCGTCAGACGGCTCGAAACTGGACAAACTGCTGGGTACCAAGACCATCTCCAGCCTGGCGGCGGGCAGAACCGTGTACCTCTATCCCCGGTTCAGTTCCAGCGCCGGCTTGCGAGGCAAGTACCTTATTGCCAAGGTTGACTACCTTAATAACATCGTTGAAAAGGACGAAACCAACAACGTCGCGACGGGGCTGGTGAGCCTCAAACGCTAGCCGCCGGCTCGCAGGAGCAGTGACTGAACGAAGAAGCTGGGTTGCGTGCAACCCAGCTTCTTGTTTTTGTGCGGCCAAGCCCACGCCTGTCGGTGAGGCGGGCTTTGTGTGTTTCTCACCTTCACCTGCTGTTAGGGCGTCTTCGCCAGTTGACCTATCACGGTCAATGGAATCATCCTGTTGCCACTGTCATTGGTCTTGGCGTAGGAAGTCTTTCTGGTGGTTTTCTGACAGCTTCTGGGATTCAGACTGATTTTCACTATTCCCTCGCCACCGGGAGGGATTGTCCGGTCAAAGCGGACAACGTAGGTCCCTCAAGCTGCTGTCACTTGGTTGATTTCCAGGACCCCGGTACCCCTGTTGAGAATTTTGAAATCGTGGACA
>Ga0255341_1004559_pt1 | contig 14448 bp, 10 predicted proteins | sample wastewater_treat_8_FD_192418 | JGI IMG/M metagenome (GOLD analysis project Ga0255341, IMG submission 192418) | Wastewater microbial communities from Lulu Island WWTP, Vancouver, Canada - plant12 | ecosystem: Engineered > WWTP > Wastewater > Unclassified | place: Canada: Vancouver, British...
CCTGGCTGCAGGACAAAGCAATGAACCTGCTATTGCTGTTGTGACTGAAAGCGATAAGATGGACGATATTTATGCCGGGGTAAATCTTGCTCTGAATCCGATAGAGATAAGGTTGACTGAGAAAGCTGATTCCAGGTTGAACCTGCCACCAGTAAAAGTCCTTGATGATTATCGTGCTCAGCCTCGTCAGAAGATGACCACCACCCTAATGACAGGCTTGTCAGGGTTGATGGCCAGTATTGACAATGCAACGACAACTGCCCAGGGAGTTTCAATAGGCTTCTATGTGGAGCGCCAGCTGACACGAAGAATCTCTGTTCGTCCCGGACTGGCCATGGCAAAACACAGTTACGGAATGGAAGGCACACCTGAAGAAGTTCTCGCAGGAGCAAACACGATCATGGATTATGCTGCGCCCGAACTGAATGGCCTGTCAGGCACCACTTCCTCATATGAAGCAGATATCGATTTGCTTTTAATGGAGGTGCCTGTGAATTTCGTTTTCTCGCTCTGGAGGCGGGCGGAGAAAAACTTCTTTATATCTACAGGTGCGTCGACTATGCTCTATCTGAGCCAGCACATGACCGGAAGCTTCAATAACACCTATACAAAAACCATGGCAGACTCATATGGCGGTACCACATACGCAACAAAGACCACCACCGTACAGGTTGAACGCGAGCATCATCTGCTGAACCGGGTCGACTTCCTGGGGCTTGCCAATTTTTCTGCCGGATACTCAATGCCATTCGGCAGGGGAACTCATCTGCTCCTTGAACCTTTTGTGCAATTACCGGTAAAGGATCTCACCAGCATGAACCTGAGAATCAGGTACGGTGGCCTGTCAATGAAGATTCAGTTCTGAAGGATTCCCTGACTTGTGACAATTAGTGCGGTAGAAGGTTCCACATTTTCACTAATGGAGCAAAATGACTTTCCATTAGCTCAGTGATCCCGGGAATCATCCCTGTTCCTGCCTCTTCTCAGCAGAAGGAAATAGACAGGTATTCCAAGCATAATAAGGGAGAGGCCTATTCCCGCTTCGCGGGGCCTAGTAATGATAGTATTGAAAAAGAGTCCCACGCAGAAAAGGACAAAAATTGCAGGTACAATTGGGTACCCCAATGTTTTATAGGGCCTGTGGGCATCGGGCATGCGGCGCCTGAGGATGAATACTCCCATGACGGTGGCTCCGTAGAAGATGTAGACCGCGAAGATCAGCATGTCAGTCAGCTGGTCAAATGTACCCGACAGAACCAGGACAGATGCCCAGATACCCTGCCACAGCAATGATACAGATGGCACATTATGGCTGTTCAGTCTTCCCGCTCCCCGGAAGAAAAGCCCCCGCCGGGCCATGGCATAGTAGGGACGCGCCCCGGTAAGTATGGAGGCATTGGTACAACCCAGGGTTGAGACGAGTATGAGAAGCGAAATGAACAACACCCCTCCTTTGCCCCACAGGCTCCTGATGGCTTCCACGCCGGCTATCTGGTTTCCGGAATTGTTGATCTCTACAAGCTGAGGGATGGAGAGCAGCCGGAGGTAGGTATAGTTAACCACCAGGTAGACGATAATGACTATGGCTACACCCCAGATGATTCCCTTGGGTATGTTCCTGTGGGGGTCCTTTACCTCCCCTCCGATGAACCCTACCGACACCCATCCCTGGTACGCCCAGAATGCAGCAAGCATTGCAGTGTAGAACGATGAAAGGGTCACGGTGCTGCGGACCGGTAACTGACTCACTGCCATGCTCCCTGCGGCATGCTCCTGACCACCGGTTAGTCCGGCAATGACAATCACCAGGAGACCAGCACCTACAATGAGCAGGATTGCCTTGTTGACCCATGCCCCGCTCTTCAGTCCTGACATATTCAGGAATGTCAGGAACAGAATAAGCAGGATGGTGGTCAGTTTTATTCCGAAATCCTGGAAAGGATAAAATATACCGCCAATGTTGAGGTGCTGCATTGACGGAAGCAGGTCAGGGATGGGTATGATACTGTTGAGTGACTGGGTGAAGACGTATGCTATGCCTGATATTGCAGCCGTCTGGATGACCATGAAGAGTGACCATCCGTACAGAAACGAAAAGAAGCGGCCATAGATAGTGCGAAGATATATGAACTCACCGCCGGTGTCGGCAAGCAGGCCGGCGATCTCAGCATTGCTCAGCGCCCCGAAAAGGGTTATCAATCCTGCTGCGAGCCAGACGATCAATATCCACTCGCCCGAGTGCAGCTCCGCAGCCATTGGGGCTATCTTTTTAAAAATACCTGAACCGATGATATTGGAGATAACAATGATTATCACATATCCCAGTCCAAGAGCTCTTGTAAGGTCTCGTTTCTCTGTCATAACAGAACACGCTAATCAGCGTGTATTGAAGACAAAAATAGAATTAAAAATGAAAATGTTGTTATGCGAATTATGCCGATGATTAATACGATTATGGCAGTAGTTGCCCCAAAAATTAAGAAGAGACCAGGGCATATCCGGGTCGCTTTATTAAATAAGCTTAAAAGTTTATGAAATGAAATGCCTCTATAAGAATAAAAATAGTTACTTGTAGACGGCAAACGGTTGACGGTATCCGGCAAATCTGTAACCCTCACCAATTGCTAATTGCTAATTGCTAATTGTTCATTGCTAATTGCCAACATTTATGGAAAGACGAAATTTTCTCACAGCACTCGGGCTTCTGACAGGAGGAGTCCTCACAGGCCTCAGGGGAAGCAGCCTGCCATCACCTGATGAAGTCGGTTACCTCGACCTGCCTCCGGGCGGTGATGTATGGTCGGTTATCAGGCAGCAGTTTTTGTTCCCTGAGGGCTATATCTACCTGAATTGTGGTGGCATAGGGACGGTTCCTCTTCACGTCAGAAGTCTTTATGCTGATATGTGGAATCAGATGGAAAGAGATCCCGGAGCCGGTTATGACTCAAACAGATGGAGACAGGTAAAGATCGATATGGCGCCTATGCTTGGCAAGGGGATAAAACATTCAGAACTGGCATTTATCAGTTGTGCAACTGAAGGGATCAACATTATCCTGAATGGTCTCCCCCTGAAAAAGGGCGATGAGGTGATCACCTCTACCCATGAGCATCCTGCAGTATATTTGCCCCTGATAAACAACATAAAAAGAAGGGGTATTGTGGTAAAGACATTTGTCCCCGATATAGAGAACGGGATGAATAATCTTCACAACATTCAGAATCTGACTACCAAAAAGACCAGGCTGATCATTTTCAGTCATCGCACCTGCACGAATGGACAGCTGTTCCCGATGAAGGAGATTGGCGAATTTGCAAGGGCAAACGGCATCTGGTATGGTCTTGATGGTGCTCAGGCTCCCGGTAGCGCACCCATGGACATAGTTGACTGGAAGACTGACTTTTATACCTTCAGTGCTCACAAATGGCTTCTCGGTCCGAAACGTACAGGTGTACTGTATGTCAGGGAGGAGCTGCTTGACACGGTAGAAACAGTGACAATTGGCGGGTTCAGCAGCAAGAGCTATAATCTGGCCGAGGGAAAGCTGGAATTGCTCGATACAGCCAGTCGCTTTGAATATGGAACCCAGAATCCCCTGCTCTTCTTCGGTCTTCACGAGTCGATGAAACTGATCAGCGATCTGGGTCTGGATCGTATAAAGGAGTATGATGAAATGTTGTCAGAATATTTTTATGAAGGACTGAACAGAATGCCGCATGTGGAAACTGTCTCCCCAAAGGAGAGGGCTTACCGTACATCAATGATCTCATTCAGGATACCAGGTCTGAAGGCGGGTGAGATTTCAGAAAGGATGATGCAGAAAGGCATCAAGGTCAGGGTAGTCAATGAAAGCGGTCTCAATGCTATCAGGGTTTCATTTCATGTTTTCAACAACATTGATGATGCCGACAAGGCACTTAACAGCATAGACTCGATAAGAGCATAGTTTTGGGTGTCTTTCGCACAAGACAGGAGATCCGAAGGATCATCTACACTACCAACGCCATCGAGAGCTTGAACAGCACTATCCGCAAATATACTAAAGCAAAAACGGTCTTCCCTGATGATCAGGCTGCCTTAAAGGCTGTATATCTGGCTATTGCTAATGTTGAAAAGAAATGGACTTTCCCTGTAAGAGACTGCGGGTCTATTATTAATCAATTAATCATTAAATTTGGTGACAGATGTGGTGTTCTTTAAACCCGGCAGCTACTCGTTTACACAAAAATTTTCACAGGCTCTTTTTTTTTAATTTGATTCAATCTCAATCTCTGTAAACCAATTACTTGGCTAATTCTCGAAGAATTGTGAACAGGAACAATAAAACAATTCCCCATTAATATGACCACACTTCATGTGCCAGAGGAAACTGATTAAGTTCCTTCTTATGCTCTCTCCACTGTGGCATGGTTTTATCCATAATAGCTACAAACCGTTCTGTATGGTTTCTTTCAAGGATATGAATAATTTCGTGCACAATGATGTATTCAAGACACCTTTCAGGTTTCTTCGCCAGTTCCAGATTCAGCCATATTCGTTTTGCTTCCCGGTTACATGTACCCCACTTCGTTTTCATCTTTTTAACTTCCCATTGAACACCATCCACTCCGATAACCCTCTGCCATTTTTCAATTAATGCCGGAATTTGTTCTTTCAGGGTTTTCCTATACCAGTTCGTCAGGACATTTTCACGCTGTTCCTGCGTATAGTCTGGTTTTACGAGAAGTTCGATGTATTTTTTATTTTTTATTGAAACTTTCGGATTTCCCGTGTGATGAACAACATTCAGAATATAACGCTGACCATTGAAGTAATGACTCTCCCCTGATATATACTTTCTTTCCGGCTGCCGCTGCTGATTAGTGTATTTTGCCTGATTCTTCTTAATCCACGACATTTTTGAAATGGCGAACAACCTGACCGCTTCATCGTCAACATTCAAAGGTGTGGCAATCCTGACCCTGCCTTCGGGCGGGTAAACAGCCAGATGAAGGTTCTTGATGGCTTTTCGCACCACATCAATTGGTATCCCGTTGACAACGATTTGATGCATCTTAATAATCAGGTTGGTCCTTGATGATTTCAAAAATTTGCTTCAGTTTTTCCTCGTCTTTGATATGTTTCTTAATGGCGAATAGAACCTCTTTCTCTTTTATCCTGTTGCCTCGCCAGTCATCTTTCTTGTTGTAAATTACTTCATAATCCAAGACTATTGCCAGTTCTTCATCTTGGTCAAGATTGTCATAAAGTGCCCGTTTGGCTCTTGTATCGAGGGTTTTTGGGTATTTAGTCTCATTGGGTCGTTTTATCTGCCGGGTCAATTCCACAATCATCGCCAGATATTCTTCATATTCCAATGCTTCCTGCCGTCTTTGTGCAATCAGTTCATCCAGAAGTTGCGACATGTTCTCGTAGTACCGGGGATTTATAGGTCGTTCATCGTGGATAACTTTGCGCAGGTTGTTTTCGATAGTCTCTGCTACTGCCTGTCTGTTCCTTCGAATGCCGGAAGGCAGTTTTTCAATCGCATTTTTTCCTCTTTCTACAATCAGTTCAACCAGCGACATATCATCGAACGCACTAATTACTTTGCTCTCTTCTGCACTGATGTACGTGTCAATCAGATGGCGCATGGCAGGTTCATAAGCCTTGAGGTCAATATAATCGGCACTTGCAAGTTTTACCTCTGCTCTGGCATGTTCATAATGACGCACTTCTTTCAGGATGTTTTCAGCATTGGCAGATGTGTATCCTGCTTCTTCCATTTCATTTGCAATTGCAGCATATGCTCTTACAAGATGTGATACCTGCTTGTAGAAAGCAAGCCGTTTTTGTTCATTGCGCTTTATCTCTTCCTTGTCTTCAATGTTTTCAGCACAGAAATACCTGATATAATCAATGGTTTCTTTGGGCATCCTGACAGGTTCGCACAAGGTACGTATGCTTTCCAGTGCATCATCCAGTAATTCTTTTGCTTTCTGAAGCCTGTCGGAGAGCAATCCGGCAACATCTTCCTTGTCATAACCCTCAAGTGCACCTGAAGTGTAATCGTTTACAGATGATTCAAGACTTTTGAACAGGTCTTTGTAATCGATGATATAACCGTAATCCTTATCATCACCATCGAGTCTGTTCACCCTGCATATCGCCTGAAAGAGACCGTGGTCTTGCATTTTCTTATCAATGTACAGGTAGGTTGCCGAAGGAGCATCGAATCCGGTAAGCAGTTTATCAACCACAATAAGAAGTTTCAGTTGACCCGGTTCGTTTACAAAGGTTTTCTTTGCTTCATCTTCAAAAACTTCCGGTGATTTCCCGTTGAGCATGCGTTGATAAACCTCGTATTTCTTCAGTTTATCGGTGATGCTCTCCTCATCGATACTCTCTCCACGTATATCGTTGATGGTGGGAACGTAAGAGGTAACGATGGCGCATTTCTTCAACCCGGCACCCTGGAATAATTCGTAGTACTTACATGCCTCATAAATGCTGCCGGAAACCAGCATCGCATTACCATGACCACTTTCCAGCCGGTCTTTGGTTTCCATATCCAGCATAACATCTGCAACGATTTTCTCAAGTCGTGACTGACTGCTGAGGATGGTCCGCATTGTGCCCCATTTCTGTTTCAGTTGCATCTTAGCATAATCCGTCAAACCCCTCGTCTTGGCTTCAAACCAGCGGTCGATTTTGTCCTGTGAGGTAATTCTCTGGTCAACATCCCTTGCTTCATAGCGCAGGTCGAGTATCACATTATCTTTTACTGCTTCGTCAAATTTATAGGTGTGGATGTAACTCCCGAAGATTTCGATGCTTCTCTGTTTGTCTGCTTTCAGCAGGGGTGTTCCGGTGAAACCAATGAACATGGCATCGGGAAGAATTTTCTTCATGGCTTTGTGCAATTCACCGGACTGTGTGCGATGACATTCATCCACATAGACGTATATATCCCCTTTGGCTCTGAAATCACGGGGAAGGTATCGGGAGATGTCTTCAATGAACCCTTCATAGTCGGCTTCTTCTTTGTTGCCGAATTTGTGTATCAGCGAACACATCAGCCAAGGCAGCGAGAGATTAAGTTTTTCAACCAAATCCCTTCCACTGGTTGTGCGGTGAATTTGCTCATCAACACCTTTGAACACCTTTTCAATTTGTTTATCCAGTTCATCCCGGTCGGTAATTATAAGCACTCTGGCATCCTGAATATTTTCCCGTATCCACTTGGTCAGCCAGACCATAATCATGCTTTTACCGCTTCCCTGCGTATGCCAGATGATGCCACCTTCCCGCTCCCTTACACGTTTTTGCAATGCCTTAACCCCGAAATACTGATTGTGACGGCATATTTTCTTTATTCCGGCATCAAACACTATGAAGTCGTGAATAAGTTCCAGAAATCGCTCTTTATTGCACATCTGAAGCAAATGGCGGTCAAGTAAATTCGCAACATCACTCTCTTCCTTCCATTTCAGGTAATACTTCTCCGGGGTGTTAATGACACCATACCTGACACCCTCTGTATCGTTACCTGCCATTACCAGTTGTACTGTGCCAAAGAATGGCATGATAAACATGCTTTTCTGGTTGTCGAGATTCTGCCGGATGCCTTCAGAGACCGATACCGTACTCCGTTTCAATTCCAGTACTCCCAGAGCAATGCCATTGACGTAGATTACTATATCAGGACGTTTCCTGTTCTCTCCTTTGATGGATACCTCTTCAGCAATGGCAAAATGATTGTTTTGCGGTTTTTCCCAGTCAATTAACCTTACTGTCTGGGTGTTTTCACCCACATCTTCCCTGACCTTTGCACCATACCTTAGAATCGTATACACATCCTTGTTAATACCATACAGGTTTTTGTTCTGAACCCCGGCAACCTTTTTCAGTTCATAAATGGCTTTTTTTATCAGAGTCTGAGTAAAACCATTTTCCTGAAGATAATTCGAGAGCAAACCCTCTTCAATATTGCTGTTATCCGGACGGTCATGCCAGTTGCCCAGATAGATGTAACCCAAACCATCAGGCTTGGTGAACAGGGCAATGACCCTGTCCTGAGTAATACGTTCTATATTACCAACGGGACTCATACCAATCGTATTTTACCGGTTAATAATGCTTGCATCATGCCTTGCTTAATCATGTTGTATTTATTAAGTATTTGTTCCAATCTTTCAATATCATTATCCATAGTATCTAATATATCTGCAATTTCTTTTTGCTCATAAATTGAGATATCTGGAATTGGGGCATGCGAAATATTAGCAATACTTAATATTAACATTGTTCCACCTTGAGCCGTACGCTGCCAATATTCAATTTCCCTGAGTCTTGCTAAACACTGAAAAACAAATGAAATATTCGCCTTCTTCTTATCAAGTGTTATTTTAGCCAAACGACTCGTTATTAATGCTTTTTCAATCGAACTTGGAACAATACTAATGTAACCTAAACTACCAGTTTTGGAAATAATAATGTCATCTGGGAAAACAGAACTACGTATTAACTCCTCAAATTTCTTATGTGTAATATATCTGTCAAGTTTATCTGGTTCTAAAAATTTATTCTTTAAATGCTCCATTTCAACTATAGGTATTCCCTGTTCGACAAAATCTTGAACTTTCATCTGGCTACCAAAAGGACCATCTACAATTGCGAATTTTTTATCTGCAACAAATTTACTTAGTGTCGAATATCTCCATTCTGTACTAAACCCTTCCAACCTCTTTCTTCCCGTCAGCAACTCCTGCATCACCCCCTGCTTGATGTTTCGTTTCTTGGCGATGAGTTTTTCAAGATTTTCAATAAGGGCATCGGTATCGGAAAGGGCAGTGGCAATGGCGGTTTGTTCGGATTTGGTGGGCGGGAGTATAATTGGTAATTTCCGTGCGATTTTACCAGTATAACTTTGTTGTTTTGTTCCCTGACAATACCTTAATGCAAGCATTTTACCTTTCCAAACGTAGTAATGATACAAATACTTTACATCTAAAGATTCAAATGGGAATAATGCCATGCATGACTGATTGGTTGTAGCATCAATGCCTGTCAATGCACAACTTCCTCTTGTACCTTCTGCTTCTAATCCAGTAATTGCGAAAAGGAATGTCCCTTTAGGTAATATTTTCAAATTTGTGTTTCGTACTGCTTCTTCAGTGATTTTTTCAATGGTATCCGTAATGATATTATAGTTTAGTTCTCCACTGGTTATCCAATTTATTTGACCTTTGTAATATTCAGGTCTTCCTCGGTAAGGTGTTGCGCCACTAAAGAACCCGGTCATTACATCCTGAAATTCTTTCATTTGCCAATCACTTGGAATGAGTCCGAACTCTGTAGTTTTATTTTCTTTTATTTTTATCTCCATTGAATGCTATTTATCCGGCTTTGTAGTTTTCTTAGTTTTTCAATCAGTTCACTGAATGTCAAGGCTTCCCCGTAAATCATATTCTCCCTCATTTCATTGTAATCTGTTTCCCAATCAGGTAACACATGCTCCGGTGGTATAAAAGCAATCTTGTCGGGACTGTGGTTGGCAAAATCAACACCGGAAATACGGCTGAATTTGCTGCGGTGCGCCACAATGGTGTTGTATAAATCCGGATTATTGAGTGCAATAACTGCGTAATCCGTTCGGTTCAGTATTTCAATATCGTATAAGTGTCTGCTCAAACCATCCACACGTCTCTTTCCCGGTGACTTCTGAAACTCTTCGTGTAACAGGAATATCTTCTCTAAAAAAGTACGTTCCGGGTTAACGGTTGGAATTGTAATGGGCAGGTCAGCAAATGGTTGTCCGGGATAATTCTCAGCGACCATTGTGGCAAAGGTGCGTTCAGTAAACGGTTCTTTCAGTGAACGGCTGCCCACTTCCACCAGTACACCCGGCTTCAGATAGGTATCCTTCTCCGTGAGTTTTGGATAATACACTTCAATTACCATGGGGTCTTGGTCGTGGTTCGGTACTTCCCTGTACTTAATTGTAACGTCCTTAAAACCAACCTCATCGAACTTTTTCTGCAGTTCGGGGGTAAATGTTTCAGTAAGATATCCATACGATTTTCTTCTTAACCTGCGAACATCAGCGTTTTCCAGTTCACCGGAGAATCCCAGATACTCCCTGTCCAATGCCAAATCAATGTCTTCTGAAAATCGTTGAATTAAGTTCCACCCTTTGCTGAGAGAAGTCCCGCCTTTAAAAACGAGTGACCCGGCACAATCCATAGTATAGATGACAGCAAGCGTATGCACCACCCACCAGTCCTTTTCCACGGCAAACGGAAGCAAACCAAGACTCCTGCCTGTTTCAGTGAATATCCTGAGTTTGGTCTCATCCGGCAGTTTAAACCATTCCTTTAAATGTGAAAAGTCGTGCATAGAGTATTAAAACAATCAGGTTTTTAATAGTTTTCTAATCCATTCGGGTGCTATCTTTAAATCATGCTGCAGGTGAAACGGCTTCTCCTGTTTTAACAGTTCTCTTATTTTACCCAGTTCCTCTTCGGTTACCTTATCCTTGCCTATGGTTTTCAGTGCCTGAATAACCAGTTTGCTTGTATCACCAATGGCAGAAAGGTTTCTGGCACTTGCACGCTTGAATGTGATGGTTTGTTTCCCCACTTTGATTTTGCGTGCAGTGCTGTCGGTATAATACACCACATTCATCGGCACTTGGGTGGTAAGACCCAGTTTATAGAGTGCATAACTGCCGGTAGGTACAATCCGTGCTTTATCACGCTTACGGATGGCTTCGGCAATTTCTTCAATGCCGGGTAGAACGACTCCAAGTAACTCATCATTTACCGGACGAACATAAATACCGGTAGCAACCCTGTGTAGTTCACCGGAGTTAACCAGTCTTTCCAGTGCTTTCCCCACGGTCTTTTTATTTCCGATAGAAGCAAAATCATCAATAAAAAAAAGCGTACCCCTCTTGGCTTTTCTTATTTTTTTAAGTATTTGGTCGTCAGTACTTACAAGCATATTTAGTTTGTTATTATGTCGCAATTTAAGCAAAAAAAGGCGACAAAACACATCAAAATCCCATTTTTCTTAAATGCTCCTGTACCTTTTTTTCATATTCGGTCACTTTGTCTGAGATTTCCGAAAGGGTATTTTCGTATCGCTCCGAAAGTTCCTTGATGCGCTGGGAGAGTTTCTGGCTAATGCGTTCCACTTCTGTTCTAATCTCTTTTTCAATGGCGGTCATCCATCTATCATCCACCACAAGTTTTTTAATCTCATCAGGTGTAAGGTTTTTGTATTTCTCTAACAGTTTCTTGTCGAGTGAAATTTCCAATTCTTTTATCTTTTTACCCAACGCAGTTTCGTCATCTGACAATTTAAGATATGTTTGAAACACTTCCTGTTCATCTGCATAGTCCGCATCACCTGTTATTTCTTTCAATCGTTTTTTCACACTGGCAGTGGTTACTTTGTCCTTGTCATTTTTTGCGTCAGCCAGCAGACCTTCCTCTCCGCCATGCTCTTCTTCAAGTTCGGTGAGTTGTTGCTTTATGGCTTCCCGGTCGGATTCAAGTTTCGCAATATGCTCCTGCTCCGGTTGATAGAATTTATCAATGACCAGATATTTGGGAAGCAAATCACAAGTCCATGTCTTTTTCTTCGCATCCATTGAGATGATGGCTTTCCAACCCTCATCGGCAATCTGGTACACATCGTCCTGCATGATGGTTTTCCAATAATTCAGAAGGGTCTGGTAGATGTCATATTTATCGAGAAGCGGTATGTCTGAGAACTTCTTCAACAGGTCTTCCGACAAGTACCAGATGGTTTCTTTCGGTTTAACACCCGGTTCAATCTGTTTAAGGTAAGGCACATGCTTTTCACGCCATGATGTTATAACTTCATCAACCATCGAAGAATATGCTTTAAAATCATGATGCTCAACGATGGTCTTCTTCAGCATTACAGGTTCAATCAGCAGGTCATGGAATCCTTTGCGTTCACCCGGTTTGAAAAGAGTCTGTTTTAACGATGGGAATGCATTCCAGTATGGGTTTAAATCATTCACATCCTTCTCAGGGATACCCCCAAGAAGATGTGCCTCAATGTTGTGAATATCTTCTTCTTCCTGAGTGTTGATGTACCGGGGTATGTTCAGGTTAAAGTCGTTCTTCGGGTCGCTTATTTCACTGAAATGAACCAGACGGCTATAGTTTGGCACTTCCAACTGGTTATTGAATACATCAACGATTTTATGAATATCCTGTTCCCTCAACCGGTTTTTGTTTCCGTCTTTCATGAAACCTTTGCTGGCATCAATCATGAATATCCCGGTTCTGCTCTGTGCGTTTTCTTTGTCGAGCACGATAATACAAGCGGGAATGCCCGTACCATAAAAAAGGTTCGTAGGTAGTCCTATAATACCCTTGATATATCCACGTTTAATCAGGTTTTTTCTTATTTCTGCCTCTGAACCGCCACGGAAAAGAACCCCATGAGGTAAAATGATTGCCCCCTTGCCTGTGCTTTTCATCGATTTAACCATATGAAGAAGGAATGCATAGTCGCCATTCTTTTTAGGTGGGATTCCGTCTTCAAACCTGCCGTACTCGTCATTTGCAGGGTCAAAGCCGTTGCTCCATGCTTTGGTGCTGAACGGGGGATTGGCAACACAGAAATTAAAGGTTTTTAGTCTCCCATCAGGGTTCTTGAAATAAGGTTTTGAAAGGGTGTTATCCTGCCAGATTACTGCTGAAGGGTTATCGTGCAGAATCATGTTCATCTTTGCCAAAGCAGCCGTAGCATTATCCATCTCCTGACCATAGATAGTCACACCACGCTCGCTTTCATCTGCTGCCTTCAGAAGCAGTGACCCGCTACCGCAGGTCATATCGTAAATTGTCTGGTCCTGGCTTCTTGCTTTGCTTATGCCGATGACCTTTGCCATCACCCTTGAAACCTCTGCCGGAGTATAGAATTGTCCCTTGCTTTTACCGGATTCAGTAGCAAAATTGCGCATCAGGTATTCATAGGCATCGCCCAGCAGGTCATCGCCATCTGCCCTGTTCCTGCTGAAATTCAGGCTGGGATGCTCAAAAATGCCGATAAGGTTTGACAACCGGTCTTGTTTTTCTTTTCCTTTTCCAAGTTTATCGTCATCGTCAAAATCAGCAACATCAATTACACCTTTCAACTCATTTACTTCGGCAAGATTTGCAATGATTGTGTTGATGCCTTCACCGATATCCTTGCTGCCCTTCAGTGCGACCATATCCCGGAAACTGCCACCCTTGGGTATCTCGATGAGAGCATCGTCTTTCCCTTCATACCTGTCAGAAACATATTTCATGAACAGTAATACCAGCACGTAATCTTTGTACTGGGAAGCGTCCATGCCACCACGCAGTTCATCGCAACTTTTCCACAGGGAAGAGTAAAGTTCACTTTTTTTAATTGCCATATGTAATTAGTTATGTTTTAATTATTTTATCACTATCAATACCTCTCTCTTAAATTGAGATTATCATCAATTAAAGTACTTACAGAGGTTTTGTCCCAGAGTTCATAATTTATACGACTAAGTACTCACAAATTTAATAGTAATATTTTACTTTTTTTGGGTAATTTGTTATTATATTTGAAGTAAATTATTACTTCAATGTCAATAGTTGAAATAAAGCAAAACTTATCAGCCATTCTCAGTGCACTTGAAGAGAGGGGGATGAAGACAACCAACATTGCGAAATCAATGGGTTATACGACAACATCCCAGTTGCATAGCATTGTGGATGGTGACAGTCTCGTTTCTACAAGGGCAATCATCAATATGATTGAAAATTTAAGCGTGAATCCCACCTACCTGTTTCTTGGCAAGGGAGCAATGTTTTTAACTGATGAGGATGAAATAGAAGAACTCCGCAAGAAGGTTCATGAACTGGAGCATAACCATAGCGAAGCGGTAAAGACAGTTTATTCTTTATATGGCATCATTCAAAAACTTGAAAAAAGGAATGCTGATTTAATTGACCTGACCAGTGCCGCCATAAAATATCACAAAGGACAACAGGAAGAAAAAACTGATAATGGAACCAGGAGTAGAGTAATGGACAATTTGGATGATATACTTAAAAAAGTTGCTCCGATAACCATAGATGATGTTAAAAAGTACTTCGAAGGGGAAGAGGAAAAAGAAGAGAAAATATAAAGTTCATTGAAAGAATCAAAAAAGTAAATTGTTACTTAAAATTGACGGACAAGTAAAAAGAAAGTAACTGGTTACTCTTCCAAATCTGTCCCAAACGTCCCAAGAGTTGCCCCACAACAAAAAAACCTCCTTGATAATCAGGAGGTTTTGATGGGGTTGAGGTCGGTGGCGGATTCGAACCGCCGTACCCGGTTTTGCAGACCGATGCCTAGCCACTCGGCCAACCGACCAACGCGAATTCAAAAATAATAAAAAATTATATCATTAACTATTTCTTG